>ULWZ01024132.1_pt1 | contig 41132 bp, 38 predicted proteins | sample 1960811 | NCBI WGS metagenome assembly ULWZ01 (sample SAMEA4835825, study PRJEB28245) | human gut metagenome | biome: gut microbiome; material: fecal sample | place: Denmark | collected 2008 | reverse complement strand
CAAAGAGCGTCGTGACCATTTCGCATTCTACACAGTTAACTCTGAGATTGAAGGATATGACTGTGATCGCGAGACCTTCATGGGATTATATAACGGATTTGGCAATCCACAGGCTGTTTTAGCCGGCAAGGCTAACAACTCAAAGGCTGACGGATGGTCACCAATCGCTTCTCACTGCCTGAACATCAGCCTGGCTCCTGGCGAGTCTAAGGATCTGGTATTCATTCTTGGCTATGTTGAGAATCCACAGGAAGAAAAGTTCAATGCAGACGGTTCTATGAACAAGTCAAGAGCTTATGCAATGATCGAACAGTTCAATACAACCGAAAAGGTAGATGCAGCACTGGCTGAATTAAAGCAGAGCTGGTCCGACCTGCTTTCCAAGTATACCGTTAACACTCCGGATGACAAGATGAACCGTATGGTTAACATCTGGAATCAGTATCAGTGTATGGTTACTTTCAATATGTCACGTTCCGCTTCTTACTTCGAGAGTGGTATCGGCCGTGGTATGGGATTCCGTGATTCCAACCAGGATTTACTTGGTTTCGTTCATCAGATCCCGGATCGTGCAAGAGAAAGAATTCTGGATCTTGCCGCTACCCAGTTCGAAGACGGTGGATGCTTCCATCAGTACCAGCCACTTACCAAGAAGGGTAATGATGCAGTCGGCGGCGACTTCTCAGATGATCCATTATGGATGATCCTTTCAACTGCTGCATACATTAAGGAGACCGGCGATTATTCAATTCTGGATGAGATGGTTCCTTACAGAAATGATGAAAAGTTAGCTCAGACTATGATGCATCATTTACAGCAGTCCTTCTACCGTGTAGTTAACAATGTAGGTCCTCACGGTCTTCCACTCTCCATGAGAGCTGACTGGAACGACTGTCTGAATCTGTCATGCTTCTCAAATACTCCGGGTGAGAGCTTCCAGACATGGACTTCACCAAAGTATGGCGATGACAAGTACTCAAAGGTTGCTGAGTCATTATTCGTAGCAACTCTGTTTACATATGCCGGTCCTGAATATGTAGCACTTTGCAAGCATCAGGGACTGAATGATAAGGCTGAAGCGGCTCAGGCTGAGATCGACAAGATGAAGAACCTGATCTGTGAATACGGCTATGATGGCGAATGGTTCTTACGTGCATACGATGACTTCGGACGTAAGGTCGGTTCTAAGGAATGTGAAGAGGGTAAGATCTTCATCGAACCACAGGGCTTCGCTGTTATGTCTGAGATTGGCAAGGACAAGGGTTATGACTTAAAGACTCTGGAAAGCATTGATAAGTATTTGAACTGCAAGCATGGTCTTGTATTAAATAATCCGGCATTTACCAAGTATTACATTGAGTACGGTGAGATTTCTACTTATCCGGCCGGTTACAAAGAGAATGCAGGTATCTTCTGCCACAACAACGCATGGATCATCTGTGCCGAAGCATATGTTGGTCATGGTGACAAGGCATTTGAGTACTACTCAAAGATCGCACCTGCTTACTTAGAGGATATTTCCGACTTACACAGAACTGAGCCTTATGTATATGCTCAGATGATCGCAGGTAAGGATGCAGGCCGTTTCGGTGAGGCTAAGAACAGCTGGTTAACCGGTACTGCTGCATGGAACTTCGTAGCAGTTTCTCAGTATATGCTGGGTATCATTCCTGATTATGACGGACTGAAGATTGATCCTTCAATCCCTTCTGAGTGGGATGGTTTCAAGGCTACCCGTCAGTTCCGGAATGCAACTTACCAGATCAGCGTTAGCAATCCTTCTCATGTCAGCAAGGGTGTTAAGAGTGTAACTGTTGACGGTAATGCAATCGAAGGAAACATTCTTCCGGTATTTGCCGATGGCAAAGAGCATACTGTCGAGGTTGTTTTAGGCTAATAAATAAGTCCTGAGATTATTTCATACAAACAAGGCGTTCACAATCAAGTGAACGCCTTATTTGTATCATTTATATGCCTCATATGACAATAAACAAATCCATATGTAGTTTCTTTATGCTTCTATTCCCTGCTCCCTTAAATAGTCAATCACATCTTCAACTGTATGCAGCTCTGCCACATCATCCGCAGGTATTTCAACATTAAATGCATCTTCAATCGCCATAACTAATTCGAATAAATCTAACGAGTCAGCATCCAAATCCTCTTTGAAAGAGGTTTCAAGTTCAATGTTATTCTCGTCAACTCCCAGCTGCTCTGAAATAATACTCTTCATCTTCTCAAACATTTTAATTCTAGCTCCTTTTATTCAAGCGTTATTCCCAACCGCTAATACAAAAGTAATATACAACAGTGTATTATTGATGTCAACCTAAAACTTTAACTTATTAAACTCTTCTAACGGCATCGGTTTTGCAAAATAATATCCCTGTGCAATATCGCACTGTGAATTTTTTAAGAACCGCACATGTTCTTCGGTCTCTACTCCCTCTGCAATAATCTGCAGCTGCAGTGCTTTTGCCATGGCAATCGTATGGCGGATCACAATCTTTCCCTTCTCCGAGTTCAAAGTGTCATCCAAAAAGCCCTTATCGATCTTCAATACATCAACTGGCACATTTCGTAACATATTCAAAGAAGAATAGCCCGAACCAAAATCATCTACTTCCAGCCGGAATCCCATCTGCTGCAGATGATTCAGCAGGAAATACAGTTCATTCTGATTATCAAAGAACATGGTTTCTGTAATCTCCAGTGATAAGGCTCCCGGAGTCAGCTCATACTTTTTCAGAAGATTATTCAGTACCTGCTCAATATTCCGATTATATATATGATATCTGGATACATTTACAGATACCGGGAACTGTCTACGTCCTTGCTGCTGCCAGCTGTGAATCGCCTTACAGGCTTCTTCCCACATATACTCATCCAGCTTTATGATAAAACCATTACGTTCAAACAACGGGATAAAATCGTCCGGCTTTATCATGCCCTTCTTCGGATGCTGCCATCTGGTTAACACTTCAGCTCCAACGATCTCTCCGGTATCCAGGCTGAACTTCGGCTGCAGATACATTATAAACTGATGCTCCTGTAATGCCTGCTCCATCTCTGCTTCGATCTCACTGTTCTTCATGATCTCTGCCCGGTATTCCTCATCATAGAATGCGCAGAACTGCATAACATTATCCTTAATACTCTTTTTCGCTAATGCAGCCCGGTCGCACATAATATTGACTGCCAGTGAATTATTCTCATCCGGAAGATAGACACCATATGAAGTTTTCAGATCAAAGCTGAACTGATTGTTTTCTATTTTCTTTTTTAATTTTTCTATAAATCTTATGATATCGCCTTTATTTTCATACGTCATACAGATACAGAATACATCACTGTGCATACGGCAATATACATTCGGAGACTCAACAGTATCCTGAAGCACATTTGACAGATGCATCAAGGCCAAATCTCCCATCCGAATCCCATAAAGATCATTAATGACCTTCAGCCGTTCTATATCAAATACAATGATTGCATGATTGTGTCCATTATCCCATAGCAACAGGCGATTCACTTCTTCTGTAAATCGTTCAAAATTCGGTGCTCCTGTAAGAGTATCATAATCCTGATGATAACGCAGTGCCGCCGATGACCGGATCTCTTCACTGACATCTTTCATCGTACCGATTACCCGCTTCAGCTCTCCACTGTCTAAATGATCATATTGCAACGTAATCCGGAACCAGTTCACACTCCCATCCTTTGTATTAAATCTACAGGTTACAGAACGTTCTCCATACCGGCTCTGGAACAATGTCCGGTATAAATCCAGATCCTCTTCATAAACAATATGCTTTATCTGCTCGTCTTGTGTAAAATCATCATACGAAATAGTAGACACTCCAAAGCATTCTTCGAAAAGAGGTGAGCAATATTTCTCCCCCGTGATAAAATCTATTTCAAATACAATTGTCCGCAGCTGTTTAATGACCGCTGCATACATGTCATTTAAGAATTTCTCGTTTTCCATGATCGCTTGTCCTCGTTTCCTACCGTATATAGTACCAAGAGTTCCGTCCATTTGTCAATATTTACATATTTTTCGAGTTTATACTTTTCAAATTTGTGCTTTTTTTCTATAAAATCTTGACAAAATAATCAAATGTCTACTATTATTAGACTATATTTGTTATAAAACGATTTGCACAAAATGGAGACCAGATATCTATGAAGCGAAGTTATCAGCGCGAAGTGATTCTTGAATATTTAAAAACCCGAACAGATCATCCAACTGCCGATAAGGTATATGCAGCTGTCCGAGAGACCATTCCGAATATCAGTCTGGGCACTGTATACCGGAATCTGTCACAGTTATCAGACAATGGTATGATTCTTCGCATTACCTGCGATACCAAAGAAGACCATTTTGATGCAAATATCCATCCGCACCCACATCTCTTCTGCCGGGAATGCGGCGGTGTCTCTGACATCCCGGTTACTTTCATGCCGGATCTGACACAGATTGTAGCACCTTCCTTCCATGGTTCCATTCAGGAATACAGCATTACCTATTATGGGATCTGTGACGCCTGTCTGCAGAAACTACCGCAGACACGGAATGCTTAATTTCTTCTTTACCAAACCTTATATGCCATATCGGGATATATCGCTTATAATCAATTTATATTGATTTATTGATTTGGATTTGAGGTTTGGAATGATTCGCAACGCATTTTTTGAACTGTTTATCATATGTATTTTACTTACCACCGGGATGTGTCAGAATATTCTTCCGACAGATTCCTCTTTATTGTATTCCGAATGTTCAGAATCGGATTCCCGCTCTCTGACCACAGTTATTAATCAGCTTAAAAATCAGTCCGGCCTGCTGGAACTTCCACCGGAGCACCCGGAACAAACCACCGGAAATGATATCCTTACACAGGCCAGATTTCAGTCGGCCGCTCATGCCATATCGATCAGCCGCAGAAATACATCATTTTGTAATCCATTATGGTACATATTCTTTTATTTTCTGTTTTGCTGCTTCCCGATCAATATTACTGTGTGGTTCTATCATCCCTTTGGGCCACTGGCTTCTATTATTTATTACATACACCGGCAGGACGGTCAGAAACCGGCCAACTCTTTTCTATAATTCTTATAAATAATACCAAAAACCGAATTAAGAAAGGAGCGAGCATTATGTTTCGTGATATATTAGTTGGCATTATGGCTGTTGCAGCACTGATTGTAGGTATTACCGCCTTTATTATGGAGAACAAGCGAGTTTCCAAGTCAGATGATACAGCAGAGTCGGCAACTGACAGCCCTGTTCAGAAATAACACGCAGCCCCGGCAGGCACCTGCCGGGGCTGTTGACCATTTGCACTTATTCTTCTGATTCTTTTTGTAATCAATGAAAGCTTCTGACTGCCTCATGCTGATGCAGGTATTTTTCCTTCGTTGCCATTCCACCACGGATGTGGCGCTCGGATTTATTTACGTCCAGAACCACCCTTGCCTGCGCCGCCAGAGTTGGATTGATCTGCGCCAACCGTTCTGTGATATCCTTATGTACCGTTGATTTTGAAATGCCAAACTTCTTAGCTGCCTGCCGTACTGTGGCATTCTGTTCTACGATATATTGAGCAATCTCCATTGCCCGTTCTTCAATATAGGCTTTCACGAAAAACCCTCGTTGCTTTGTTTTTACAACTTATGCAAAAGGGCGGGGTTGTATTACTGTTTCTTCTTCCATGTCAAAATCACCCCATTATATGGTCCATTTCCGCCCTGTTTTTGACCTGATTTCTTTGTTATAATCTTTGCTATACTGATGAGAAATAAATGAATTTAAGGAGTCTGTTATGTTTCAATTACTTTTAGCAATTATATATCTGGCCTTTATCAGTCTGGGATTGCCGGACTCGCTGCTGGGTGCTGCATGGCCAAGCATGTATCCGGAGTTTCAGGTACCGGTTTCCTATGCCGGTATTATCTCCATGGTGATTGCTCTCGGCACTGTCATTTCCAGCCTGATGAGCGACCGCCTGACGAAGCGCCTCGGTGCCGGTCTGGTCACTGCTATCAGTGTCGCTATGACAGCTCTGGCACTCTTCGGATTTTCCTTCAGTCACTCTTTCTGGGTGCTGATCCTGTGGTCCATTCCTTACGGTCTCGGCGCCGGAAGTGTAGACGCTGCGTTAAATAATTATGTTGCCCTGCATTATAAAAGCCGGCACATGAGCTGGCTGCACTGTATGTGGGGTGTCGGTGCCTCCGCCGGCCCGTACATCATGGGCTTCGCCTTAAGTCACGGTCAGAACTGGAATGGCGGCTATCGCTACATCGGTATCCTGCAGGTGATACTTACCTTTATCCTGTTCATCAGCCTGCCACTCTGGAAGAAAGAGAAAAAGGATGCAGCATCCGAATCCGATGCCACATCCGATCATATCCTGACATTACGTGAAATCTTTGCAATCCCGGGAGTAAAATCCGTTATGCTGATGTTTTTCTGTTATAGTGCGATCGAGCAGACCAGCGGCCTGTGGGCCAGCAGCTATCTGGTTCTGCATAAAGGTGTCGCTCCGGAAACTGCGGCCACTTTCGCCAGCCTGTTTTATATCGGAATCACGATCGGTCGTGCGATCAGCGGATTCATTACCATGAAGTTAAACGATACACAGATGATCCGTCTCGGCCAGGGAATCATCCTTCTTGGTGTGCTCGCTCTATTCCTGCCACTTGGAAGCACTATATCGCTGATTGGTTTCATTCTAATCGGTCTCGGCTGTGCTCCGATCTATCCATGTATCATCCACTCTACTCCGGATCATTTCGGTGCTGACCGCTCACAGGCTATTATCGGTGTCCAGATGGCCAGTGCCTATGTCGGAACCTGCCTTATGCCACCGGTTTTCGGTCTGATTGCAAACAACATTACAGTTGCCCTGTTACCGGCATACCTTATCCTCTTTTTGGTCCTGTTAAGTGTTATGCATGAGATTCTGATACAGAAGACCCGACGATAATTGCCCGTATCAGTCTTCATCATTCAGGGCTTTCTTACCCATACTACCGGTCCGGACTCTCATGACATCCGTAACATCTGTAACAAATATCTTACCATCGCCAACCTGACCGCTATGCAGGGCTCTCTGTGCCGCAGCCACTACCAGGCCCGGATCTACGGTAGATACTACAATATCTACCTGAACCTTCGGAAGCAGGTTCATACTCATCCGGACACCACGATAACTGCCGGAACGCCCTTTCTGAACACCACATCCAACTACATTGCTGACTGTCATACCGGTAACACCGATAACAGCCATAGCATCCTTTAAGACACCGAATTTATCTTCATTACAAACAATCGTAATCTTGGTATACCGTTCTCCGGAACGTTCTGCCGCATCCGTGATCACTACCGGCTCCAGATCGTCCAGATCCAGATCAAACTCATCCTCCACGGTATGTACCGGTGCTGCCAGCTGGAAGTCTGCATAGGCTGCAGGAAGTCCATGCTCACTCATATCCAGACCAAGGATCTCGTCCTCCTTGCTGACACGTAAGCCGACAAACTTCTTAAGCAGGAAGAATGTCAGGGTCATGCATGCTGCCGTAAATGCTGCAATCGCTACAATACCAAGCAACTGAACTACCAGCAGATTAAAGGTACCGGAATAGAACAAGCCAAGCTCTGTATCAAACAGACCGATTGCAAAGGTTCCCCAGATACCACTGATACCATGAACCGCAACCGCTCCGACCGGATCATCGATATGTAACTTCTTATCAATAAACTCTGTACCGATTACTACCAGAATACCTGCAACTGCTCCGATAATGATAGAACCTACCGCATCCAGATATGCACATCCGGCAGTAACAGATACCAGACCGGCGATCACCGCATTCAGACACATAGCCACATCCGGATGCCCGTTTTTCCACCAGGTAAAGAGCATACATGCGATCAATGCTGCCGATGGTGCCAGCGTTGTTGTCATAAAGATTCTTCCGAGCTGTATTACAGAAGAAGCTGCCGCACCATTAAATCCGTACCAGCCGAACCAGAGAATGAAACACCCCAGCGCCGTCATCGGAATCGAATGTCCCGGAATCGCATTAGCAACGGTCTTACCCTTCTCATCCTTATGGTACTTATCAATTCTCGGTCCGACAAAGTAAGCACCGATCAACGCTGTGATACCACCTACCATATGAATGGCACAGGAACCTGCAAAATCTGTAAAACCAAGCTTTGCCAGCCAGCCCTGACTGTTCCATACCCAGCCTGCCTCAATCGGGAATACCAGTGCACTCATCACAATCGAATAAATGCAATATGCACTGAACTTCGTCCGCTCTGCAAGGGCACCTGCCGCAATCGTTGTTGCAGTCGCACAGAACACAACGCCAAATACAAAGGTACTGCACTGTCCGGATGACAGGAATCCATCAAAATCCTTTAACAGATCAAACTCCGGTACGCCGACCCATCCGCTGAAATATGCCTTGGATTTCATTAGGTAGAATCCAATCAGCACAAATGCGATAGACCCGATGCAGAAATCCACGAAATTCTTCATGATAATATTTCCGGCATTTTTCGCCCTTGTAAATCCTGTCTCCACCATAGCAAATCCACACTGCATAAAGAACACCAGAACCGTTCCTGCCAGGAACCAGATGGCAAGTCCGGCCCCTTCTGCCGTTGTTGCGTTTGCTGCTAATAAACCTGTATTCATAAGCACTCCTCCTTTGTCAGAGCAACGACTGATAAATCTGAATCATTGTATCCCGGTCTAACGGAACATAATTATTCGCTGTCAGTCTCTGCTGCTTCTCAATTACCAGATCTGCCAAATGTCCCAGCTCATCCTCCGTCACACCATATTCATGCAACGGCTTCCGATGCAAGATACATTCAAACAGCTTTTCCAGTTTCTGAAATACCTCATCCTGCTCACAGTCCAGTGCCTGCTGCAGAATGTTCTTATAATTACGGATTTCTCCCTGAGGGTTGATCCTCTCATAGGTCTCAAACACCCCTTGAAAGATCGCATAATTTGCTTCACCATGAGCCACATGATGTGCTCCTGAAAACGGCATACTCATCGCATGCACGGCTGCACACCCGGCATTTCCAAATGCGATTCCCGCATAACAGGAAGCCAGAAGAAATTCACCGGTTAGTTCCTTTCGCTGCTCCTGTCCCTGATCTGCGATCTGCCTGTACCCATTGATAATCATTTTAATTGCTTTTTCCGAATACATCTTGGAAAAAACGGTCGCTTTTGGCGAAAGAAATGATTCTGATGCATGAACGAATGCATCCAACGAGCTGGTTGCAAATACACCAAACGGAATGGAGTCCAGCAGCTCTGTTACAAGCACCGCCGTATCTGCGAACTCTGCATCCCGCTGCAGACCCATCTTGGTGCCCTTTGACAATACATTCAACACCGATACACTGGTAACCTCAGAACCGGTTCCGCAGGTAGTCGGTATCAGAATCAGCTCCTTATCCTTCTCTACCGGTCGGACCCCATCATACAGATCCACAACCGGAGACGGATTCTTAAGCACCAGGATCTTCGCAATGTCCAGAATGCTTCCGCCGCCGATTCCGATCAGCCGGTCAAAGGAAACATCCTTTATGTCCTGCCAGATACGATCTACCATATCGTCTGTAGGCTCACCGGTCCCGTAATTTTTAACATAAACAACTGCCGCCGGTCTGCAATCTTCTGGGAAATAATGTTCAAAATATCTTGGGTTTGTTACGATCAGATCCCGTTCTCCTACCTGAAAATTCTCACAGAACTCTTTCAGAGTATCACAGATCTCAATCGTGGGCATGATTCTAAAACTCTTCATGCTGCCTGTCTCCTTTCTTCTGATGGTTTCCGGTTGCCCGGGTTTTACGCCGGGTAACCGGATCTGTATCTATTATTTACTACATGCTACGATTGCCTCTTCCAGAATCGCACAGCCGGCCTCTAACTGTTCATCGGTCATAACCAGCGGTGCCAGACAACGGATAACATTACTGTAAGTACCGGCAGCCTCCAGCACCAGTCCATGATGTGCCGCATACTGTACGATATCACCAACCAGCTTCGTTGCAGGTTCTTTCGTTTCCTTGGAGGTTACAAACTCAATACCCATCATGCAGCCGGTTCCACGGACATCTCCGACTACCTCATACTTCTCCTTCCATGCATCGAAATGCTTATGAAGCTTCTCCGCCATGGTCACTGCCTTACCGGCAAAATCTTCTTTCTCCATAATATCAATAATGGTAAGGGCTGAAGCACAAGCCAGTGCGTTACCGCAGAATGTTCCGCCGATTGTTGCATCCGGTACGGCATCCATGATCTCGGCTCTTGCGGTGATCGCACTAAGCGGAACACCTCCGGCAATAGACTTCGCAGTTGCCAGAATATCCGGTGCACAACCGGCATCCTTCCAATGCTGGGAAGCAAACATCTTACCTGACCGACAGAAGCCACACTGTACCTCATCTGCAATGATTAAAATACCATGTTCATCACACAGCTTCCGAAGTGCCTGAACCCAAGGAATCGGTGCCGGAATAAATCCGCCCTCACCCTGAATCGGCTCTAAAACTACCGCCGCAATATAATCTGCCGGAGCACATTCCTCAAACACCCGTTTTATATCATCAATATAATAGTCGATCGCTTCTTCGTCTGTCATTCCCTCCGGCTTCCGATAGAGATTCGGATAATCCGCACGATAGATACCATCCGGGAACGGTCCCATACCGACTGCGTATTTCTTCTTTGAGGTCATCGCCATGGTCAGTACGGTTCTGCCATGGAATGCGCCGGAGAATACAATAATATCCGGTCGCTTTGTGAAAGCTTTTGCAACCTTGACTGCATTCTCATCTGCCTCGGCACCACTGTTTGCAAAGAATGTCTTCTTTGCGTCACCGCGTACCGGTACGATCTCATTCATTTTTTCTGCCAGTGCCACATATCCTTCATGGGTTACTACATTCATCATGGCATGGAAATATTTATCTGCCTGTGCCTTTACTGCTTCTACTACCTCCGGGCGGCTATAGCCGATGTTCAATACACCAACACCGCCAACCCAATCCAGAAACCGGTTGCCATCCACATCCTCAAACATAGCACCCTCGCCCCGTTCGATCACACATGGATAATGATTGGTGATCGCAGATGGTACTGCTTCCTGTCTTCTTTTTAAAATAGCTGCTGCCTTCGGTCCCGGCAGAGGCATCTTGATTTCCGGTAAGCTTGTTCTTAATTCCATAATCGTTTCCTCCATTCTCCTGATTCAATTTCCTTAATGTATTGTCTTTCTTACGTTTTTCCACATTATAGCGAAAGCAAAATCAGAAATAAAAGCCATGTGTCCTTTAAATGAATTTCCCTGCATTTTATTGTAATCAAAAAGGAGGGTATGCTTATGAAACAACTATGTAAATTAGCTTTGATCCAGATGGACTGTACACTTGGTGATGTACCGGCGAATCTGGAGCATGCACTGGAGCTTGGCAGGAAAGCAGTTGCACAGGGTGCGAATCTGTTGGTCTTTCCGGAATTATTTACCACCGGATATGAACTATCCGTTTTGGGTGCTGACTTATGCAGCTATGCAGAAGACCCATCTGACAGTCCTACTTTAAATAAGATGCGTGACTTTGCGATCGAGCATCAGGTATCTGTCTGCGGTGTCATTCCTCTTTTTCATACCTGTTCCGAAAAAGCCGGCAAGCCGAATATTTCCTGCTTTTATATTAATTCAGAAGGAAAGCTTCTGGGCATCTATGATAAAAATCACTTATTCGGAGAAGAAAAGGACTATTTCTCCCTTGGAGAGTCCTATCCGGTTCTGGATACGGAATTTGGCAGGATTGGTATCATGATCTGCTATGATGCGAATTTCCCGGAGTCCGCTCGGATCCTGGCCTGCCAAGGCGCAGAGATCATTCTCTGTCCGGCAGCCTGGAGAGTTCAGGATATCCGGCTCTTTGATATGATCATGCCGCAGCGGGCCGCTGAAAATATCGCCTATGTCTGTGCAGTCAACCGTTACGGTATGGATCACGGTCGTTATAATCCGGGGCACTCCCAGATCTGTAGCCCGGAGGGCGAAATAATTGCCTTCGGCGGAGCTTCTGAAACAATTATCTATGCAGAGCTTCACGCAGATACCGTTACTGCGAAACGAAAAGAGATTCCTTATTTAAACGATCTGCGGACATGTGAATATCCGGTTTTATTAAAAGATCTTTCAACCATCTAAGGGGGTGACCGGTTATGTGGATTCTGTCCCATATCTGGGAAATCGATGGAATCTGGATCACATTTAAGGAGTGCTCATAGCAATATGGGCACTCTTTAAAAATTTCCCTCTACCAGTTCTTCGCATACGCCCGGAAATCATCCAGAATCTCCTGCGTACTCTTCTCATAATCATCCATCGGGAGGCCGTATACCGGCGGAATCTGAATCCCACGCTCCTTCAGTAATGCCAGCAGCTCCTCCATATAGATACCCGGAAGATCCACCAGTGTCCGCGGAATTGCTTTCGGTCTGCCGCCCCAGTCCTCACAGTAGCTGGATTTCGTGATGCCACAGGACGGGGAACCGTCACAGGTCAGGATACCTGCTACCTCATATCCGACCTTTGCATAGTTCTCCATATAATCCGCCATCGGTTCCGCCATGCTCCGGCAGAACCGCCGATAGCCTACATTATCATACAGATTTCTGGTTGTATGCCAGCGCTGATTGCCACAGTACAGAGTCTCCGGGCATGGCATCTGGATAATACCGAATCCGAACTCATCCAGAATCTGAATCACCTCTGAAAACATTCCGGCATACCGTGCCACTTCAAACACCTTATTGTTTGCATTCAGCAGACAGTTTGCTACAAATACGATCTTCTTGCTTCTTAAATCATCCTTATGCATAGACATACCGCCAGCACCTCCTATTCTTTCTACCTTATATAACTACCTTACACGACTCTCTTATACCGTCTTTACAGCCTGTACCGGTTTCTCTTCCTTTATGATCTTTTTCTCCGGCCGCATATTGATATAGGAACCAATCAGGATAATCACGATTCCCACGATCAGATTCCATGTGAATTTCTCTCCTAAAACCAGAAATGCGATTATTGGTGCCAGAACCGGCTTAATAAAGAATGCGATAGATGCATTGGATGGACCGGCGATCTCAATCGCTTTCATAAAGCAGATATATCCGGCACCTGTTACAAAGATACCAAGATACAGAAGTACCGGAAGGCTCTGCAGTGTGATGCCCTCCACTACCGGGATCTTAGCAACCAGCATGACAATGAACAACACCGCACATCCAAGCAAGAAGCTAAAGCTATTCTGTGCCATGCCGCCGATCTTTGCCAGCCGTTTCTTACCCATTGCTGTAAACAGACCAAAGGATATCGCTGCCAGCAGCGTAATAATCAGGCCGAACGGATCAATACTGCCCGTAAACAGAGTCGCCGGGTTCAGGACTACCAGCAGACCGATGAAGCTGATTACCAGCACCAATGCCTTCTTTTTCGTAAATGGCTCTCCAACCAGGAACCGGGCGAAGATCATTGTAAATAATGGATTCATACTGATTATGATAGACGCCAGATTGGCATTGATCCGCTTCACGCCATACTGCAGCATTGCCATACTGATGCAGACGCAGATGACACCCAGACCCAGTAGATAAAACAAGTCGGATTTCGTCAGCTTATATGCCCGTTTCTTAAGATCATGAATCGCAAACGGCAGCAACATCACACCACCGATCAGGAATCGCAAGAACACCAGCTGGATCGCATTGAAGCTGGCACCTCCAAGCTTCGACGCCACTTCCAGTGTTCCAAAGAAAAATGCCGTCAGTACAATATAAATAATACTTTTCTTTTCCATAATTATCGCTCCTCTCCATCATCTACCACGGGTGCAATATCCGCTCCGTGTGTCAATATTCCAATGCTTGACTGCGGGCCTTCCCGCTCCGTTGCCATAGCAATCGCCTCGTCGATCGACCGTGCATAATCAAAGCCCATCTGTTTCATTTCTTCCGGTGTAACACCGTCACTGACTACGATGATATGCGACATTCGCCGCATGACTCCGATCATGATATGCGCGGAAGCTCCTACCCGGTCTTTTACCTTACCGGCATTACACAGTGCCAATACCTCCTCCGGCCGGCGGTCACCCATTTCCAACAGAACCGGATGCTCCGGACTGACACCTTCCTCACATGGCGGACACCAGATCACGGTTCCACCCGGAACTACCATCAGACTGGCCGCTGCCAGTCCCTTGTCTGCCTGCCACATGTCTTTATTCGCCGGATAGGTTCCGGCAATTACGATCTCTGCCTGCCGGCTGATCCGGCTCTCATAAATCTCTCTGGCATATGTGACTCCGACCCGGTGTGCCGCCACCAGATCTCCGGCTACCACATGCCGGATCTCATTATCCAGATTCAGGATGGTATTAATGATAAAATCAACACCTGCAATCCGGGCGATTTCCTCCATATCCAGCCGAATATTATTCTCCGGATTCCCAAGCCGTTTCGGCCAGTCCAAGCTGCCATTTAAATGTACCTGTGCCGTTGTATCCTTTCCCGAGATTCCCGGCTGGATGATCTTCGCCCCACCGGACCAGCCAGCAATAAACTGCGGAATAATATTCCCGATACAGATCTTCACATCCGATTCGTAAAAATCCCGGTTCACGATTACCGGTGTATTCTGAGAGGTATATCCCAGCCGAACCAGCTTCTCATCATTATCATACTCATGATTGATCGTAGTCACCCTGTCGTAGCACTCCCGACCGATCTTCCGGATCATCTCTTCCTCCGTCATCGGCCGGTGGCTGCCTAATGCAAAAATCACCTTCACCTGACGGCTGTCTACACCGTACTCCTCCAACAGTTTCAGTAATGGCTTCAACAGCTTTTCCGCCGGTGTTACCCGTGTATTGTCATCCACCACAACAGCTATCGTTTTTCCCTCCGGCGCACCGATCAGTTCCTTTAATGTCGGACTGCCGATCGGATGAAGCAGGGCTCGCATTACCTCTGCCTCCTCATCCTCTGCTCCCGGAAGATTCTTCGGGGATACCCGCCAGAGCAGGCGGGAATCTTCAATCTCAAACTCTAACTTCTTTTCCCCATAGGGAATCCATTGCTTCATAGGCGAATCACCTCGATTTCCGGAAGTCCGTACCGCTTCCCTACCTCTACCAGATTCCGGTAAGTGTTTTCTGTCAACGGGATGCCCTCTGCCCGGTGCTTCTCCCGGTTCTTAAACTCACGCTCACCCGGAAGAAGGATTTCTTCTACCCCCGGTGCTTTCTTACATCCCTTAATCTCTTCTATCATTTCATCCATATGCTTCTTAAACAGCTCCGGATCCATAAACCGGTCAATCCGGATACACCCGAAAAGATGACCGATATTCTGTTCCTCTGCCGTGTCTGCATAGAAGTCCTTTACATCCTCCGATAAAATAGAAGCCCCGGTCAGAACTGCAGACAGGATGCCAACGATTACGGTCAGCCCATATCCCTTATAGCCACCGACCGGAAGCAGGATTCCGTCAAAAGCCTCCTTTGGATCATCCGTTGGCCGGCCATCAATAGTCATTGCCCAGTCCTTCGGAATCTTCTCACCCTTATTTAAGGCAACTCCGATCTTTCCACGGGCCACTACCGATGTCGCCATATCCAGAACAACCGGCAGCTCCTTTCCGGATGGAATTGCAAATGAAAATGGATTATTGTCAAGAATCGGCTCGATACCGCCGGTTGGCGCCATCAGATGTGCGGCCGGTGATGTAAACACCATACCGATCATATCCTCCGGTAACGCCATTTCAGAATAATAAGATGCCATGCCAAAATGATTGCTGCCTTTCACACCCACAAAGGCAACCCCATTTTCTCTGGCCTTTTCGATACATAATTTCATTGCTTTCGTAGACACAACCTGTCCCATTGCATTATTGCCATTCACCAGTGCAGTGGTTGGGCTGTCCTTTTCAATGCAGATCTCAGCATCTGCAGACGTACCATGATCCTGCAAACGCTTCGTATAAGCAGGCACCCGAATCACGCCATGAGACTCCATGCCGCAACAATCCGCAAATACCAGATTATCTGCAACGCAGGCCGCATCTTCCTCTCTCATGCCTGCCGCCATAAAGATATCCTTACAATATTTCAACAGTGTCTCTTCTGTTACATGTGCAAAATACTGATAATTCTCCATATGCATCCTCCTATCGTCCTAACCTGTTTCATGATTTAGGACTCATTATAGGAGGTTGCGATATGGGAATAAAGGACAGATGGCTTGTTAGGCCTGCCGGGTACCAATCCTTATTTTCTCATTGGAAAATAATAATTACATATACATCCCCCGATCAGCATAACACCCGCTGCCAATGCGAACGGTATCAGTTCCCGGACCAGATCCGTTCCCTGATTCACAATCACCTTATAATAACTGATGCCCTGCACCTCAATCGTTGCAGCCATGACAGTTGATATACTGTAACACAATACAGCCAGCACACTGATCGTAATCTTTCTGCATAAAAATGCTGTAAAATACGCAAGTCCAAGATAGAGTAACTGTATCACACACAGCTTCAGATAGAGCCACCACAGATCCGGAAACATTCCCGTATATACCGCAAACAGCGGAAGCAATAATATTTGAAATGCCAGATAACACAGGAGCAGCTCCGGCAGCTTATTTCTATGCCGGATGTACAATAATTCGTTGCCCGGTTCCTCGATACAATGCTCCAGAACAAAAATAACATACCAGACAGACAGAATCGGGCAAAATATCTGGCACTGCTTAACAATATTCACATACAAATAATCCATGTCATGCCCCATACCGTATGCCGCCAGATTGGCCAGCGGTATGAGTACATAAAGTCCCAGAACCGGTGCCAGATTAAAGATTCCGATTCCCTTAAGCTGCCAGTATATATTTTTCAGATTCCTTACTATATCTCTTTTAATACGCATAAATACCCATCCTCTACATTCGGTTTCTGCAATTGACTATCCGGCAGTTGTCTCCTGGTCAGAATCCGGAACCGCATCTCTCCATCTGCCTCCCGCTCCTTCTCGATATAATCCTCCGGCTGAATCTCATCCTTTGAAACCTCATAAACCAGGCCATCTGCTATATGACTGATGGCTTCCTGTCTTCCTTCTGCCGCCAGACATCCATCCTTTAAGATTAAAATCTGATCGCATACTGCCTCTACATCTTCAACAATATGTGTTGATAATAGCACAATACTTTCCTTCCCCATTTCACGCAGCAGATTCTTAAATCGCATCCGTTCCTCCGGATCCAATCCGGTCGTCGGTTCATCAAAAATAATCAATGACGGATGATTCAACAACGCCTGTGCAATCCCTACTCGTCGAACCATACCACCGGATAGCTTTCTGCCCTTCACCTTCCGAACCTCTGAAAGATTGGTCAGCTGAAGTACCCGGTTTATTTCATCTGCAACATCTTCCTTCCGAATCTCCTTCAGATTCGCAAAATACTGTAGCTGCTCCTCTACTGTCAGATTCGGGAACACACCCATCTTCTGTGGCAGATAGCCGATCAGCGGTATTTTCCCTTCCTCCTCCGGATCCAGTACGATTGTCCCCTGGTACGGATATAGATTCAATATGCATCGGAACAAAGTGGTCTTTCCGGCTCCGTTTGGTCCCAGCAGTCCATACACGCCCTTCCGAAACTCACCGGTTACTCCCTTTAACACCTGTTTCTTCCTGAAATTCTTAGATACATTCTCAATTCTCAGCATCTTCCTGCGCCTCCTTTAAATAATCCCATTCTTCCTGTCCGAGATTCTTGATAATAAATTCTTCAAATCCATCCTCGGTATAGCCAAATTCCTGCATATGCGTTAAATACACATCCTTAACACAATCAAAAAGCATTTTTCCTTCATAGGTTTCTTTCATATTGTAATAGACTGCTTTCACCGTACTGATTCTATCTTCTTCCGTTACCGGTATAATTATTTTTTGCCAGTCAAATTGCCCCGTTTCCTTATAAGTACGTGCAAGGACATCTAACGTAACCGAATCTATAATACGATCTTCCTCATAAATACCCGGTGCACCTTCTGATATACCTGGTGTCCACATAATCAGCTTAATCTTATTTCCCTGCTCCTCTATTACATTCTGAATATATGTCTGTTCTTCCCTTATTGCGTTCACATCAGGTATTGCAAATGACGGATAGATGAATATACTTCCATTCTCTAATTTCATATCTGATATGAATCCGGCCAGAATAGTAGGACCTTTACTGATTCCACCGAATTGTTTGCCTTTAATATTATTGAAATCAAGATCTGAATACACCTGTCCGGATGCATATACTTGAATGGAAAAATCCGCCGGAATATCCAATCTGTTACTTATATAGGATTGTTCATTTCCTTCTGAATCCATGCCATATATCTTATGCCAGCCAGGAATCGGATAATATGGAAACCACCCAGGCAGATATGTGGCGAATCTATTATTATACATGTTTGCATTTCCTGTCGGACCACCATGGTATTGGATTGTAAAGGTTTCTATACCATCTTTCTGTCCATAAATTAACAGTGTATTTTCATCTCGCTGATAATTAAGCTTATCTCCATTCTCATCTGTAATACTATCTATCTGATATAACCGATATAATGTTATCGCATACTCCTGTAATGTCTTTTCAGAAGGCACACATGTCACCTTGGCTCTCATCTGCCTTCCCATATATAGTTTCATATCATACGAAAGAATCCGAAAATCCGCCTCACGTTCTTTCTGTTCTACATTTTCAATAATATATCGCCATTGATCATCATACTCATCCACAAAATTATTAATGCAATAGTAACTAGCCGGCAAGCTACTATAAATGAATGCCCCTATTGCACAGCCTGCCTCTGCTATAATAAGCACTCTCTTCCATATATGATGTCCTTTCATCTGTCGTTGTGAATAATACAAAGTTAAGATAGTCCCCATTGTTGCAATCCAGAAAATCCCCCTTGTTGCAATTGACCAATTAGCAGCTGACAGACTAAATTCATCCATACTAAGTGTTCCTTGTGGCATGAGAAGAATACATTTAATCACATGCGGCAGCCAACGTATATGATAAGAATAAGATTCTAACTCTGAACTCATTAATGGACTTATCAAAAATCCAAATGAAATAATCCCTATATATCCGATTATTTTATTAGAAATCCTTGCAAATATCCATCCGGCCATTAATGCTACCACACCATTTAATATGTAATAAACTCCTATTATACGTAGATAATATAACACAACCTGTAGTGTACAAGCATCTTCCAATACATGACAGCCGATGTGTATGATTAAAAAACATACTGCATATGCAAGCACCACAAGCATCATTACAAATGCCTGCATGACATCCTGTCTCCAGTAACTCCGGGTCGCTTTCAACATCTCCGATAACTTTGCATCCTGTGTTTCCCTGAAATAATCAAAAGACAGAAACAATAATATCAGAAATATATAAATAAAATCCCTTAATTGTTTTTGAAGCATTCCCAAACCTAGATAATAAGTTCCATTCTGCATATAAGTCAAAGCTGCCGGTGCATAATAATACAAACTACCAGCAAATAAAACAGCAAGAAGAAAAACTCGAACAGGACTTCTTAGAAATAATTTAACTTGTATTCGAAACATAATATCCTCCTCATAACACGATAGTCTCTTCCATCCTCCTCTGCCAGCCAAACACCTCATTTATTTAAATAATCCCATTCTTCCTGTCCGAGATTCTTGATCATAAACTCTTCAAAATCATCCTCGGTGTAACCAAATTCCTGCATATGCGTTAAATACATATCCTTAACGCAATCAAAAAGCATTTTTCCTTCATAGTTTTCTTTCATATTATAATAGACTGCTTTCACCGTACTGATTCTATCTTCTTCCGTTACCGGTATAATTACTTTTTGCCAGTCTAATTGCCCGGATCGTTCATATGCAGCTGCTAACGCTCTAAAATTCGACGAATCAATAATCCGATCCTCCTCATAGATCCCAGGTGCCCCCACCGGTACAATTGGAAGCTCCATAATTAATCGAATTTTATTTCCCTGCTGTTCTATGACTCCCACAACAAGATCCTCTAAATCTTTTGTCGCGTCTATATCTGCCTTATTCAGATATGGATATATATTGGTTGTTCCATTCGCTAATGTCCTCTCTCCAACAAACCCTGATAATAATGTCGGTCCATAGCTCATTCCCTGAAACAGATTATCGTCCACCTGCTCCAGATCTGAATATACCGTACCATCTGCATGGAGTTGGATCCGAAACTCTGCCTGATATTTCAAACGATTGTCTGCATATTTCCAATCTTCTCCATCCAGATATACCTTGTGCCATCCAGGCACCGGATAATATGGAAACCATCCGGGCAGATCTATTGCATACCAGTTATTATATAAACAAGAAGCCCCTGTCGGACCACCATGATACTTTAAGGTAAAAGACCGGATTCCATCCTCCTGTCCATAAATTAATAGCGTATTCTCATCCTGTTGGTACTCGAGTGCATCTCCATTTTCATCTGTGATACTATCTACCTGATATAACCGATATAGTGTCATTGCATAGCTATCTAGGTCTCCATCTGACGGCACGCATGTCACAGTTGCTCTCATCTGTCTTCCAAGCTTTAAATCCATATCATAGGATATGATCTGGAAATCTGCTTCTCGCTCTTCCTGCTTTACTCCCTCGATTATATAACGCCATTGATCATCATCATTGCTGATAAAATTACTTTCACAATAATAACTGGCCGGCAATCCGCTATAGATCAATCCCCATACCGTACATCCAAAGCCAACGCAAGATGCCAGATAATACCATGTACGTTTTCGTTTATTCCATCCCTGCGTATAGTGCATATAATATACGACTAATAACGTTCCAAATAACCCTATCCAAAAAACTCCTCTGGATGCAATTGTCCAGTTGGCTGTTGGCAAACAATACAACTCTATACCAATCATTCCCTGTGGCATAAGCAGAAACACCTTACAAATATAGGTAACCCATTTTGCAAAATAGGAATAGCTCTCCAATCTGGAACTCATTAACGGACTAACCGCAAATGCAAAGGCTATTAATTCGATATACCCTACTATCTTCCCGGCATTTCTGGCAAACAACCAGCCAGCCAAAATAGCAACTATTCCGTCTAGTATGTAGTAAGTCCCAGTCAGCCTGAAATAATAAAACAACACCTGGGTTGTATAAGTTCCATCTGAAATATGACAGACTATATGCATAATCAGAAACCAAAATGCATATACAAGTACAACCAGCAGCATCACCAATGCCTGTACCAGATCCTGTTTCAAGCAATTCTTATTCGCCTTCAGTGTTTCATTAATATTCGCATCCGGTACTTCCCGGAAATAATCAAAAGCTAGAAATAAAAGGAGTAGAAACACATATATAAAATCCCGAAGCTGCACCTGAAACCTTCCAAGTCCCGCATAATACACCTGCCCCTGAAACCATGCAAGAAACATTGGTCCATAATAATACAGACTACCACCAAATAAAACTGCAAGCAGAATCAATCGCAGAGGACTACGTAAAAATAACTTTGTCTGTGTACGAAACATAACTATCCCTCCTGTATCTCAGTTAAATTATCATTCTATGCCATTCATGATTTTTCCATCTTCAATCCTGATCTTCCGCTCTGCTATATTTGCAATCTCTTCATCATGCGTCACGATCAATATTGTCTTCTGATACTCCTCATGCACCTTCAATAATAATTCTGCAACATCATGGCTGGTCTGATGATCCAGATTTCCGGTTGGCTCATCACATAGAACAATCGTCGGATGATTACTCAAAGCCCTTGCGATTGCCACGCGCTGCTGCTGTCCTCCGGATAATTCTGTTGGAAGATGCTTCTGATAATCACTCAACCCCAGTATTTCCATCAATTCCTCTATATAATTTTCCTCTACAGTCTTTCCTGCCAGCAATACAGGCAGTATAATATTTTCTTTCACCGTCAGTTCATTCATCAGATGAAACTTCTGAAAAACAAATCCGACATAATCTCTCCGGATCACAGACAGCTCTCCATCCTTCTGAACACTTAAATCTTTCCCTGCAATCCATACCTTTCCTTCTGTAGGTGTATCCAGGGCGCCCAGAAGATGTAGTAGTGTAGATTTGCCACTTCCACTGGTGCCTACGATAGAAATCAACTCTCCGTTTGCAACTGTAAGATTCACATCCTGCAATGCATGTACCTGCCGATCTCCAAGGTAATATATTTTTGACAGATGTTCTGTCCGGATTTCCCATTCTTCCATATTTTTCCTCCAGTCCTGCTTAATATGTATTTCTTTCGATTTCCTGTATCAGATTTAATTTCTTAATATAGCGTACCTGTGGTATCGTACCAAGAATAATCAAAAGCACTCCCAGTAACAGTATTACAATTAATGCCATTCCAAAGCTGTAATCAAACAGATTATACCAGTATGGGATTTCCATCAGTCTCATGTCCTGGTTAAAACTCCAGTTGTCTGCCGCTCCACTCTCTACCAGATGACGCAGATAATAGAACCAGCCCTGACACATAGCCACAGGAAGTATCGCAAATATCACTCCGACAACCGGATAATAGATATTCTGCGTAACCAGCATTCTCATTAACTGTTTTTCTGTCATTCCCAGACACCGCAGTGTTACCAGCTTCGGTGTACTGATTCGAATCCTCATGTACAGACTGAATGCAATGGCACAGGCCGCTACTAATACCAGCATCAAAACCATGATAAAAAACACTACCATTACCTTCTGCTTTTTCCATATCTCTTTCTCCTGTATCTCCGCTGTGGATACAATCTCCATTCCCTTTCCGGATGCCAGGATGCTGTATATCTGCGGATCCACCAATTGCAGGTCGGCATTCTTCTTCACCTTCACCTGTACCCGATTATAATTCTGATCCGGAAGTCCCCATGCTGCATATGACTGATCCATACATAATATGGTAAATCCATAATCTCTACTCCTGTACATATCTGCCCCCATCGTTGTTTCTTCTTTTGATATCAGATACTGTTCATAATCAGTTTCCGAATGCAGTACCACAATTGCTCCGACTCTGGTGTTTATATCTTTCCTTGCTCCGAATACATATGCCTTCACCGGGACAAGAGAACCACTGGGATCTTCCACTTCCTTTTCATAAACCGGAGATGATAATAGATCCGGTACAGAACCACTTAGGTTAAAGTCGTCCCCCTGCCGATCCAATATCACATCACTGAGAGGAAGAGCCTCCCCAACGTCAAATACCTGTTGAACCAATTCTGCCTGTTCCTCCGGCACTGCCAGAATTACCTCCTGACCACTACGGATTTTGTCTGCATTTATCTGTCCGGCTATTACATTATTTTCCAGTTCTTTCAGTTTCTCCTCCTGCAATCCATTCATGGGTACTACATATAATTCTTCTCCGGAACTATATCCGGTTCCCTCCAACGTCGCAATCTCTGCCTCATACAATGCTTCATCATATTCATTCTCACTCGGTGCATATTGCCGGATTTTCATTCCCTGCAGCAGGGCATCAATATCTTTTAAATTCTCTCCTTCCGCATAAGCCAGTCTTGCAGAACGGTTTATGATCTGTGCATTGATTTCTTCTATTGCCTCATTCTGCAGTAATTCTTGTAGCTTCTGCGATGTTAGTCCATAATTATGATGGTTTTCTATCTGAAAATAACTCTTCGATCCTGTCATCCTGGCTACATACTGATACTCACCCAACTGTACATTCTCTATCTGTTCCCGATATACTGCATTCTCCTTGTCTGCTAATGCAGAGAAATATGTAAATCCAAACAACACAGCTCCCATTAGCAGCATCATCGTGACCATAGTAATCGTATCATGCAGAACCAGCCTCCGATTTAACAGACGCATCCATGTTTTGCATGATTTTCCCCGCTTTTTAACCTTTGCAGCCTTTCCTTCCGGCATAAGCTGAAACAGTAACCGAATCGGGTCTGATTTATATATCCGAATCAAAACCAGTATCGTTGCCAGTGCCACGCCAGTCATTATTACCACAATCGAAAACAGATAGGGATTTACCGTTGCACCGGCCACATATTTTGAAACCTGAAAACCAAGCTCTAATGCCAGATGAAATCTGGCATTCACAATCGCAATTACCCCCGCATGCAATCCACCGCCAAGCACAATACCCAGACCACTGAATAACAATGCCAGCACTAGAATCTCTGCCAGCAACCATATACTACAATCCCTTGCTTTCATCCCAAGGCTGCGCAATATGCCTACCTGCGAGAGCCGATCCTGCATTACCATCCGTACAAAAGAATAAATGGACATAAATACAATCACACAGATCAGCGCTGAAAATACAGGCACTAATATCGCAGAATAGAAATCTTTTATTACCGCTCCATCTCGAATTGCCTGCATCAGGACTGAAATTCCATTCATGCCCTCATAATTACTCTGTACATACTCCACCAGTCCAAGGATATAGGTATATGCATACCGCCTGCCTCCATTGCATACGATATATTCTGATTTTAATGACGGATCCAGCTGCATGTTCAGAATTTTTTCGACCAGCTCTCTTTCTTCCGCCTCATCCACCTGTGTAAAAACTGTCACCTGCTCCGGCTGAAATACCTGCATATCTGCCTTGGAAAAGAATACCCCCGGAAGATCATAGCTCTCATTATAAGTCTCCAGCTGGTACACATACCGTTTCCACCCTCCATATGCTTCTTCACTCATTGCGTCAAAAATTCCCGATACTACATACGTTTTCTCTGCAAGCATCTGCTTCTCTGTATCATATAACCGCAGGGTAATCTCTTCTCCGGGATATGGTGCTATCCCCATTCTCTTCGCTATCGACAGATCTATGGCTATCTCCCCTGCATTCTCCGGATAATTTCCACGAACACAGGTCATATGGTATAAATCCTCTGAAACAGAATTATCATATGCTGCTGCTTTATACGGAGAAGAATCTTCGCCTGCTTCCACATAGCCCAGCTCATAATAACAACCGGTATTCTCATTCTCCTGTAACAGCTGCTCATACACTGCCTGATTCGTCTCATAGATGATCACATCATAATTTCCAAGCAATACCAGCTCTTCTTCCAGTATGGCAGATTTCTCACTTCGAATCAGCAGTGCCACACTGCAAAGTGCAGCACTGCCTGCCATTACTAAAAAAGCAAATGATAAAAATCGTTGTCTATGCTTGTTCCAATATTCACTTGACAATTTCAATAATAGTTTTAGCATTTTCATAATTAAATATTTTTCTCCTACTTATCCTGCAACCTTCGAAGTATCTTATGGAATCTGGTTTCCCTTGTATAAATCTTCACCGAATATGTCCCTGTCACATCAGATTCTGCAATCAGATTGGTACTGATTGTGCCTTTAAAATCCGGCACTTCCACTATTATTTCTTCTGTTTTCCCCGCATTATAGGTTCTTTCCGCCTCTAAATTATCATTCAGATATATATCCAGTGTCACTTCTCCTCCCTGTGTTAAAATATTACCGGTAACCCTGATATCCTTCGTTGTATATACATCATATCCACTTCCGTAATTTTCGGTTGTTATCCCATCCTCTCTCTCCGGATTAAATTCTCCATATGAATCGACACTTTCGATCCAATCTGTCTTCTGCTGTAATCCGATATATGCCAATATCAGAATTACAATCAAGCCTCCCACTATAATAACTGCTATTATCCGCTTTTTCATGATTTTCCCTCCATAAGTGTTTTACCACTTCTTCCACTCTAGCCTTCGCTATTTTCCATCAATCGAGAATCTTCTATATAAAGAATCCTGTTTGTTCTATGTGCAATTTTCTCATCATGAGTTACCAGAACCACTGTTGTTCCCATCTGATTCACCTTTTCCAGAATATCCAGAATCAGCGCCCCGGTCTTGGAATCCAACGCTCCCGTCGGTTCATCAGCCAGAACCACCTTCGGATTATGTACTAATGCTCTGGCAATTGCCACTCTTTGCTTTTGCCCGCCAGATATTTGTCCCGGATACTTATGGCATAAATCCCTGATTTCAATCAACTCCAGAATTTCGTTTACTCGATTTGCAATCTGTTTCCTTGACATTCCCACTGCCTCCAATGGCAATGCCACATTGTCAAATACACTGCTGTGATTAATCAGTGCAAAGTTCTGAAACACAAATCCTATATTATCCCGCCTATATTTCCATAGCTTCTTATTTGTCAGATGCGAAACATCTTCTCCTGCGAACAGATACCGGCCATTTGTCGGGGTATCCAGAAAGCCTATAATATTGAGTAATGTCGTCTTTCCGGATCCGCTTCTCCCCATGATGGATACAAACTCCCCTTCCTTAATACTCAATGTAATGTCTGTCAATGCCTGTATCTTATAGGTTTCACCCTCATAAATCCGATTTATCCCTTCCAATTCAATCATAGTCTCGCTCCTCCTATTAGCTCCAGCAATTTCTTCTGCTTAATTGATTGATAAGCAATTGTAGTGATTAACACAATACTCAGGCCTCCTAAAATTATGAGTACCGGAACTGACACCCGGTAGAAAAATTTTTCTACATTGCCAAATCTCACATAAATGCATATAGCAATACTGATACTAATAAGCCCTTTCACCAGATTCTCTATTAATAACATGAGATATAAATCAATTGGTGCCACCCCATTCAGGCACATCACTGCTGTTTCATAATGACGGCTGCATACATCGGCACAGCAGATTGTCAACATTGCTGCAAAAGCAATTGCTATAACAAATAAAACAAGAAGCCCTGTCGCACGAATCACTTCACTTTTATCTTCCTTTTCTCTCTGAATCATTTCCGGCAGAGTATCAATTATGCACATAACTCCCGATTGCTCTGCCAGTGCCTGAACCTGTTCCCGCATTGCATTTAACTCTTCTTTATTTTCCGCCAAAATATATAAGGAATTAGACATATTCATATAGAATTCACTTGTCATACTAAAATAGTTATCATCCATTTCTGATACGATATAATCATTTAACAATCTTGCCGGTTCTGTCGACGGAAACAGTAGTGTATCCATCCACTCGCTTCCTGAATCAAAATATCCAACTATTTTTGTCTTGCTCCCAATATTCACATTCTCCAGAACGGTTCCGATTGGAAATACATCCAGCTTTTCCTTACATACATATCCTTTTAAACATCCATCGGAAGCACTTTCATCTACCAGCCGAAGTTTCCCTAAGGAAAGTCCGTTTTTATTTATATACAATACCTTCTGTTCAATCTCTTCTCCTCCCACCTCGTAATAAACATTATTCATATACATAAAGTCTGCAAACTGATCCGGATACTTCTCCTTTAACTGACAGATAAAATCTGCTACTTTGTCGGAATATGTATAATCTGTCAAATTAGATACCAGTCTCACATTTAAAAAGTTATCGGCCGCAAACACTGATTTCGCTTCATATATGTAATAATTCAGTCCCAAAAATATGTCCAACGTATCAAACAACATATAAAATGTTACTGTCATTACTACTACTGCCATTAAAAAACTATATTTTCTATGGCATATATTTTCTATAAATTTCTTTACTATTAATCGTCCATGCATACTATATAGCCCCCTTGTCGATTTTATAGTGAGCTGCCTGATAGACCGGCACAATCGTTATCACAAGCGCTATTATAAATATTCCAAGTACAGACCATATCATTCTCTCTATCGAAAACTCCATATTCTGCTTTAGCAGGGAAAGTAGCCATTGTCCGATGCTGACAATCATAACTGCACTTCCCGCTATTAAAAGCATCTGTTTATATAACATCCAAAACAGTTTCCAATCAGAAAATCCAAATATTTTTCTAATAATAATTTCCTGTTTTCTGCGTATTACCCAGAATTCTGATATTGCGATACAATTCACCAGTGCAAATATCGCAATGATCAGATAGAATTTTTCCTCTGCATTCTGACTTCCAACTTCTACATATGGTTCTCCGGATTTCTCATAGAATATCGTAGCATCCGTATTTTCATAAGCAGCATATATCTCCTGCTCCAAATCCATTACATTCGAGCCGCATTCCAGATTTAACTGCTCCTCCTGACCGAGATAAGTCCTTAACTCTTCATAATCCTGACAATATAGAAACAACTTGTAATCTAATATATTTGTTTTCAGTTTGGATGTAATACCTTTCACTGCTATCGGCTGACCATTTAATGTCATATAAAGAATTCCATTTTCCTCATAGCACAGATCCTTTAATTTTCTGCCAATAATCAATTGTCCATTCTCATTTATAATCTCTATCGGGTATGGAAGGTCTTCTTTCTGACTGAGGATAATCTCATACAATCGATACTCATTATCTGCATTTGAATAAATCAGATTCTCCTCTATGCTACTGTTACCATCCCATGCGATAACCGTATCAATCATCTGCTCAAAATCTTTTATATCTGAAATTGTTACGGTGTAACTATATTTGTATTGAAAATTGTTCACTTCCGCCAACGCATATTTAATCTGCCTGTATATTTCCGCTCCATTCATAAATGCAATAAAAGAAACCATAACTCCAAACAATAATAATATACTGGAATAATGCCTATAAATGCGTACCATCCGATCCCTCCATTTACATCCAGAGAAACCTCCGTATGCACGGAGATATCTCTGGGCACCCACTATTTTTCTAGTGACAATTTTTCTGACTTTAATACTCTAAAACTTGAATTTTGAATATTATGAACACTTGTATACTTCGTAGCATTGCCTGTTACATCTTCTGTTTTTGCATTTTTATATGCTGTTATACTTTTTCCTCCGAGATACGTTCCATCATTTTTATATGCATTACAATATGCACCAATTGGATATGCATTACTTGTACTTGTAGTTTGTGCATACCCTTTATTAGAACTCCAAGTTGTCACCAGACTCCCATTTGCATTAAAACTTCCATATGTCAGAGTTGTTCCAGCCGTCACCGCATATACTGCTGATCCCATTGCCATACTTAAAACTAGTGTTAATACCATTGCTACTGAAAAACGTTTTACTTTTTCCATATCGTTTCCTCCATATATTTCTTTAACTTCCTTCATCCTCCTTGCAGGTTCCACACATTTTCTGTATACTATTCCTGCAACATATTAACTGGTTGCATGGGCGGGTCTCTTTTGTTTGGAAGTGCTGAGACTCGTCCTCTTTGGTTTAAATTTTTTTCCTATTATCTAAACCCATTTATGTTTTACTGACTTCATTTCCATCCAGATTGCCTAACGATTTCACCCTCCTTTCCGGTATCTATCTGTCCAATAAATTTTATTTATCTGAATGTACTTTTTTCAGTGAAACATTCTTCTTATATTTCTGAAGTACCTGAGTCAATTGCAGAATTGCTACATATCCATGTACCCAGATAATTAACATTGCCCCTGATTCTCTTCTCTGTGCCAACATCCATTGAAAAATCCCAAAATGAGCTAATAAAATTAGTATAGTAATCCTCTTATACCGCTTTTTCTCTCTAACTGATAATGGTTTATTTATACTATCTAATGGTGCAAATATACTGATTATAATCAAACAAAAGATTTCCAAAGCTATCATTTCATTTATATCTAACAATATTTCTTGCTTCATCATTACAAGTATCATCAAAATGGATAAATTCGATAAAATTGTACACGTACACACATGACTTGCATGCCATCCTCCACAAAAACTTCTTAATGGGATCAGAAGAAGCAACATTCCAATGAGTATTTTTACTTCTCCCATAATAACTCCAAGTACCAAAGCTATTGCTATATTGCTGACTATTTCTAATAGCAATGTGTATCCATATTCATAAACTGCTTTATCTCCTTCTTTCAAAATTCCCTCTGCCATTTGTTTGTCAATGATTTTGTTAACAACCTTCTGTATCACATTTGATTCTCCGGATCTGTTCTGCTTCCTCAGGAAACTTTGGTTGGTGTAGAACCCATATACAGGTCGATGTCGCACTCTGAATAATTAGACCCATTACCACCACATTTAATACTCCTATTAATTTCTTAAAAATATTTGATTTCACTATCAAACCCTCCTTTGTTTTCTTCATTCTTTCACTTTTCTTTCTTCTTTTCAATTGAGGTGGCAAATTTTGACGTTTTTTGAGCAAAAATTAACCATTTATATCTTCCCGGGAAGAACCAGTAATGTGTGAAACACTTTCGCCTCCGCATTGCACTCTAAATATCCATGATTTTTTTTCGCTATTCGTTCAACACTACGCAGTCCTAATCCATGTAATCCGTCTTCTCTCTTTGTGCTTACAAATCTTCCATCCTTCTTTATACGCATCTCTTCATAATTATTTTCAATCTTTAATACTAGAAAGGCACCATTATTACGCATAAATATACGTATTTTTACATATGCATTCTCTGCAGTCTCTGCCGCTGCCTGAATAGCATTATCTATCAGATTTCCCATCATACTGATCAATTCAATCTCATGAATCCCGGTTATTATTACATTCGGCTCTACATAAACGTCATAATTTACATCGTTCTGTCTTGCAAAGATTGCCTTCTCATTCAAAATATAATCCAGGATTGGCACACTACTGTACAGACTTTGTTCATGGTTGCTGATAATATCAGCAAGTTCTTCTGTAATCTCTTTAACATTTCCTGCACTATTCTCTTCTGCCATTTTTCTGATAATGCCCAGATACTGGCTAATATCATGCTGAAATTCCTTTTGAATTTCCTGCATTTCAATAATTCTTGTATAATATTGCAACTCTGCTTGTTGCTGAACAATAAGATTTTCTTGTTCTGCCTGTTGACATATACTTTCCGAATATCTGTCAAAAACATAGAAAATCATAATGTTGCCAATTAGCATCAAAATAAAAAAAACTATCATTAACATTTTTTGCCACACTTCCACAGCACCTGCTACCAAGTAGAAGCTGGTCATCATAATTCCGAGACTTGCAAAAGGTACACATAAATACATAAGAAATATATTATTTGACATATGCTTTCTTGATTTTCCCGATATCTGTTTTACAACCATAAAAATAATAAATGTGAACAGCTTTATAGAAATTAACTGTAAGACATGATCTGACAATAGTACATATTCCCCACCCCTGATATCCTCTGCCGTAACATTAAACAATACCACATATAAAAATTCACATCCCAATAGAATTGAAAAGGCAGTTAAGAAATATATAATCCTCTCACCAATTTTACTTTTAAATATTATAGATATATAGCACCATAAAATCACTGGAACTCCTATCAGATTTAAATATGAATTTCCCATAATATTAAATAGAAATAAAACCAACCCCGATGTCATACTGATCAATATTATTTCAATTGACTTCCATCGTTCTCTGCTCTCAAAATATGCATTAAAAAAATCCCATAAAAGATAAATTTCTACTATACATACAATTAACATAATCCCTTTATCGACGAAATTCATAATACTCCCCCTAATACTTTTGTCCCATATATTTTGTAAACTGCTCCTTAAATTCCCTATACCGCGATTTAGAAATCTTTAAACACTCGTCATTACTGAGAATTACATTCTCCCCCTGTATTTTTTTTATATAATTTACATTTATAATATAGCTATTGTGTGCATAAACAAATCCATACTCCTTCAACCTTTCATGAATTTCCGATAACTTCTGTGGTACCAACACTCTCTCATCCACATCCAGTACTGCTTTCACAGGATTAATATGTATTTGACATCCTCTTTTGGCAATATCAATATATAAAATATCCCTCACTCTTATATATAGCCTTCCATTCCGATATTTTCCCTCTATGATAGGCTCTCTTTGTGTTTCTTTTACCTTCTTTAATATTTCTTTCATCTCCGCCAACATTCGCTCTTCTGTATATGTTTTAAGAAGATATCTATATGGCTGTGCATAAAAAGCCTCTACTGATGGCAAAACTACACCAGAACAAAATATCAACACTGCATTATTATTTATTTTCCGAAAATTTTCAGCGGTTCTATATCCATCCATACCGGATAATTGCATATCCAGAATCAGTAAATCTATCTGTAACAAATGCTCCTTTTCTGTACCTAATAATTGTTCTCCCGAGTTGTAAAATTCAAATTGTAAGTCACTGTCTGCCCCCTCTGCATTTACAATTACTTTCTTCATATATTCCCGAAAATATTCCTCATCATCACATATCGCAATCCTATACATACTCCAACTTCCTTTCCGTTCCTCTCTATATTCATTAAAACATTATATTCTATCTTTGTCAAGAATTATATCTGTATATTCATAAAGTCTTAATTTTTCTATGAATCCTTGCCTCTCCTGCCTTGAGGATTCAGACTGATTATGATAAGATGTCTCAGTAGATTATGTATACAGGAGGTCTTCGCAATGGAAGTTATGCATCACATTCAGTGTTCCGCTCAGGATATTGGTCACTATGTATTTCTGCCGGGTGATCCGGGACGCGTTGAGGTCATTGCCTCATATCTTCAGGATGCACATTTTGTCGTATCCAATCGGGAATATACTACTTACACAGGAACTTTGCTGGGTGTTCCGGTCTCTGTGGTTTCTACCGGAATCGGCTGTCCTTCCGCTGCGATAGCTATGGAGGAACTGTTAAAGCTTGGTGCACACACCTTCATACGGATCGGAACCTGTGGCTGTATGAGTCCGATTCCAACTCCGGGTGACAGTATTATTGCCACCGCTGCCATCCGCCGGGATGGCACCTCTCTCCAATATTTACCGATCGAATTTCCGGCAGTTGCCAATCAGCAGGTAATTCAGGCACTGATGCTTGCCGCACGCGAGATTGGGATTGTTGCACACACCGGAATCGTAGAATCCAAGGATTCCTATTACGGTCAGCATGAACCGGAGAATTCACCCATGGCAGACGAGCTTCTTGCTAAATGGAAGATGTTCCGACAGGGTGGTGCGATCGGCTCCGAGATGGAATCTTCGGTTCTTTTCATTCTGGGTGGTCTGCGCCGTGCCAGAGTCGGCAGTATTCTTCATGTTTACCGGAACCGGATTCAGGAGGATGAGCAGGGAATGCCTATGCTGACCGCACCGGATACCCGTAATACGATCCGGACCGCGATCCGTGCGATGGAGCTTCTGATCGCGCAGGATCAGGAGGTACGCCCATGACCCATGAACAGTTGCTTTCTTATATTCCGGAGGATCAGCTGGATACTCCGTTCGTCCGTGTTCTGGCGAATATGCCGGAGGACATTATCAGCTCCATGGTTGTTACCACGGCAGAACCGGAGACCGTTCTGGCTTATGCCGGAGATGAATTCCGGAATCTCTATCTGCTGTTAAACGGCACCTTGAAGCTATCCTATGAGCTGAACATGGAGTTCATTTATACCTTCGCCTTTGTAGATGCTGTAAATATTCTGGGTGAGACCGAGAGCTTTACTCATTATCCGGAATTTAAAGCTACCATTACCTGTGCAACCAGATGTCAGTATATCGTACTTTCCCGCGGCGTCTTTTTACGCTGGATGAAGACCGATAATGATGCCATCTACTATATGGCTACACACGTTGCTCAGAAATATACCACGCAGGTTCGTCAGGATCGTGCTCTGTTAAGTGCCTCCGGCGAGGATCGCTTCCTGTATCTTCTGGTAAAATATTATGATTCCCTCTGTCGAAACGGAGTCTGCCAGATCGATACACCGAAGGAGCAGCTGGCGGATGAGATCTGTGTCAGCAAGAAAACGATCAGCCGCAGCATTTCCAAGCTGAAGAATCAGAATCTGATTACGGTTTCCGGCCATTCTCTGATCGTAAATAAAGAGCAATATGAGAAGATTTTAGAATTATATGAAGATCTATTTTAAGAAGACCTGTTTTAAACTAAAAAACAGAATTTCCGGATTCGGAAATTCAGGCTTACACTTCAAAACGCCGACTCAGAAATCTGAGCCGGCGTTCTTCTATCTCTGTATATAGGGGGATATATACGGGATATCTGATTATCTTATTCTGCTGTGGAACCGGATGTAATATCATCCATAATGGATGTATCATATACGGTATTCAGATCTGTATCCTTGGTAATAATGCCATACTGTAATGCGATATCGATGGAGTTCTGAACCTTATCTGCCGGGATGGTGCAGATCTGTAAAGCATCCATGCCTTCCGGCAGTACCAGCTTGGCAACCTCCTCTGCGGATTTTACCTGATGGTCATAGTCTGCACTTGATTTATCCATATAAGAATATACGATATCTGCTGCTTCTTTCGTATTTTCACATGCATACGCCCAACCCTTAATGGTTGCTCTCATAAACTTCTCTGCAGTCTCACGGTTATCCTTTAACCAGTCTGAGTTTACGAAGATACAGTCTGCCAGCATACCACAGCCTTCCTGTTCCATGTTAATGATGTACAGGTCATCATCTGTATAACCCGCCTCATATGCAAGCAGTAACTCATTATAAGTCATTGCGGAATAACCTGCGAATGTTCCGTCCAGAAAACCATCAATCGTTGTACCCTGGCTGGCAAGCGTTGCATCCATATCTGGATCCATGCCGTTCTTTGTCAATAAGGCTCTGACAGGTGCATCATTACCACCGGTCCATACACCTAATGTCTTGCCCTTTAAGTCTGCAATGCTGGATACCTGATCCTTATGACATACAAATACGAATGGTGAATCCTGCATAACCTGTCCGATGGTCGTCAGCGGATATCCCTGCTCCTGATAAGAGAGTACATTGTAAAGATTCGTTGTACCGATCTGTGCTGTACCGGATTCAACAACCGATGGAACATTGATATCGGAACCACCCGGAAGAATCGTAACATCCAGGCCTTCCTCTTCATAATATCCCTTATCCAATGCTACATAATATCCCATGAACTGTGCCTGTGGGATCCACTTCGACTGGAAGGTAACCGGAATCAGTCCATCCTTGGATGCACTGCCATCCTCCGAAGATGCTTCACTGGCATCCCCTGCTTCACTGCTGCTCTCTGTCGGTGCTGCAGAAGTTCCATCCTCTTCTCTGGTAACACCGCAACCGGACATTCCCATAATCAGAGTTACACCTAAAAGAAATGCTGCTGCCTTTTTCATTGTATTTCTTCCTAATTTTCTTTTCATAAGTATTTCCTCCTTTTCGCTCATTCTTTATCTGGATTTATCTCTGTGAAGCGTGCCATTTCGTGACACGACGTTCAACCACACTGACTATCATATACATGATAATACCTACGATTGCGGAACAGGCGATATAAGCCCATCCATCTGCATTCTTACCTTCCTGAAGAACCGAGTTAACACGGAATCCAAGTCCTGCATATGAGGAGAAGAACTCTGCGATGATCGCTGACAACATACTGGTGGTCGTCGTTACCTTCAGTGCCGTGAAAATACTCGGTACACAGTTCGGTAACCGTAAGGAGAAGAAGATCTCCTTCTTCGTTGCGTTATAGCTCTTCATCAGATCCAGAGAAAACGGTGGCAACACCGTCAGACCACGGTAAGTATTGATTGCCATGGCTGCCATGGTGAAGAAAATAACAACTGCGATCTTGGACCCCATGCCCCGGCCAAACCAGTTATTCATGATCGGTGCCATGGCCGTTGTCGGGATTGCATTGATGGCTGACATCAATGCCAGTCCGCCATATCCCCACTGTGGAAACCAGGATGCCAACACGGCAACTCCGAATCCCAGAACAGAACCAATAATCAGACCAACCAGCGCCTCGGTTGCGGTGATCACCGTATGCTTCCATAGAACCGCATACTGTGTTGCAAATACATCTATAATCTGTGTCGGCAACGGAAAATCATAGGCTCTTAAATGTAACAGCCAGTGCAATCCTCCAAACTGCCAGAACAGAACAAATAAAATACCGAATACAATAGGAGCTGCAATACGAAACCCTTTTTTATCAATCCAACTGCTTTTATTCATATCATGCCTCTCCTTTCTTTAACATTGCCTTTTCCCATGGGATCACGATCCGTTCCACCAGAGAAACGACAACGGAACTTAACATACCCAGAATGGCGGCTGCCAGAATGCAGGACCAGAATAACAGAGAGCCTGCACCATTATAGTACAGTGCGTATAAGATCTTTACTCCGATACCTGCGGTCGAACCCATCATCTCGATCAGGATTGCTGCGGTAATGGTTCGCGGTGCTGCGATCTTCATACCTGTAAACAGCTGCGGCAATGCCGACGGTATCATCAGCTTTAAGTATGTGATCGGTTTCTTCGTTGCGTACGAGTATAAAAGCTCTCTTCGCTGGACATCCACACTGTGAAAGCCATCCAACAGGTTTACGGCTACCGGGAAGAATGAGATCAACGCTGAAATCGCAACCTTCGCCTCGTCACCGCCACCGACCAGCTTATATACGATTGGTGCCAGTCCCAGTACCGGAATCATCTGAAAGGTGATCAGATATGGGAATGCGATTTTTTCGATTGCCTTTGACCAGCTCATCAGGAATGCGATCACACAGCCGATTGCCGTTCCGATCAGGAATCCACGTCCGGCATTAATAAATGTCACCCACGAGGAAGCTGCCAGATCCATAAAGTTCTGAAAGAATGTGATCACAACTCCATGAAAATACGGAAGCTTGGTATCCGGTGTATCAATCGGAAGAATATGCCGGATCGCAAATGCCGCAAATTCCCATACGAGGAATACCCCAATGACCCAGACCGCTATTACGATTTTACGGTTTACCGGTTTTTTCTCCATGGTAATCCCTCCTATTCTATCCCTTCGAAGCTGTTTCGAATCTTAACTACATAATCATTAAATTCCGGAAGATCCCGCATCTCCTTCGTTCTTGGTCTCGGAAGATCGATATCCACGATAGCGGATACTCTTCCCGGATGTGGAGAAAGTACCACAACCCGGTCTGACAGGAATACGGACTCTGCAATGTTATGTGTTACGAATACAACTGTCTTGTTCGTCTTTCTCCAGATTTTTAACAGATCCTCGTTTAATTTCTCTCTGGTAAACTCATCCAGCGCGGAGAACGGCTCATCCATCAGCAGGATTTTCGGATTCATGGCCAATGCTCTGGCGATTCCGACTCTCTGCTGCATACCACCGGATAACTGGAATGGATAATGATCCATATACTCACTTAAACCAACCAGATCCAGCATCTTCTCTGCCTTTTCAAACCGCTTCGGCCTCGGCACATGCATGATCTCCAGTGGAAGCATGACATTCCGCTGTACTGTTCTCCAGTCGTACAGAACCGGATTCTGGAACACCATACCGTACTGTCGGTTCTTCCGCATCTCCTCCGGGGTGGAATCGCCGATCATAACGGTTCCCTCTGTCGGTTTCTGCAGATCTGCAATACACCGGAGCAGGGTCGTTTTACCACAACCGGAAGGTCCCAGAAGAGATATGAATTCTCCTTTTTTAATATTGACACTGACATGACTTAATGCCTGTGTCGTTTCACCTTTATTTCCTTTAAAGATTACGCTGACGTCATTCACATCAATGTCTGCACTTGCGTTATCTTCTGTCCAATCCATATTAAGTTCCATACGAATCCTCCTTTGCTAACTGAGAGAAATTTCTTGAATTTCTCAGATAAAGAAAAAGGCGGGCAGATTTCCTGCGAAATCTACACGCCTTTGTATAGTCAGGTATTATATCACTACTCCGCGTCATTGACAAGTGCCATTAACTGTGACATGTCTGTCTGGTTCTCCAGATCCTTGACAAATGCAATAATCTTCTCTGTCCGGTCCTTATCTGCATAAATGCGGTTTGCAAGACTCCGGAACTTATTCTCAACATCCTCATATGTAACCGGATTTCTCCAGTCACCCTTTGGATCATCGATGACAGATTCGTAAATAGTTCCATCCTTCATGGTAATCTTAACTGCACTGGAGTAATGCTCCGGATACCGCTTCTCGAATTCCGGATCCTCCACAACCGTGGTATTTGCGATCAGACGTTTGATCAACGGATCATCGATGTACTTCACATCGAACTCATCGACCGTAACCTGTCCGTTTCTGAATGCGATTGCTGCCTGGAACGGCATTGAAAATTGCAGGTCAACAATATTCTTTGGATGCCATTTCCGTTCTTCGGCCAGCAAACGCATCGTGTATTTTGAGGAGCGAATATTTATCTTTGATATCTGTTCCGGATCCGGATGGTATTTCGCTACGATATCAAGACAGGCATCCAGGTGTCCTCCGGAATACCGGCAGCAAGGATATACCTTTATGCTGGATGAAGCGAAGATCCAGTCCTTACCTAACCCATCGGTCAGGTATTTGCCATCGTAATGATCCAGATAGGAGTAAGCGTGTAACAATCCATCCTTTCCTTCAAATATATCGGATGGTCCATTAAAGCCTTTCTCTGCCATTCTGGCTGCGATAATGGAATTCATTGCCGGATGGCCTGCCTGCAGACGCTTGGTAAAGCATCCTTCAGAGTTCCATGCCATCAGACCGGCTACCATACTTCCTGCAATTCCCTGTGCGTACAGGGTCTGTTGTTCATCTAATTTCATCAGCTTGGCTGCTGAGACTGCAGCACCCATCGTACCGCAGGTGCTGGTTGGATGGAAGCCTTGATAATACATATCACCCAGATATGCGGTTCCCATTCGGCAGACCACTTCGTTACCGATTGCGGCAGCCTCCAGGAATTCCTTACCGGTACTCTTCTTTGCCTCTGCTAATGCGAAGCTGACCGGATATGTTGCCGGGGACGGATGTGCATTGGATTCATTATGATCATCTACAAAATCATATCCATAGCACTGAATCGCATTGGCAAATGCTGCATTCGGTAATGCTACCTTTTTGCTGCTACCTACAATGGTGCCCTCCTCCGGGCCACCCATTTCCTCTGCAATCTCTCTGGCGATTTGACTGGTAATAATATTTCTGGTTCCTACCATGGATGCCAGAACATCCAGTGTCAGCATCTTAGCATGCTCGACTGCGTAATCCGGCAGATCCTCATATTTTAATTCTACGGCTGTTTTAGCAATTTGTTTTGCGATTGTTTCCATAAATATCAACCCCTTTTGTATTTGATAGTCTGCATTATAGAAGATGCTCTCTGTAGAGAAAAGGACAAATGACCCTTTCTAAACAAAAAGTTTAATAATCTGGTTACATACCTGCTCGAAGCTCTTAATATCGGTATATTCCTCCGGGCAATGGCTCTTACCACCGATGCTTGGCATAAATACCATACAGGTGTCCACAATTTCCGAATATGCCTTGGCATCATGTCCGGCCCAGCTGTAAAGCTCCATGGAGTTCTCCATATGAAGATCCCGCAGCTCCTGTACCAGCGGCTCTGCAAAAAGCTTCACCGGTGTATAGATCTCCTGTGTGATTTCCACACCCACACCGTATTTCTCCTTCATGGAATATGCATACTGCTTCATGGTTTCCTTGATCTCATCAGCCAGTGCGTCCTCCTCGGAACGAAAGTCCAAAACGATGGATGTCTTACCCGAGATGACATTATGGATGTTCGGTGAATTCTGGATCCGTCCAACGGTCGTAACTGCCTTACCACTGTTTGCCTGCCCGACCTCCCGTGCCTTCATGATAAAGTCTGCGGCTGCCACCATGGCATCCTTCCGCACGCTCATAACGGTCGGACCTGCATGATCGGACTCCCCGAAGAAATCAATGAACAACCGTCCGATTCCTACAACACCCTTTACGATACCGATATCCTTACCGGCTGCCTCCAGAACGCCGCCCTGTTCTACGTGAACCTCATAGAATCTGGAGTAGTATCCCTTCGCCCAGCCATTATCACAGCCGAATTCCACGTCCTTGAACAATCCGCATTCCTCCTGCAGATCTGTGATGTTCTTACCATCGATATTCCGGAATGACAGATACTCATCCACGGTCATATTACCGGTCATATACCGGCCACCAAAATATCCGCGCTGACAGATGGCACCTTCCTCATCGGCAGTTGCCAGTACCTCGATCGGCACCTTCGGTATAACACCGGCATCATACATCATATTGACCAGCTCCAGACCGACTACGATTCCTGCAACACCATCATAGGCACCTGCATTGACAACACTGTCAATATGCGAACCGATACCGATCGGCTTCTCTGTGCTGTGTCCCGGATTAAAGTTACCGATCACATTACCAAACGAATCCATCCGCACTGTCATACCCATGGCTTCCATTTCGCCCTTCAGATACCGGATGGCATCTACCCATGCCTGTGAGAAGGTCAGTCTGGTGATCCGTCCCTCCTCTGAAGTAAAACTCGCAATTGTATCGATTCTTTTTTTCATTCTTTCTGCATTTGCTTTCATAGTCTATACCTCCTGTGATTGTTATTCTCGGTTGCTTTTATCTCATATCTAATATTCATAGATCAGTAATTCATGATATGTACCCGGCCCTTTTCAAGAGTTACTTCTATGCCGTCATATACCGTTTCTCCGCCCAGGATCGTTCTGCAGATGTCATAGGTCAACGGAATATTGTCATAGATCACAGCTGCCTCTTTACATTTGCATCGCATATCCTCTTTGTGATGAATCTTCGGCTGCTCCCGTTTCCGGACAAGCACCAGATCCGCATCATAGCCTTTGGCAATCTGTCCCTTTCCGGGCAGGCGGAAAATCTCTGCTGCATTCTGCGAGAAGTTTCTTGCGATATCAGCCGGTGTCAGTTTTCCCTGATCGACCAGATTTAAAAGCAGCGGTAATGACAACTCCAGTCCGTATAATCCATCTACGGAATTCCAGATGTCATCTCCGTGCTTTAACTTCTCCTCCATCGTATATGGTGCATGATCGCTTCCTGTCACATCGAATGCTCCCTGATGATAAA
>ULWZ01003573.1_pt1 | contig 41266 bp, 36 predicted proteins | sample 1960811 | NCBI WGS metagenome assembly ULWZ01 (sample SAMEA4835825, study PRJEB28245) | human gut metagenome | biome: gut microbiome; material: fecal sample | place: Denmark | collected 2008 | reverse complement strand
CTGCAATAAGTTCATCCAAGTATTTCTTACGTTCAAATATCATGTTAGAGTGTTTTTTTTGATATTGGTATCATATTTTACACCGCAAAGATAACATCTTTATCCCAAAAGCCAGTACAATCAATGAAAAAAACAGCGTTTACCAAGTAAAGAAACGTGAAGTATCCGCGATGCAGCCTTGTCCATATTTTTTTATCTCTTTACCTTTGCTGCGTGAATAAAAAATCTAATTCCCGAAGAAACTCACTTTTCTTCGGGTCACATGCCGGTGCCAAACGGGCAACCATGTTCTATTCGCTTGCATGCTCCTGCAGACTGCAAGGTATCAACTTCTTTGACTATATATCTGATGTCATCAACAAAGCTGCAGCACTGTCACCAAGAACACCGCCAAGTAAGTACCGGGAATTGCTGCCGGATAAATGGAAACAAAAAAATATCGCTCAAGAATAAAAACTTTAGCGATATTTTTTTGATGTATATATACAAGCATTGCGGATACGCTTACGTATTTTGACGAATTTTGTATAAAGGTTGTACATACGATGGTTTGAACTTAATGTTTTGATCACCACTAAGTTACTAAAAAAACCAGCGATATGTACAACCTTTTATTCATATTTATCAACTTAAATTAATTCCGCCAACGGGTACTTGTAAGTTTTTCATATCCCTTAGAAACCTGCGAATAAGTACCTACAAGTGCGTCAACAGTCTGCTGTGTTGTTCCTCACCAAGAGAACTTGAAAGGTTCAGAATACGTAGAGTAGAATGAGAACGAACCATTGTTCTTATTACCGCTGAAAGTAGACTGATACGCAGGATACAAGCCCAACTGTGAATTTGCTGCAGTCTTAATATAATACCAACCTTTTTCTACTTTCACTGCATTCAGGAAAGTCGGCTTACCGTCAGAACCTACAGAGAATGCCAAATCATAACCATCGTTTCCATACCATTTAAGCAGCTTGTATGAACCGTCGCTATATGCTACCAAAGTAGCTTTCCATTTATAACTCTGTATACTGCAAGTACCTTCGGCACGCCATGATTCAGTTACGGGCACAGGCCAAGTAAATGTGATATCCTTACCATTATAAATCTTCATCTTACCAGAAGTGCTGTTGCCGCTGAATGAAGAATGATAAGTATGATGTATTGTCAAGTGGTGAGTTGCATCAGTTTTTACATAATACCATGAGCCGTCATCTTTATAAGCGTTAGTAACAGCAACGTTACCACCACTTGTTACAGAGAATTCCAAATCGTAGCCTTCATTGCCATACCATTTAAGTATGGTGTAAGAGTCGTTGCTATATGCCACGATAGTAGCTTTCCAAGAGTGTCCGGCACCATCATCGAATGTACCTACTGTACGCCATACTTCTCTCTTTTCTACTTTGAATTCTACTTTGTCGTATTCTGAATCGCTATAAGCCTCGCTTGTAGAAATAGACTTAACTCCTAATTCGTATTCGCCAACCAATCCGTAAAGAGCTACTTCGGTATCGGTAACAGTACCGCTTTCTAATACCTTGTCGGCACCTTTAAGCTTAACGTAGTACTCGTACTTCTTAGCGTGCTCTACAGATTTCCAACTAGCAGTAGTAGTAGCTCCAGATGTAACTACTGTAACTTTTGGAGTTCCTAACTGCACTATAGCCGGAGTAGTAGCTGTAAGATAGATAGGCTCAGAAGTTTCATATCCGCTTCCGTAAGCTCCATACGCCCATACCTTCAATTGGTATGTAGTGTTAGGCTGCAGATTGGTAAAAGAAGCGGCAAGGTCGGTTGTAACACCGCTTTCCACCAAATTCCCATCCGGATCGCTCAGCTCATAAGCATACTGCGAAGCGTTCTTTATGGCTTTCCAAGTGAAAGACAACGAGCTGACGCTCTGTGAGAGCACTTCGGCATTTGTCTTGTCTAATTTGCCATTGAGCTTATCGTCATCATCGCTGCACGAAGAGAAAATTCCCATGCAAGCGGCAGCCAGCAGTAAGATAACTCCTGCTCTGCGCATCATGTATTTAAATAAATTCTGTTTCATCTTTCTTTTTAATTTTCAGGTACTTCAATGGTACGGTCGGCTGTATTCCAATAGAAATTAACGATAGCATATCGGTAAGACTTATTGTCTATCCAAATGTTATCTGTCATCTGTTTACCTCCACCGCTTACATAATTGAATTCGCTCATGTAGTTAGAATAGAAGTTAATGTAGTTTACTGTTGTGTCAAATACCGGCAACTTCCAAGTAGCGAAAGAAGTATTATCCTGCATAAACCACCAGTAGCTACCGATAGCCTCTGTTCCTCCGTCCATGTAATTGCTTACCGGTTCCAAACGACCTACCCATGTATTAGGGTCGGTAGCCGAGAAAGTGATGTTAGCCTTGGTAGGAACGATAGTGAACTGCATATCGATACCCGAACCCAAGTAATCTTCGAAACGGAAACGGTTCTGACCTTCCAACTGATAGAAGTTAGCGTTATGGAAGATTTTGTTGTTATACTTATCGTTGATATTGGTGAACCAGAACTGTACGTTCTTCGTAATCTGTCGCCAGCTTGAAACATATACTGATGCGGCATATACGTCAGAACCTTCTACCTTCTTATAAGGGTCTGTGAAATTCTCGTCCAAGCGGATAGAGAACTTACACAACTTCTTTTCTTCAATTCCTGCATATTCTACATTCAAAGTTGCGGTAGATTCTCCGGCTTCGAATTCTACAGTAGCTGGAATCTTAAAGATATCGTCTTTATCTACCACGATAACAGGTATAGAAGCAGCATCGTCCGACTGCAGACGCTTTACCTCAAGCTGCAATGTGCTCGATTCGGCAACATCTTCGGGAGTAAATACATACTCAGCCTTGTTATTTGCCGAGAAATAGGCAGTCATGTTATAAGGAACGGGTTCTTCTCCTCTTTGGTATTCATCGTCACTGCATGAAGACAGGCCCAAACCTAATCCGATGACGGCCATATAAAAGAATGTATTGATTTTCATCATATCTTTCATTTCTTTGAAATTCATATTAATAGATTATTGCGCCACAATAGCACTCGATGGGTCTGGAGCAAGAATGATAGCTTGGTTATAAGTTAATTCCGATTCAGGAATGCGGTAGTTCATCCACGGAGCCACATATCCTGCGTTAGAATTCAAGCGTATAAAGTCAGTCTTGTAGTTGGTACCGTTATAGTTACGAGTTACGGCCAAGCGTAAACGCTTATAGTCGAACATATTGATACCTTCTCCCCAGAACTCGATACGGCGCTGTACCATCAATGCCTTATTGAAATCTTTCAGCGTAGTAGCCTTGCAAGTATAAGAATTATCGGTATAACGATACTTATTAACGAACTCCTGCAATGCAGCCGCAGCATTTGTTACGCTCTGAGTGTGAGCGATGGCTTCGAAATAATCGAAATACATCTCTTCTACACGCATCATCGGGAAGTCGCCTATAGAACCTGTTTCGCGAGAAACCAACGAGCCGCTTCCCGGACGGAACTTGATGTTAGAGTATGCAGGAAGTTTCTTCCATGTAGCGTCGGTAAGGTTTGTTTTGTACTGTGAAGGAACAGCGCTCTTTCCAGCGTCGGCAGGAGCTACCCAACTGTTCTTTCTCCAGTCGCCGCTACCTATCTGGTCGTACAATGACTTGCCTATACAACGGAAGAAATTATACTGGTTGAATCCCCAAGTAGTCTCAGAAGCCAAGATACCGATTAACTGATGCCAAGTGGTATTGTTTACCTGTTCTTTTGAAGTTACAGAAGCCCCCATCAACCAAGAAGACTGCGGAGTGTTGAAACCTGTAGTGGGGTCTGTCCATTCTTCTTCGGTAAGCGGTGTATGGCCTTTTATCGCTTTCTGAGCATATTCGGCTACCTTCTGATAGCAGTCGTTTGCAGAAGTAATGCCCAATACTCCGTATCCGTCTGTATTGGCGTCGGCTTCAATCTGCTTAGCCAAGTCTTCGGGTGAGTTTTCAAAGCGAGTAGCCATAGTCAACCACAAGCGGGCTTTCAGTCCGTAAATAACGTTTTGGTCCATATAGGCGATGGTAGACTGCTTATATCCTTCCAGACATTCTTCGGCCTTGTTAAGGTCGTTCATGATGAAGCGATACATAGTATAGAACGGAACACATGGGTTGTTCTTATATTCGTTTACAGTCATATTTTCTCTCAGGATAGGTACTGTAATACCCATTACTCCATCTTCTTGTGCAGCATTGTCCAAGCGTTCTACACCTGTGGGGCGGAATTCGAACAAGCGGGCCATATCAAGATAACTCAAAGCACGGAATCCGTAGCCTTGTCCTAAGCTGGCTTTAGCGTTAGCGTTTCCTGTGGCAGCCAAATCAGAAGCCATCACAATTACGTTATTGGCGTTCTTGATAAGGTGATAATAATATGAGAAAGAGTAAAGAGCCACGTTCAAGATTTCAGAAGATGCTCTTTCGGCAAATTTCCACATATTATATCCGTCATCGTTTGCCGGAAAGTCTTCGCCGTAAAGTTCGCGTACATACATCTGGCAAGTATAACCCCAGTCGAAGTCTCCACCGCTGTATGTGCTCTTGGTTACTATATAAGCCGGCAAGCTGTTTGTCATGTATTGCAACGACTGGCTAGAACTTGATACCTGTTCTGGAGTAGCCATGTCGGTTGGAAAAGTTTCTTCAATGCACCCTGTAAAGCCCAACATAGAAGCGGCTCCCAGTGCAACGAATAAACGATTCATATATTTTTTCATATTCTTAGTTTTTAAATTATACAATGAATCCTATCAGAATGATACTGTAACACCGCCTGAGAATGTACGCATAGCAGAATAGCTTGTGTTAGAGGTTGTACCCCAGAAGCTTCCGCGTGGGTCGAAACCTTTACGCTTGCTCCAGTAGTAGAGGTTTTCGCCTGATGCATACAAACGGATGCTGCTCAAGCCCAACTTGTTAGCCCAATTGCGAGGTACTGTGTAACCGATGTTGATGTTCTGCAATGACAATGTTGTAGCGTTAGTCAAGAAACGGTCTGAAGTATAAGCTGAGTTGTTATCGATAGTGTTGATAGCGTACTGGAAACGAGGGATGTTTGATGTGGTATTTGTTTCAGACCAAGCTTTAAGAAGGTCTTTATGGAATGCCTTACCAGTGTTGCCCGGAGCACAGTTGCTCATCAATGCTCTATATCCAGAGTCGATAGCCTTACCACCGATGTTATAGTTTAAACTTACAGAAAGGTCGATGCCTTTATAGCTGAAGCTTGTGCTCAAACCACCGTAGAGAGCAGGGTCTGAAGATCCGCAGTTAAAGTATGTAGCTCTTGACTGCTCTGTAGTTGTAGTCAACTCGCCTGTCTTAGAGTCTTTCATATACCATGTAGATTCACCTTTTTCGTTTACTCCGGCATATCTCTTCAAACGGAATGTGTGCAAAGGAAGTCCTTCGCCAGTAAAGTAGTTACCGTTTACATAACCGCTATATCCATCAAGAGTACCGTTCTTGTTGTCTTCGTTCAGCATCAACACCTTATTCTTATAGTGTGTAGCGTTCAAATTAACAGTCCAATTGAAGTCTTTTGTACGGATTACATTGTAATGCAAGTCAATTTCGACACCTTGGTTCAACATATCTCCTACGTTATCGTAAGAACTGAAGTATCCGCTTGACAATGGCACGTATACGATACAAAGCATATCGGTAGTTTTACGACGGAAGTATTCAACGCTACCTGTAAGGCGGCTCTTGAACAATTCAAAATCGACACCGATATTGAAGTTACTGTTGGTTTCCCAAGTGATGTTCTTGTTACCTACTGTGCTCTGTACGAAAGCTACCTGACCGTTGAAGTTCTTCAGAGAGAAGGTATCGGTATATCGATAATCACCGATGTTATCATTACCCTGCTGACCCCAAGATGCTTTCAGTTTCAACATGTTAACCCAATCTACTTTAAACCACTCTTCTTTGTTCAAAATCCAAGCGCCACCAAGTGAGTAGAAGTTACCCCAACGATGGTCTGGATGGAAACGAGAAGAAGCGTCACGACGATAAGAAGCCGACAAGAAGTATTTCTCATCGAAGTCATACATAGCACGAGAGAAGTAACCTTCTGTATTGTAAAGTGAGATGTTACCACCGTTATCTTCTACCTTAACGGCACCATCCAATACTTGGCTCTCGAAGAATGAGAACATGTTCTGGCGGCTACCCCAAACGTAGTTGTAGTTATATTTATAATTTTCGTGTCCGGCCATCAATGTGATGTTGTGGCGACCAATCTGAGTAGTGTAGTTAGCAATCTGCTGGAAGTTTACAGAGTATACCTGCGAAGCTGTCTGCTGTACATAACCGCCCGGATATGTAAGTGATGTAGCTCCGTAGAAAGGCTGAGAAGCAGCAGTTGTTTTATCTTCCTTATTGCTGACTGTTCCGTTTACTGTAAGTTTAAGTCCCTCGAACGGAGTGATATCGGCATATCCTGTCAAGGTCATCAAGTTAGAATATGTCTTGTTTGTATTCAACTGGTTTGTCTGCAACGGGTTAGAGTTAGGAAGCATAGTAGACGGACGTTTCTGTCCACCGTTAGCGCCCATACCGTAGTCGTACATAAGTCCGTGTTCGTCGGTCATGATATTTCCTTCTCCATCGCGCATATATACAGGATAGATAGGAGCCATATTAGTAGCCATACCAAACAAAGAAGCTGTACCGCTACCTACATTGTGCTGGTCTGAATGAGTGAAGCCCATGTTAGCGCCGATACGCAACCATTCCTTAGCCTGATAATCGGCTTTGAAGCGGGCAGTGTATCGCTGATAGTCTGAATTATAAACGATACCTTCGTTCTTTAAATATCCTAAAGAGCTATAATAGTTCAATTTCTGACTTCCACCAGTAATGCTCAAATTATATTCCTGACGCAATGCCTTGCGGAAACCTTCGTCCAACCAGCTGTCGGGCATGATAGTGAATACTTTACCGTTATAAGCTACACGGTTACCAAGAGTAGCGTGCGGGTTAAGTTTTCCGTTTGTACCAATCAAGTTCTCACCGCTAGGCACTGAGAAGATCATATATCCCAAACCACCTTCAGAATCAGGCTTACCCATAGCGTTATTAGCTGCAGCGTGAGCTTCGTACGGAGTCATGCCCTTATCGCGGATATTACTGTTATATAATGCCAGATAGTGCATTTCGTAATATTGAGCAGGATCTTTCACGTAGTCGTATTCCTGAGTGGCACGGCTGTTAACACCCCACTTAGCGTCGAGGGTGATAGTAGCTTTTTCAGAAGTACCTTTTTTGGTAGTAATCATGATTACACCGTTGGCACCACGCGCACCATACAAGGCGTTAGAAGCAGCGTCTTTCAATACAGTGATGCTTTCTACGTCGCCAGGGTTCAAGTTGTTCCATCCACCATCGTACGGAGCACCGTCTACAATGATAAGCGGTGAAGTACCTGCGTTGATAGAGCTAAAACCACGGATGGCTATGCCAAAGCCTGCGTTTGTAGGGTCACCACTGGTATTTGTCATCTGCAAACCGGCTACCTGTCCTTGCAAACCTCCGGCAACACTGGTTACCTGACGCTTTAACAAGGCATCGCCTTTCACCACAGCAGCCGAACCGGTAAACGAAGATTTCTTCTGCTGACCGAATGCTACCACCATGACTTCTTCCAACTGCTGACTATCGTTACGCATGGCTACTTTAAGCTGAGGCTTAACTCCCAACTCTACAGTCTCCATACCTATATAAGAGAATACCAACTTATCGGTTTTCTTCACTCCAGTAAGAGCAAAATTACCGTCCAAGTCGGTTACGGTTCTGTTTGTAGTTCCTTTAACCAGGATAGAAGCTCCGATAACCGGCTCGCCGGTTTCATCGATTACAGTACCTGTTACGTTTATGCCTTGTGCAATTGCTTGTCCTACGCAGAACAGCAGCATGAACAAGAATAAATAGCATTTTGTTTTCATACTTTCCATTATATAAATTTCTGCGCAATCTGTTTACTTATCCATACCGAACTTAGGCAACACAAAACCGATGCCCGCATCGTCAGACCACAACCAAATGTAGCGCACGTCTTTCTTTAATAAATAGATTCCGGTTATTTTCTCCATTTCCACACCCATGTTTCCGGTAAGCTTTCCGTCTACTTTAACAGCTTCGGTAGGCAAGTTTTCCAGGGTAAGTGTAGTATATTTCAACCCATCGTCGGTCATGATGGTAAATGTCTTGGCCGAAGGATTGCAGCTGTACAGGTGTGTATCATTATCGAATGCCAACCATCTCTGACCGTCGCGGTAGATACCCATCTCGGTAGATGATTGGATTTCGGAACGCTGAGCTTCGAGGGTGTCATCGTCGCTACAAGCGAATGCCACCATAGCGCACAATGCCAAGCAGATGTATTTTAATGTTTTCATATAATCTTTCTTTGAAGGGTTTACATATTACATATATACAGTTACGTATTTAACGAAGTATTCTTTCGTTCCGTCGGCACGAGTTACTTCTGCCTGAACGCGACGAAGACCTTTTTTCAGTTTCAAGAAAGGATCTGAAACCTTTTCGCCGTCTACTGTCCAGTTTACTTCGACTGCATCAGTAAAGTCTGAGAGTAAAAGCAATACTGGTTCTGTAGAAACGCATTTCTTAGCAGAGATGCCGATGCGCGGCAATGCAGCAGAAAGAGCCGGAGTAGAAACCGACAACTCATAGCTGGTACCGTTACCGATAATTACTACTGTGTATTTAGCACCCGGAGTCAAGTCTGACAGATGAACGATAGGTGATTTAACTTCTACCGACTGTTCTTCTTCGTCACCTTCTTTCTTATAAGTTACTGTCCACTTAGAAGCCATATCGTCTTCCCACTTGATAACAGCATCGCGCTGGAAAGCCAGTGCAGTAACATCGCTGATAGCCGATGCGTGCTGTGAAGCAACGAAAGTAACAACCTGATTGCCAAGAGTGATATCAGTAAGTTCTACTACAGTCTGAGTTCCTGCACGTGATATGAATCCGGTCTTAGAGTTACTCTTAAGTGAAGTAACGCTGCTTGCACCCGGGAAGAAGCAATGAGAAGGAACGTAGCGTGCGGCTTTTCCGTTTACGCTTGCCGAGTTAGAATATACCATCCAGGCACATTCGCTACCTTTCACGCTGTTTACGTTATTGTACATCCATTTAGCAGACTGAGTGTTATCGATGTGATGAACAACCAATCCCCAGGCTGTTCCGTCGGTTACCTTATAATAATTCAGATAATCGGGGTTATCCCATACGTTTTTCTTAGTACCGCGGCATTCCAACAAGAAATAATCGCCTTCGGTTCCTGTTTTAACCAGATAGCCCTCGCCATCTACTACAGATTTAAGGGTATAGTTACCTGCTTCGCTCAGTTCTTTCGGCTTAGCCCATCCCAGCATCCAGCGTTCCAAGATACCAAGTGCCGGCGGTGTGCAACCGTCGTTCAAGTTCATACCATATCCCATCAATGAGAAGAATCCGTTGTCGGCACCTGCACCATTGGCATCACCGTCAGCATCGTAAAAGTCGGGCAAGCCTAAAGCGTGACCAAACTCATGGCAGAAAGGAGCCATACCAGTCATGCTGATACCTGCATCGCGCTTACGCAACTCACTTACGCAAGTAAAGCCGTAAAGCACGCCTCCATCCATATTGATACCATTACCCAAAGCTCTGTGCTTAGGCCATATACCGTTAACATCGCTACCGTCGTTTCTTGTACCTCCTGAGAAGATAATGCAGATATCTCTGATAGCTCCGTTTTCAGTGAATTGAGTAAGATTTACTCCATCAGCCTTTGCCAAATTAACGGCATCAGTCATCATGTTGGTGACTTTTGTTTCGTCTAATCCGCTTTCGGTAGGAGTTGCGTATTCAGAACGTTTGCCTACTGTGTATACGCCTTTTACTACAAATTTAGGTTTGAACTTACCATTCGAGTTGTCCATGTAGAACTTTCTAACACTTCCGGTAGCGTTGTTTGCCGTATAGCTATCGGAGTTCAGCATCTGGTCGAAAGCTTCCTTAGGATTTTTCACTTTAAACGGAATGTCTTTAAACTGCACCAACAGAACCAGAAATTCTTTTTCGCCTTCGGCTTTGAAGCGTGAGCTTGCCATCAATGCAGGAGCACCATTCTTATTAGTAGCGGCACGCGAAACGTTTCTGGAAGCAGCCATAACCTTCTGGCTCTGTGTCCGAACCGGCAACGCACCTTTCGAAGCGGCTACCGCTTGGCGTTCAGCAGCACTAAGCTTATTTAATGGTTTAGCTTTGATGCCTGTAGAAACCAACTGACCTTTGCCGTTAAGTTTGGCAAAGTAGTAATCTCCATCGGCACCGCCTACCAAGGTGTACCCATCGGCGGTCATGGTGTAGTTGTAATACTCATCTCCGTAAATACGGATTTGCAATTGAGTACCGTCACGTTGAGTTACGGTGATTACGCCTGGTCGTGCAGGAGCAGCGAATACAGACGGCAGACAGGTACACATGCAAAGCATAGCCATGCACAGACCTAACTTTAGAGACATTCTCTTAATCATACTTTTTAATTAATGTTTACTGAATAATTGATAACTCTCTGATATTTAAGTTTATATAACTTTATTTCTTCGTTTGGTAACTATTCATGCCCATAGGGGTGCTGAGTAGTTACATTGGATACGCCAAAGGCTTTATTTTCTAAAAAAAACTATTATCTTATTTCATCCATGCATTTAACGGAAGAACCCAATTAAAGGGGATGAAATCCCTGTTATGGAATGTGTTCACTGAGCAACTCCCACGTAGACGTTCATTTAATATCTGTCTGTTTCTTTTTTTGGTTTTTTAGTTTGATAATCTGTTTACTTGCATTTGTAAATGAACTAAGTGCTTTAGTCCATTATATTGCCTTGCAAAATTAATAAAAAAATGATAATCACAAATGTTTTTGAAAAATAATATGAAAATATTGTAAAATGTTTTTGGAAAAGAGTATTTGACGTGTTCACTTATCGAATCTCTGGTGTACTTTTGCGCAGGCGATATTTTTTTATCTCTTTACCTTTGCTGCGTAAATAAAAAATATAATATGATAGCAGCAAAAATCCGCCAACGAGTTAAAACCATATCATTATAAACTTTGAATTGTACATTTCTTGTAATGAGTTCTCATTGCGAGCATTATTGCTTCGCCAACTATCGCAATATTTGCCAAAGCATAGTGACGTTTGCCGTTCCATAGAATCGTGTGACCAGCTTTCTCTGCAGTACGAAGTATTTTAGTTCGCACATAGTTGTCCCCAAAGTATGTGACAGCACCGGTTGCAAACGCAGTACCTGACGGACTCAAACCGAAGAGAATAGGACCTGCGTCGATGTCCAAACCAATAGGACAACATCGATCATAATATTCCTTGATGCCAGAAATAATACCCTCTTTCCAGAAATGCTGTTTGAGCTTATCGTATTGTTCATGAGCAAACTCCTCGTCAATATACGTGAGATACGATGTGTTGAGAGCAGAATATGAGCCTTTGACAGGAGCATTGTTCAACTGTGTACCGTCATTGTTCAAGAAAGAAACAAGAATGCCAGTCTCTTTGTCAAGCCAGTTGTCTTGCGCTCTTTTTACCCATTCTCTGACCGTGGTTGAATACTTACCTTTATTGAGATCTGCGAATTGTTTTAAGGCAACAATAGCCACGAGCATATCAGGCACATATATAGGTTCTTCTGGATAGGTTGGCAGATTCAAGGCAGGACTATCCTGTAAGCGTCTGTTCATAGTCTCACATAACAACGCATACAGCTCATCATATCTGTCATCACCACTAATAGCCTTATAACTGCCAATCATCCATGCCAGATGGCTTAGGTATGAGACATGACTCTGATTGCCGCTTAGGCTGCTTAACGGATCTTCTCCCCATCGGTCACTATCATATTTACGCAATTCCGAAGACCTGATGATTTGGATAAGTTTATCAATGTTACGCAAGTTCTCCTCTGTTCCACGTCGTGGTCCTGTTCCCAAGTTTACGGATTTGGAAGTGGTTTCTCACAACTTACAGGCCAGTTCTTGGTCATCAGGAACTACGCAAAAATAACGAATGGCTTGTTTGCCAGAATCATTGGCAAAAATAGTGCACTTACCATTCTGCAATACGTAAACTTCATTAACGACAAGCCCATTGGTAGAATTAAGTATGCACTGACTTAATTTCGCCAACAGGTAACTCATTGCTATTCTGTAGTAATAATCTTTGAGGAGATGAAGTAAGGTTGCGTGATAATAGACTTTCATTTTGCCTTCTTACCATACTTTTGGGATTACAATATTTGCTTTTTTAATCGCTCAAAACTGCGAGCTGAGCGCACGAAGAAATCTTTGAGTCGAAATTCTTGAGTTTTGAGCGTGCAGCGTTATGTTGTTTATATACAGTGCGTTATGCTGGATGTGAGTAGAAGTGCGCAATTTTTATAAACACAAAAGTAGTCCTTTTCGTTGCAAAAGGACTACTTTTGCATTCCATTTAAGCCCCCGTTGCATTGCAACTGTAGTCCCATTGACTATCAAAAGGACTACAGTTGCATTGCAAAGAAGCCCAGAATGGAAAATCAAGGGTGTCGGACACCGCTGAAACAATAAAAATCGACTCCAGAAATCTCTAGAATCGATTTTTATTTTGTAACACTTTTTTACTGCTTGTACTATATTTGCATATCAAAACCGTCTCACCATCTCACCGCCACAACAACCGTATCATAGCTCCGTCTACTTGATGCATTCGCGCTGCAGGAAGTCTTCGTATTCGGAGCGATAGCCGTTGAATACGTTGATGTCTACCTCGGGGCGTATGCCGGTGACGCGTCCGTCGGGGCATAGCTGCCAGTAGACGAGGTGTACGTCGGGCTTGTATTCGCCGTAACGTGCTATCCAGATGTTGTAGTCGCGCTTGAGGTCGGGTGCGGAAGGGAGGTAACGGTTGACGAATGTTTGCGAGATGTAAAGCACGGGGCGGGTGCCGGTGTGCTGGCCTACGATGCGCAGCCATGTGCGTATGGCACGGAACAGGGCTTCGGGTCCGCCCATTTTCTTTATCATGGCGTGGGTTGGCTCAACGTCGAGAACCGGGGGCAGGTCGCCCTTCGAGAATTTTGAGTTGGCTATGAAGAAGCGTGCCTGGCGGTCGGCAGGCGTACGTGTGGAGAAGAAGTGGTAGGCTCCGGTCTTGATGCCGCGTCGGCGGGCTGCCGCATAGTCGGCACGGAAGTAGCGGTTGCGTATGGTTGTGCCCTCCGTCGACTTGATGTAGCAGAACGATACGGGATAGTCTACCTTGCCGCGTACATGCTTGCGCGATATTGTTCCTAAGTGGGCTATGCGCAGACGGCTCCAGTCGATGGGGTAGTGGCGTCGGCCTACGTCGTGCTGGAAGCGTGACAGGTCGATGCCGTAGATGCGGTCGGCGGTGTATTCGAGCCGTTCGCCCAGGAATCGGTTTTTCGACCACTCGCCTATGCGCAGATGCTTCTTGGGCAGGAGTGCAAATCCGAATCCCGTGCGCTGTCCGTCGCGCCACTGTCCTGAGTAGAATCCCTGCTGTGTATCGGCAAAGCTGCCGTGTCCGTGGGCAATGGCGTCGCGGTTCATCTCGCCCGAATAGGTGCCTGTAGAGTCTGTCCATGTGCCTCGCACCAGTGTGTCGGCACGCCATGTGCCAACGATGCGGTGATGAAGCGAGTCGTGGCTCACGCCCTTTCCGCTGCGTTTGCCGTCGCGCCATTGTCCGGCGTATATGGTGCTGTCGCCTATGCTGAGTGTGCCGTAGCCGTCGTAGCGGCCGTTCTTTACGGTGCCGCAATAGGTGTATTTGCCACGCTGGCTGACTATGGTGTCGGGTGTGATGTCGCGGCACGACGTCAGCAAGAGCAGTGCTAATATAAATAGATGTGTGATGTGCGTTTTCATTTCTTCAACAGTTTACTGATTTCGCGACGCGAGATGATTTTCTTACCGCTTACTACGCCTATGAAGTGGCCGCGACTGGTGTATACGGGTGCTCCGTCGGGGGCGAGCAGGCGCGACAGATTGTGGCAGCCCGATGCTTGTACGGTGCCCTGGACGATGATGGGGCTTACGGTGTCCGACTCTATTCCGCGCACGCCGAGAGCCGGGGTGGCTGCTGTGAGAATGGTGCGTGGCGTTGAGGCGTTCCAAAGTTGCAACTTGGCGGGTTTAGCCCAGTCGGGTGTGCTGCGGTCGGTGGTTTGCAGCACAGCCATTTGCAAGGTGCTGTCGCGGCTGACGAGGTGCATCGGCAGGCGTATGGTTTTGCCCTCGTCGTCGTGTCCGGTCACGGTGAATGTGGCTTTGGTGCATAGTGCAAAGTGGTGTCGACGTTTGTCCGTAGCCAGACTGTCGATGATGTGGCGTGCTGCCTTTACGGCATTGGTGGCGTCGTTGATGCTGTTGGCAAGCGATGCTATCTGCTGATAGCCGTTGTCCTGAACGCCGTGCACACGTATGTAGTAGTCGAGTTCGGACTTCTGTGTCTGCAATCGCTTGAGCTGTAGGTCGGCAGAGAGGCGGCACAGGCGCACTATGGCAGAGTCGTTGAGGCTGTGCGGCACGCCGCCCTCGGCTGTGTAGGGAGCCACTACGCGTCCGCGGCAGGTGGGCAGCAGGGGCAGGCTGTTGGTCCAGAATCCCATTGTCAGACGGCGGTGTGTGGCAGAGTCGCGCACGGATGTGATGCCGGTAAGGGCTGAGTCGCCCTCGGCTGATTCGAAGTAGAGCACGGGGCGGTTGTCTACCGTCACTTCGTGCCATGTAAGCTGTTCGACGACTATGGCTGTGCGGCGCATGCTGGAGGCACTCGACGGCCATGTCTGCCATATGCACCATGCCGCAACGGCTATGATGAGTACTGTGGCAGCGCCGACTATTGTCTTTGTGTGTGGTTTCATAATATATATGTGTATATGTAAGTTTGTTCGGATTGCGAAATTACAAATAATATCAATACGGCGTATAATAAAAAGCCAATAGTTTCACGCTTTTTAAGCCATATATTTTGTTTATTCCGATGTTAATCGTAACTTTGCAAAAATAGAAAATGACGAAAAGTAAGTATGAACCCTTCTGAATTCATCAAAAAATTCAAAAGCCGTTATCTGTGGGGCAATTTGTGCGCTATGGCTCTTGTGGTGGTGGCAGCGTGCGCGGGCGTTAAGTTCGGGCTCGACGTGTACACTCATCACGGAGAGTCGATAGCAATACCCGACGTGCGCCGCAAAGCGTTTGCCGATGCCGACTATCTGTTGCGCGAGGCTGGAATGATTGTGGTGGTGAGCGACACGGGATATGTGCGCGGACTGCCGCCCGACTGTATTCTGGAGCAGTCGCCTGCACCGGGCGACCGCGTGAAGTCGGGACACGTGATTTACCTCACCGTAAACGCTTCGCACACGCCTACGCTCTCTGTGCCCGACATCATCGACAACTCATCGCTGCGTGAGGCTATGGCCAAACTGCAGGCTATGGGATTCAAGATTACCCGACCTATGTTTGTAGAGGGCGAGAAAGACTGGGTGTACGGACTCGTGGTGCGCGGACGCCAGGTCAAGGCTGGCGACCGTATCGGCATTGACGACTACATCACCATCCAGGTGGGCAACGGTCAGCGCGACACTACCGAAGAGATTGACTACACCGACGCGCCCGAGCTGCTGCCCGAAGAGGAAATGGAGGAAGTGGGCGACGTAGATGAATTCCAAGAAATACACGAGTAGGATAGATATGACAGACAATATAGATATAATGGACGAACTTGACGTGCAGGACATGGCTGTAGAAGGCTATGACGCTGATGCGTCGGACGACGAGACCGGGCAGCTGTACGAGCACTTCCGATTTGAGGCCGATCCCGGCATGCAGCCCCTGAGAGTCGACAAATATATGTGCGAGAAACTGCCGCACTCGTCGCGCAACCGTATTCAGACGGCTGCCGATGCCGGCTTTGTACACGTCAACGGACGCCCCGTAAAGAGCAACTTCAAGGTGCGCCCCGGCGACGTGGTGACGCTGATGCTCGACCGCCCACGCCACGACACAAGCATCGTGGCTGAATACCTGCCCATAAACGTGGTGTATGAGGACGACGACTTGATGGTGGTGAACAAGGAGGCTGGCATGGTGGTGCACCCGGGAGCGGGCAACTTCACTGGCACATTGGTCAATGCCATAGCCTGGCACATGCGCAATGTGGAGAGCTACGACCCCAACGACCCCGAAGTGGGACTCGTGCACCGTATCGACAAGGATACCAGCGGACTGCTCGTGGTGGCAAAGACTCCGAAGGCGAAGACGGCTCTCGGACTGCAGTTCTTCAATAAGACCACGCACCGCTCGTACAACGCTGTGGTGTGGGGTAACCTCACCGAGGACGAGGGACGCATTGAGGGCAACATAGCACGCGACCCTAAAGACCGATTGCGCATGACTGTGATGCCGCCCGAGTCGGGTATTGGCAAGGAGGCTGTGACGCACTGGCGCGTGATAGAGCGTTTCGGCTACGTAACGCTGATTGAGTGCCGACTGGAGACGGGCCGTACGCATCAGATTCGTGCCCACATGAAGCACATCGGACACCCGCTGTTCGGCGACGAACGCTATGGAGGCATGGAGATATTGCGCGGCGAACGCTCGGCTACATACAAGGCGTTCATACAGAACTGCTTCAAGATTTGCTCGCGACAGGCTCTGCACGCACGCACACTGGGCTTCGTTCATCCCACGACACACAAGCAGATGGACTTCACAAGCGAGTTGCCTGCCGATCTGGCGCAGCTCATCGACAAATGGCGCGCATATCTGGGAGGAACTACGCGCGACACATTCAGCAACAAATAATATAACATATTATATATAATGGAAACTCTTAAACGTAACATCGCCATCGTTTGCGGCGGCGATTCTTCAGAACATGACGTGTCAATGCGCTCAGCGCAGGGACTGTATTCTTTCTTCGACAAAGACCGTTATAACGTGTATATCGTCGATGTGAAGGGATTGGACTGGCATGTCGACCTGCAAGACGGCACAACGGCAACTATCGACAAAAACGATTTCTCGTTTCTTGAGAATGGAAAGGCTGTAGTATTCGATTATGCCTACATCACCATACACGGTACACCGGGTGAGAACGGCGTGCTGCAGGGTTACTTTGAGTTGCTGCACATTCCATACAGCACATCAGGCGTGCTTGTTGAGGCTATGACCTTCGACAAGTATGTGCTCAATAATTATCTGCGCGGATGGGGAGTCAACGTGGCAAAGAGTCTGTTGATTCGCCGCGGCGAGGAAAACAAGTACACCGATGAATTTATCGAGAGTGAGCTTGGTATGCCGTGCTTCGTAAAACCGGCTGCCGACGGATCAAGCTTCGGTGTGTCGAAGGTGAAGAATGCTGACCAGCTGGCTCCGGCTTTGCGCGTGGCATTCATGGAGTGCGACGAGGTGATGATTGAGAAGTTCATGAAGGGAACCGAGATTTCAATCGGCTGCTACAAGACTCGCGAGAAGTCGGTAGTGTTCCCCGCCACTGAGGTGGTGACAAGCAATGAGTTCTTCGACTATGACGCCAAGTACAACGGACAGGTGCAGGAGATTACTCCGGCTCGCATCGCTCCCGAAACCGCCAAGCGTGTGGCTGAGGAGACAAGCCGCATTTACGACATCCTGCACTGCAACGGCATCATCCGCATCGACTATATCATCTCGAAGGATGCCGATGGCAATGATGTCATCAACATGATCGAAATCAACACTACTCCAGGCATGACTGCTACCAGCTTCATCCCGCAGCAGGTACGCGCCGCCGGACTCGACATTAAGGAAGTGTTGACCGACATTGTGGAGAATCAGTTTTAAGAATTATGGGTTTTGAATTATGAGTTTTGAATTCGTCGGCTTCGCCGATGTTGAATTGTTCAATTTGGAATTTGGAATTCTCAGAATTCAAAACTCAAAATTCAAAACTCAAAATTGCCACAGGCAACCAATTCAAAATTCAAAACTCAAAATTCAAAACTCTCACCTATGGATATACATCAATTTGACGCTATCCGGCCGTTTGAGCCGGAAGAGTTGCCCGAAGTGTTCGACCGCTTGTTGCAGAACGAGCAGTTCAATCAGGTGTTGGCTTATCTCTATCCCGGAGTTCCCGTCGAAATGATAGGCAAGAAGATGCACCAGTGTCGCACCAACCTTGAGTTTCAGAAGGCTTTCTGCTACGATTTCCTGCACAATCTTCTGGCTAAGGCAAGCCTCGGCATCGACTTCGACTGTCAGAACATCGACCTCAAACGTCGCTACACATTCGTGAGCAACCACCGCGACATTGTGCTCGACTCGGCTCTGTTGCACAAACTGCTGTTTGATGCAGGTTGCGACACTACAACCGAGATTGCCATCGGCGACAACCTGCTGAAGTTGCCGTGGGTGAAGGACATCGTGCGAATCAACAAGTCGTTCATTGTGGAGCGCTCGCTGTCAATGCGTCAGATGCTTGTATCGTCCAAACGATTGTCGGACTATATGCACTTTGTCATCAACGAAAAGCACGACAACGTGTGGATAGCTCAGCGTGAGGGACGCGCCAAGGACTCTAACGACCGCACTCAGGAGGCTATTCTCAAGATGATGACGATGGGTGGCGAAGGCTCTGTGAAGCAACGCTTGCTGTCGCTGAACATCGTTCCGCTTGCCATAAGCTATGAGTTCGATCCGTGCGACTTCCTCAAGGCTCAGGAGTTCCAGCTGCGTCGTGATGTTGAGGGATGGAAGAAGGGTTCTATGGACGATGTCATCAGCATGCAGACTGGCATTATGGGATTCAAGGGACACATTCATTATCATTGCGCACCGTGTATCAACGAGTGGCTCGAGCAGTTGCCCGACGATATGCCCAAGGCCGACTTCTACAAGGCTGTGGCTGAACATATCGACCATGACATCTGGCGTGGCTATCGTCTCTATCCGTCCAACTTCGTGGCTCTCGACCTTCTCGAAGGCACAAAGGCTCATGCCGACCGCTACACCGATGAAGACCGTCAGCGCTTTGAGGCTTATCTGCAAGGTCAGATGGCTAAGATTCAGTTGCCAAATCCCGATACTGACTTCCTGCGTGAGCGCATGCTGACAATGTATGCCAACCCTGCCCGCAACCAGATGAGCGTACTGTAATCAGTCGCTGGAGTTTAGTTTATTGCGAAGCATTATTGCCGATGAAAATCAGAATATTACTAATGGGTTTGGCAGCTGCTGTGCTTGCATCGTGCGAGCACGACGGCTATGAGTCGGGCGACGGCAGTCTGTCGTATCTCACCGCCGAATTGGCTGTGCTGCATACGGCGTCCAATCGTTCGGCTACGTCTGCCGACCTTGACAATGGCACAACGCTCAGCATCAGCAATCCGTTCACGACATCGTGGATGACCAAAGCTGACACCATCTACCGCGCGCTGCTGTATTACGATGTAGCTACCGATGGCAGCAAGAAGGTGAAGGCCCGTTCGGTTTCGGCAGTACCGGTGCTGCGACCGATGGAGCAAAGCAAGGTGAAGGATATGCACACCGACCCTGTAGGGGTGGAGAGCGTATGGGCTGCCAAAAGCGGATATATCAATATGTCGTTGCTTCTGAAGGCGGGCAAGACTGACGGTGAGGATGCCGTGCAGACGCTCGGGCTTGTAGATTGTGGCACGACTGTCGGCAATGACGGCAAGCGCATACGTCATCTGAAGCTTTATCACGACCAGGGAGGCGTGCCCGAATATTACACAGTGCAACGCTATGCCAGCATCGACACTAAGGATTTGGGCGATATTGACGCTGTAAGCATCACGGTGAATACATATAGCGGTGAGGTGACGAAGACTTTGGAGTGTAAATAAAGAGGTAGTGTCTCTGTCTTGACATTACCCTAATACAAAAAAACAGGAGGCTGTGGCATTTCGCCATAGCCTCCTGTCGTTTATGTGGAGAATCATTTGTAATACTGTTGTGCGAGAGCTGTTATCTCATTGGGGATGAGCGCTGTGATGTCTTTACCCTCGTTGATGTATTGTCGCACAAGAGTGGAACTCACATCGTATAGACCGGTATCAAAAACCTTAACTGTTTGTGGCAGTTTTGCTGTGTCTATAGGATATCCCGAGCGCGGATAAATTGCGATAGGGTAGTGGGCAATGATGTCGTCGGCATGATACCAGCGGTCGAATACAGCCCAGTTGTCGGCACCTATGAGTAGTGTAAACTCACGTTCGGGATAGTCGTTGCTAAGCGACTGCAGCGTGTGCCACATGTACGAAGGGCGGGGCAGATGAAATTCGTAGTCGCAAGCCTTCAGTTGTGGATATGGCCCAAGCGCCATGCGGGTCATATCGAGACGCAGCTGCTCGTCGAGCAGGTCGGCCGAATGCTTCAGAGGGTTTTGCGGCGACACCATGAGCCAAACTTCGTCGAGTCCGGCAAGTTCAATCATCTTGCGTGCAATGGCTATATGTCCGTTGTGTATGGGATTGAACGAGCCGCCGTAAATGCCGGTCTTTATCCTGTTCATAATTTACTTAATGAACTCCTTTACAATCTGTAGTGTCTCCTCTACAGCCTTGTCGAGGTCGTCGTTGATGACAATGCGGTCGAACTTTGATGCCTGCGACAACTCAAATGTGGCACGCTCAATGCGCTGTTCGATTACTTCGGGAGCATCGGTGGCGCGTCCGGTGAGTCTGCGGCGCAATTCTTCGATAGATGGCGGCTGAATGAAAATGCTCAGCGCACGGTCGCCGTAGTACTGTTTGATATTGCATCCGCCCTTCACGTCAACGTCGAACACTACATTCTCGCCACGTGCAGCCTGCGTTTCCACCTGCTGCTTCAGCGTTCCGTAGAAGCGGTCTTGATACACCTCTTCATATTCAAGGAACTCGTCGCGGGCTATGCGCTCACGGAATTCTTCGGGAGTAATGAAGAAATACTCTACACCATTTTGTTCTGTGCCGCGTGGCTGACGCGATGTGCATGATATCGAAAATGCCAAATGCAACTCTGGGTGCTGCATCAGTCGGTTGATGATTGTGCTCTTGCCGCTGCCACTTGGAGCGGAGAATATTATGAGTTTGCCCATTGAGAGTATTGAATTTTGAGTTTTGAATGTTGAATTTTGAATTGGTCGGCTGCGCCGATTTGGAATTGTTCAATTTTGAATTATTCCAGTTGAGAATTTTGAATTTTGAGTTTTGAATTTTGAATTTATGTCCATCCAATTCAAAATTGGATAATTCAACATTGGCAAAGCCGACCAATTCAAAATTCAAAACTCAAAATTCAAAAATCATTTAAAGCGCGTTCAGCACCTGTTCCTTTATCTGTTCCAGTTCGTCCTTCATCTTAACGACGATGTTCTGCATCTCGGCGTTGTTGCTCTTCGAACCGGTTGTGTTGATTTCGCGACCCATTTCCTGTGCGATAAATCCGAGTTTCTTGCCCTGACCGTGTCCTTCTGCCATAGTCTCGCGGAAGTAGCGCAGGTGGTTGGCAAGACGTTGCTTCTCCTCACTGATGTCGAGCTTCTCGATGTAGTAGATGAGTTCCTGCTCAAGGCGGTTCTTGTCATACTCTACGTCGGGTATCTGCTTCAGTCCGTCAACGATGCGTGCTCGTATTTTCTCTACACGTGCCTTCTCGTATGGCTCAATGCTGAGCAGGAGTTGCTCTATATTGTCAATCTTCTCGCCGAACTTCTTCTCAAGAGCAGCGCCTTCCTGGGTACGGAATGCAACGAGCTGGTCGATAGCTTCGTTGATTGCAGCATTTGCCACCTGCCACTCCTCGGGAGTGAGCGTTTCGGTCTCTGCCTTCGACATGATGTCGGGCATACGCAGAAGAGTGACAAACCAGTCGGTAGGCAACGGAATCTGGCACTGCTCTGCCACGTTCTTTATCTGCTGGCAGTAGTTCTTTGCCAGTTCGGTGTTGATGTTTGTAGCGTCGGTGTCGGCATCCTTCTCCACCCAAATAGCGAAGTCGACCTTGCCGCGCAGCAAGTGCTGCTGAATGTTCTGACGTATTTCCATCTCCTTTTCGCGATAGAGCGGGGCGATGCGAGTGGACAGATCAAGCGCCTTGCTGTTGAGCGACTTTATCTCAACGTTGATTTTCTTTCCGTTATAGACTGCGACAGACTTGCCGTAGCCAGTCATTGATAGTATCATATTTATTATATATGTGTAACTGTGGGTTGTTTAGTCACGGTTGTTGCCGAATATGCGCAGCAGATAGAGGAAGAGGTTGATGAAGTCGAGATACAGACTCAAGGCTCCAATCAGCGCGAGCTTCTGTGCGCTCTCGCCTGCGTCGGGGGCTGTCTGGCACATCTGCTTGATCTTCTGGGTGTCGTAAGCTGTAAGACCTACGAATACAAGCACGCCAACGTAGCTCAGGATGAGGTCGAGACCGCTGCTTGCCACGAACATATTGACTACTGAGGCAATGATGATGCCCAACAAAGCCATAAACAGAAGCTTACCCATTGAGGTGAGGTCGGTCTTTGTGGTATAACCGACGAGCGCCATTGCACCGAATGTTCCGGCTGTGATGAAGAACACTTTGCTTATGGTTGCCACCGAGAAGGCGAAGAATATCGACGACAGCGTAGCGCCGTTAATCACCGAATAGAGGATGAACAGCATTGTTGCGGTCGACAACGACAGGCGGTTGATGGCACCGCTGATGGCGAATACGAGGGCAAACTCGGCTATGATAAGTCCGAAGAATGTCACCTTACTTGAGAATATCAGCGACAGAATTGCAGGCGATGTAGCTACGCCGTAGGCTGTGAGGCCCGTTATAGCAAGTGCGAGTGTCATCCACACGAATACTTTGCGCATAAGTGCGGGGAAAGCTGTGGACATAGCAAAATCTTTGTTGCGCAGCGAGTCAACGTCGTACCAGTTTTCTTGTTTCATAATTGTTGTCTTAATTGGTTTGTACTTTTATTATAAACATATGGTATAGGGCGTGTGCCCTACCATATATTTGGCAAATAGCGTGCCGAAACATTACATTATGCCAATCCACCTCAGCACGTCGTTGAGGTTGGCTACAATCATAAGCAGCATCAGTATGCCTATGCCAATGTATTCGGCGCGTATCATGAAGTTCTCCGACGGTTTGCGGCGTGTTATCATCTCGTAGAGCAGGAACAGTACGTGTCCGCCGTCAAGAGCCGGAATCGGCAGTATGTTCATGAATGCAAGGATGATGCTGAGGAATGCTGTCATGAGCCAGAACTTGTGCCAGTTCCATACGTCGGGGAACATGTTGCCAATAGCACCGAATCCTCCGAGCGACTTGGCGCCCTCGGCTGAGAATATGTATTTCATATCGCCTACATAGCCAGAGAGTACGTTGCATCCGTACTTGATGCCTGCCGGGAAGCTCTCGAAGAATCCGTATTCGATGTGTGTCACCTTATCTGCTGGCAACAGTGGCATATATCCGAACTTCAAATCGTCCTTGAGCACTCCCTTTCGGGTCAGTGTGCATGTCTGGTCGCCTGCCTGGCGCGCCAGAGTGACTGTAACGGTCAGCGCCTTGAGGCTGTCCTGATGTGTCTTGGCATAATCGAGCACGTCGTCAATGCGTCCTACTTCATACTGGAAGTCGTTGAACGATGTGATGCGCTTGCCGTTGAGCGATGTGATGATGTCGCCCTTGCGGAATCCCATGTGTTCTGCCAGCGAGCCGGGAAGCACGCTGTCAACGCGAGCCTCGATGAACTGAGTCATGAATGGAGGTGTCGACTTGAACATATTGAGCAAGTCGAGGTCGCCAGGCATTGCTATGCTCACTTGCTTGCCGTCACGAATTACGTAAGCCTCGCGTGCAGTAGCCATCTCGCGGAACATGTCTGCACCGAATTTCTTGAATTCGCCCTGGTCGGTTCCTACCAGAATGTCGCGATCCTGGAATCCGAGAGCTTTCGCCTCCTTGTTGAACTTCATGCCGAGCGGCATGTCCTTAGGCTTAACATAGTCGTCGCCCCATGTGAAAAGACACATTGCATAGAGGAACAATGCAAGCAGGAAGTTGACCAATACGCCACCAATCATAATCAGCAGACGCTGCCATGCAGGCTTAGAACGGAACTCCCAAGGCTCAGCTGGCTTCTGCATCTGATCGGTATCGAACGATTCGTCGATCATACCCGATATCTTGCAGTAGCCGCCCAAAGGCAGCCAGCCTATACCGTATGTCGTGTCGCTCTTGCGAGGTTTGAACTGGAAGAGGTGAAACCAAGGGTCGAAGAACAGGAAGAACTTCTCAACTCTTACACCGAAGAGTTTTGAGAAGAAGAAGTGTCCGCCCTCATGGAGCAGCACAAGAATAGAAATTGCCAGCATGAACTGCAGCAATTTGATAAGGAAAATTTCCATTAATTATTGATTCGTAATGATGATTATTATTTATTTACTACAGCATTGCGCTTGCAATGCGGCGTGCCTCGGCGTCCGATGCTACATAGTCGTCGTATGTAGGACGTGCTATGAACGTAGCTTTCTGCATTGTCGCCTCGATAATCTCGCCCATCTGCAGGAATCCGCAGCGGTCGTGGCGGAACGCTTCGTTGACAATCTCGTTGGCAGCATTGACGATACACGGCATGTTGCCGCCCTGATTGATTGCCTCGTAAGCCATTTGCAGACAGCGGAACTTCTGCATGTCGGGTTCGAAGAATTCGAGTGGCTGCTTGAACAGGTCGAGTCGGTCGCCATTCAGTGGCAATCGGTCGGGGTAAGAGAATGCATACTGTATGGGCAGACGCATGTCGGGAACACCCAATTGTGCCTTGACCGCACCGTCGCTGAACTGTACTGCACTGTGAACTATTGACTGCGGATGAACAAGCACTTGTATGCGGTCGGCGCTGACACCGAACAGCCACTTTGCTTCAATCACCTCAAAGCCCTTGTTCATCATTGAAGCAGAGTCGATGGTAATCTTCGCTCCCATGTCCCATGTAGGATGTTTCAGAGCGTCGGCAGCCTTAACATCGCGCATTTGTTCGAGAGTGAACTTGCGGAATGGACCGCCCGAGGCAGTAAGCAATATCTTGTCGATTTCGTTGCGACCCTCGCCCACCAGACTCTGGAATATGGCAGAGTGCTCGCTGTCTACCGGCAGGATGTTGACACGATATTCATTGGCCAACTGACAAATCAGTTTGCCAGCCACAACCAATGTTTCCTTGTTGGCAAGGCAGATGGTCTTGCGAGCCTTTATGGCGTGGATTGTAGGCGACAGTCCGGCATAACCCACCATAGCGGTGAGCACCATGTCGATGGGCTGTGCCTCTACGATTTCGTCGAGAGCCTTCTTTCCTGCGTAAACCTTCACTTCGGGGCAGTCAGCCAGCAGCGCCTTGAGAGCTTCGTAGTGCTGTTCGTTGGCTATGACTACAGCCGCTGGGCGAAATTCTCGCGCCTGTTCAGCCAGCTTCATATATTGATTGTTGGCCGTGAGACAGTAAGCCTCGTATCGGTCGGGATGTTGCTTGATTACGTCCAGGGCCTGAGTGCCGATCGAACCGGTAGAGCCGAGGATGCAAATTTGTTTTTTCATATCTCTATTTTCTGTTGACGAGTTTATATATCCAGCAAGCCTTCTGGCAGCTGCATTGTTATCTGTCTGTGCTCGGTGTCAACGCTGGTAATCAGTTCGTCGCTTGCCGGGATGAGGATGTCGTCGCCGTCGGCAGTGACAAGTTCGAAGAGCGTGTTGATGGTAGAGTCGTCCACGGAGTGAATCTCGCCCACCGTCTTGCCCGAAGAGGCATCCACCACATGAAAGCCCACAATAGCAGCCCATGACAGCGAGTCGGAGTCAGAGTCGCTATGCTCGCGTGGGAAATACACATCGCATCCGGTCAGTGTGCGAGCCTTGTCTTGTGTGGTCACATCTTCAAATCGCACAAGGGCCGTCTCGTCGGTCTTAAACCTATACTCGTCCATGAAGAACGGCACGAGAATGCCGTCCATGTCGAGAATGAGATAGTCGGCATCAGTACGGTCGAACACGTCGTCGTCGAAATGGAACGACACCTCTCCGTCTACGCCGTGCGGTTTGCCTATGCGTCCGATTTTATATACAGTTTCTTTTTTTATCATATTATTGTTAGCTGAGCTTTGACTTAGTTGTCTTACTCTCTTCTGATATTGGCACCCAGAGCATTGAGACGGCCCTCAATGTCTTCATAGCCACGGTCAATCTGGGCTATGTTGTCGATGCGGCTTGTGCCTTTGGCACCCATTGCAGCAATAAGCAGAGCGATACCGGCACGTATGTCGGGGCTTGTCATTCTGCGGGCGCGTAACTGGCGTTTGCGGTCGTGGCCTACGATTACGCATCTATGTGGGTCGCACAGGATAATCTGGGCACCCATATCTATCAGCTTGTCGACGAAGAACAGGCGGCTCTCGAACATCTTCTGATGTACCAGTACCGAGCCGCGAGCCTGAGTAGCCACTACGATGAGCACCGACAGGAGGTCAGGTGTGAGTCCCGGCCACGGTGCATCTGCCAAAGTCAGAATGGTGCCGTCGATGAACGAGTCGACGATGTAGTGCGGCTGACGTGGGATGAAGAGGTCGTCGCCCTCTACTTTTATCTTAACGCCTAGTCGGCGGAATGTGTCTGGAATGATACCAAGCTCACGTACGGCACAATTCTTGATGCGTACGCCGTCGCCCACCATTGCTGCCATACCGATGAACGAGCCTACCTCAATCATGTCAGGCAGAATACGGTGCTCGGCACCATGCAGCGACTTGACACCTACGATGGTAATCAAGTTTGACGCGATGCCCGAAATGTTGGCACCCATGGCGTTGAGCAGGTGGCACAACTGCTGTACGTAAGGTTCGCAAGCAGCGTTGTATATAGTTGTAGTGCCCTCAGCCAGTACGGCAGCCATAATGATGTTGGCTGTACCCGTAACCGACGCCTCGTCGAGTAGCATGTATGTACCCTTGAGTTGTTGTGCCTCGATGTTGAACACCTTGCGCTCCTCGTCGTTGACAAACTTGGCTCCGAGGTTCTTGAATCCCAAGAAGTGGGTGTCAAGACGTCGGCGTCCGATCTTGTCGCCACCCGGTTCTGCCACGGCGGCGTGTCCGAATCGTCCCAATAGCGGTCCCATGAGCAGCACGCTGCCTCTGAGAGCGGCACACTTCTGCACATACTCGTCGCTGTCGAGATATTCGAGGTTGATGTCATCGGCCTGGAATGTATAGTCGTTGCGCGAGTTGCGTGTCACCTTTACACCGATTTCTTCGAGCAACTTGATAAGGTTGTTGACGTCGAGAATGTCGGGTATGTTGGTGATGTGCACCGGTTGGTCGGTGAGCAGCGTAGCTGCAATCACCTCAAGTGCCTCGTTTTTGGCTCCCTGCGGAATGATGGTTCCGCTGAGTGTATGTCCACCCTCAATTATGAATGTTTCCATAATAATGGTCTTGATGTTAGAGTGTGTGTATGAGTGATGTGTTTATCTGCGGCGGCGCTGTTTGCGCTCGGGTGTGTTGCGGTTGTTCTGTGTGCGGTCGAACTTGAAGTTGTCAAGGTCGAGCTGCACCTTGCCGGCAGTATATCCCGCCAAGTCTGATGCCACCTTTTCGTTGTCGCTCGATCCGTGTCCCCACTGTACGAGGTCGCGTTTCATCTGGTTGGCTGCCAGTCGTATCAGTTCGGTACGTTCCTTACCTTCTGGCATTGTCTTGAGCATATCGAATACTTCGAACATCAGTCCGCCGTAGTGGCGCACCGGTATGCGGCGCATGGGGTAGGGTATTGGTTTGGGCTTCTCCAGCATCGAGCGTGCCTCGTTTATGTCGAAGGGATAGTCAATATCGAGTTTGAACTGGCTCATCAGTGCCAGGTGGTCCCACAGCTTGCGACGGAATGATTCAGCGTCACCCGTGCGTGGCATCATGCGTTCCATAACGGCAATGATGGTGTTGGCGCAGCGTTGGCGGTCGGCGCGGTTGGGCAGCGACACGCAGTGGTCAATCATCTGTTGCACCTCACGTCCGTATTCCGGCAGAATTAGGCGTTCGCGCTGTGTGTTGTAATCGAGTCCTTTTATATTCATAATACTATAACAATTTCTTGGGCTGATGGGCTACAAAGTCCTTCAGATAGAACGGAACAAAGTATGCCACGTCCTCGTATTTCTCTTGAGCAATGCGTCGTTCGGCTATCGGGAACATCCATTTTGCCAGTGGCTCTACGCCCTTGATGAGTCGTGCATTGGGATGGTTTATCACCTCCATGCACTTCTCGGCTCCGTTGCCGAAGAAGTAAACGGGTCCGCGGTCGAGATATTCGCGATAGGTTTCGGCGTCTACTACATCTGCCTGGATGCCTCGCACCTCGTGCAGGGCGCGGTCGTACACTGCCGAATAAACCTCCATGCGGCGTGCGTCAATCATGGGGCACAGCAAGGCGCCATCCTCTACCTCCTCACGCAGAAGCACCGGGACAGCCATAAGTTCGAGTGTAGGCACGGCGATGAGCTTGAGGTCCTGTCCGAAGCAGATGCCCTTTGCCATCGATGCGCCAATGCGCAGTCCGGTATATGAGCCCGGACCGCAGCTCACGGCCACTGCGTCGAGCGGAATGGCGTGACTGTCGGCAAACGACAGCGCCTCGTCGACAAACGTGCCGAGCTTCACTGCATGGTTGGGACCCTCATGGTCTTCTTGGGAGAAAATACATGCTCCGTCCTGGCTGACGGATACTGAGCACACATCAGTGCTCGTTTCAATATTCAAAATACACGACATGCTAAAACTTTTTACTTTCGTGGACTTTACTCCTAACCGTGTGGCTGCAAATACAAAACTATATGCCACTCTCGGCTAACAGTGTCCTCAATATAAATATATATATTGTTGGTATGTGAAATATTTCAGTGCAAAGATAGTGTAAATCGTGCGCATTACAAAGAGAATTTATTCATTTTTGGTTAAAAACAGTTTGTAGGTTACTGAAATGGCACGAACAGGGATATAATCCTTAGTTCGTGCCATTTCATTTATTTACGTATGATAAAATCAGTGTCAGTGTTTTTGTTGTAATTTTATCCTTACTTCAACTGCATTTTCAGTGTTTTTCCTTCCAACAGCTGACGGTGTGTGAGGCGGAAACCGTTGAGCTTCTTCCCACCGATAGTTACCGATTTGATGTACTGTTGCGACGGCGATGTGCGGTCGGTCTCGATTGTAATGTCACCGTTGGGGTAGAACTTGGGGTCGAGATGCAGTGTCACCTTGTCGAATGCGGGTGTGGTGAGCGTGTACGACGGGTCGCCGGGGTTGTCGGGATATAAGCCTATCATCGAGAATATAGCCCAAGCTGACATTGTTCCGGTGTCTTCATTGCCGGGAATGCCGTCGGGACGTGCTGTATAATACTTCTTCAGCAGTTCGCTCACAGTCTTCTGCGTGCGCCATTCGTCGCCCTTGAAGTAAGAGAACAGATACGGATAGGCAATGTCAGGTTCGTTGGCTGGGTCGTACAGTCCTTTGTCGAACACCATCTGCAGCTTGTCTACAAACTTGCGTTGTCCGCCCATCATCTTTGCCATACCCATTACGTCGTGCGGAGCATAGAAAGTGTAGTTCCATGCCGATCCCTCGTGGAATCCGGGGCAGTTCTCGAAGTTGGCTCCTGCTTCCGGGTTGAACGGTGTCAGGAACGAACCGTCCTTCTGAATCGGGCGCAGCGTGCCGCTCTCCTTTGAGTAGTAGTGCTTGTAGCCGAGTGAGCGCTGGCGGAAAAGCTTGGCGTCGTTGTTGTGGCCGAGTTCCTTGGCGAGTATCGACAGAGCGTTGTCGGCAAGATAATATTCCAGCGCGTGCGATACAGAGTTGTCGCCCGACATGTCGGCAGCGTAGAATCCGAGTGGAACATAGCCCTTCTCTATATACGGGTCGATGTCGGGGCGCATCTTGTTGTCCTTGCCCGGTAGGGTGGCTGATGTGCGGAACGCCTTGTAGGCAGTCTCGATGTCAAATCCACGCAGGCCTCGCATATAGGCGTCGGTAATGTACGGTATGGACGGGTCGCCCTCCATTGTCCATGTCTCGCGGCCGAACAGCTCCCACTTGGGCATCCATCCCCACTCGCGATACATGTCGATCATCGAGTTGATCATGTCCACCTGCTTGTCAGGATAGAGCAAAGTCTCGAGCTGCGAGAGGTTGCGGTAGGTGTCCCACAGTGAATATATGGTGTAGCGGTTGCTGTTAGTGTGGCCGTTCTCGTTGCTCTCCATCTTCGGATATTTTCCGTCAACGTCTTGAAGCACCGTAGGATGAATCTGCGAGTGATACAGAGCTGTGTACAGTACGCGGCGCTGCTCGTCGGTTCCGCCCTCAACGCTGATGCGGTTGAGTGTGTTAGCCCATTCTGCGCGTGTGTCTGCCACGGTCTTGTCGAAGTTGAAGCCCTGCTGTTCGGCGTTGAGATTGGCGCGTGCGCCCTCAATCGACACGAAGCTCACGCCCACCTGCACTTCCACTTGTTCACCCTTGGCGAGGTCGTAGGTCATGTAGTAGCCTATGTCGTTGCCAGCCATGTCGCGGCCGTAGCCCGGATACAGCTTGTACTTGCCCTGATATGTGTCCCACTGAGCCTGGGCGTTGTGCAGGTCGGGCTGTTTCTTCCACATTCCGAATGCTGCCGGCTTCTTGTTGACGCGCACTACGAAGTACATGGGGAATACAGCCTGCGGATTGTAGCAGAATGTGCCGAGCAGACGGGTGCCCTCAAACTCAGTGTCGCTTACACGTCGCAGCGACGCACCTATCTCGTTTGTGAGTCCGTTGCCCAAGTTGAACAGCAGGTTCGACTTGCCTCCGGGGAAAGTATAGCGTTCGATAGACGAGCGCATTGTGGCAGCCACCTCACACTTGATGCCGTATTTGGTCAGCACGTTGCTGTAGTAGCCAGGTCGTGCTGTCTCGTTCTTGTATTCCGAGCCATAGCTGTGGTAGTCGACGTTCAGCTCGCCTGTGGTAGGCATTGTCAGCAGTGTGCCCATTTCGGGACATCCCACACCGCTCAGCGTTACGTGTGCAAATCCGGTGAAATATTTATTGTTGTATTCGTATACCGCTGACCACCATCGTGAATCCTTGTCTTCCTGATTGAGGTCAGACCCCATCACGTTGAACGGCACCACCGACATTAGTCCGTGGGGGCGAATGGCGCCAGGGTTGCAGATGCTGAAGTTGGTAGTTCCGATGAATGGATCCACGTAGTCAACGTTGTCTTTGGCTGTAACACTGCCAGCTGAAAGCACCAGCAATGCCGCAATGGCTAAATGCTTGAAATGATTCATATGTAAAAGTTGATTTAGATTTACGATTTGTCTCTGCAAAAATACTCAATCTGCACGAAATGAGCAAATAATAGCCTTGCAAGTTAAATTAAATTAAAGACATTCAACATTTTAGTTATTATAACGTCAAATAGACAGGTTTGATGAAGTTTCAGTTTAACTTTGCAACCGAGTATCGGCTTAAAGCATCAGCCCGAAGCCCGAATTAATAATAATATTGTTTAACAACGCTAATAAAACAACAAAGAAGAATATGAAGAAAGTTAACGTATTTGCAATTGCAATGATGGCAGGCTTGCTCACAATGGCAAGCTGTGCAAGCAAGAAGGATTTGGACAACTGTCGTTTGGAGAACAAGGAACTCACCAGCAACTATCAGGATGCTAAGGAGGCTCTCGCAGCTTCTAAGGCTCGTGTGTCTTCGCTTGAGGAGCAGTTGGCACAGCAGAAGGAGCAGCTCAAGCAGGCCAAGCAGGCTTATCAGTCGCTGCAGCAGTCGCTCGACAAGAGCTTGACCAATGCCAATGCCAACAACATTAATATCTCGAAGCTCGTCGACCAGATTAACGAGTCAAACCAGTATATCCGCCACTTGGTTGAGGTGAAGTCGAAGAGCGATTCGCTCAACATGGTGCTCACCAACAACCTGACACGCTCACTCAGCAAGGAGGAGATGAAGGAGGTTGACGTGCAGGTGCTCAAGGGTGTAGTATACATCTCGCTTGCCGACAACATGCTCTACAAGAGCGGTTCGTACGAAATCAACGACCGTGCTGCCGAGACTCTCAGCAAGATTGCCAAGATTATTACTGACTACAAGGATTATGAGGTGCTGATTGAGGGCAACACCGACAACGTGCCTGTTAACAGAAACGCAGCTTCGATGAAGAACATCCGCAACAACTGGGACCTCTCTGCTTTGCGTGCATCAAGCGTAGTTCAGGCTTTGCAGAATCAGTATGGTGTTGATCCGAAGCGTCTTACAGCAGGTGGCCGTGGCGAGTACAACCCCGTTACAAGCAACTCTACCGAGCTTGGCAAGCAGCGCAACCGCCGCACCCAGATTATCATCACTCCGAAGCTCGACCAGTTCATGGACCTCATCGACAAGGCTCCAGAGGGCAGCAACTAATCTTCGGATAAATAACGAAATTTATAGTATATAAAAATAAAACGGTGTGTCTCTTACTTGAGGCACACCGTTTTGCTTTTGTCAGTATTATTCAATTGTTTATGCTAGTTTGAGCTGCATTGTAGCTCGAAATCCCTCAAAATAAGCATTTTTCGGCCATATAGACAAGACGTTCGGAAATAATAGTGTACCTTTGTATTGATTTTCTGAACAGAAACAAGATATTTTCTGAACCGAAACAATAAAAACATCAATATATGGGAAAAGTAATTCTTACAGGCGACCGTCCTACCGGTAAATTACATTTGGGCCACTATGTTGGCTCATTGCGCCGCCGTGTCGAGCTGCAGAACGCAGGCGACTTCGACCGCATGTTTGTATTCATGGCCGACGTTCAGGCTCTGACCGACAACGCCGACAATCCTGAGAAGATACGTCAGAACATCATTGAGGTGGCGCTCGACTATCTTTCGGCTGGTCTCGACCCAACAAAATGCACACTGTTCATACAGAGTCAGATTCCGGAACTTGCCGAACTGACTACATATCTTATGAATCTCATCACCGTGTCACGCGTACAGCGCAACCCGACTGTGAAGACCGAGATCAAGATGCGCAACTTTGAGGCCAACATTCCGCTTGGTTTCTTCTGCTATCCCGTAAGCCAGGCTGCCGACATCACGCTGTTCAAGGCCACTACAGTGCCTGCCGGCGAAGACCAGGAGCCTATGATTGAGGTGACACGCGAACTTGTTCGCCGCTTCAACCAGACATACAGCGAGGTGCTTGTTGAGCCGGAAATCATGCTTCCGGAGAATGCTACAGCACGTCGTCTACCCGGAACCGACGGCAAGGAGAAGATGTCGAAGTCGCTCGGCAACTGTATCTACCTCAGCGATTCGGCTGCCGATGTATGGAAGAAGGTGAAGAAGATGTCGAACGGAGCACCGCGTATGAGTATGGACGAGCCCGGCAATCTTGAGGGCAATGCCGTATTCACATATCTTGAGGCATTCAGCACACCCGACGACTTTGCCGAGTTCTGGCCCGAATACAAGACTCTCGATGAACTGAAGGAGCACTATGTGCGTGGCGGTATTGGCGACGGCACATGCAAGAAGTTCCTCAACAATGTGCTCAACAAGACTCTTGAGCCGATGCGTGTGCGTCGTCACGAGTTGGAACAGGACATTCCCGAAATTTTCAACATCCTGCGTAAGGGCACCGAGGCTGCTCGCGAGACAGCCGCACAGACAATGGACGAGGTGCGCAAGGCAATGCAGATTGACTACTTCAACGATATGGCACTGATACAGCAGCAGGCTGAGAAGTTCCGCTCAAAGTAATAGTCTTATTATAGTTGAGAGTTGAGAGTTGAAAGTTGAGAGTTATGATTACCGACGATTAGCATTTGTCGGAGCTATACATATCATAACTCTCAATTCTCAATTTTCAACTCTCAACTTTTTTATAAATCCTATTGTCCTCCCAAACGGTCGAAGAACACGATAATTTCTTCCCACGTCTTGAATTCATCGCTTCCCCATTCTATCACTGTGCCCATAAATTCGGGTTGTGGAGCGGGTGCAATGAGATAGTCGCCATATTGCTGTTGGCGTTCGTTTGAGAATATGACGCGTCCCCAAGCCGGAGCGCTCAGATACTGTTCCACCCACGCTATATCGTCGGTCATAGCCGACGGGTTGTTTGTGCACGACGGGGCCAGTACATACACATTATAATTTTCAATAAGACGTTCGTAAGCCTTGTGCATCGAAGCTGTCGCCTTGCCGTAGCCGTCGCGCAGCGTCTCTATGTCGATATACACTACCGGGCGCTCACGTCCTTCCTGACGGTCGTCTATGTATCTTATTGTTGGTATCAGGTAGTGCATAGCCACCTTGTCGGTCAGACGGTGCTCGCCATGGAAATGTATGGCGGTGGGGTAGTGTTCGCTGAATATTCCGAATGTGTGCACAATTGGGTCTTCGTCGCCGAAGAGTCCTATCACACGTCCGCGCTCCTCATCGGTTATGTCGGCAAAGCAGTGTGTTGTCATCTCCTGATATTCCTTTATCAGTCCCTTTGTCACCATAAATTCCTGAACACCGTCTTGGCGCGGATTTTGAAACACCTGCTTACCCGTGAATTTCGACATTGTTTCGCCCATTTCGAACGCAGGGTTTACTATTATTCGGTCGTATCCCTTAAGCATCTCGGTGTACATTCCGCCCATCGAAGTGCCGATAATAAGGTCGGGCTGTTCCTCTTCACACATCTGTCGCAGCATCTGTATGCCCTCTTCGGGATGCAGTGGAATGTCGCGTGCTACAACAGTTGCCTCAGGCATCAGCGTGCGCAGCATAGTCACCGTGCCCGATTGTGCCGATGAGGCGAATCCGTGTACATACATTATCTTCTTACCCGCCATAAGGTCGGGGTATTGCTTTACGTAAGTTTCGTTCTGAGCCATATTCTGAAAGTTTCATTTAGAAGGATTGTTTTATAGAATCCTCTATTTGTTTTTTATCGCTTTACGGCAAAGATACGCCAATAAATCAAAATAATCAAACTTTTAAAACAAAAAAACGACTGACACTCGAAAGTGTCAGTCGTTCTAAGTACCCAGACCCGGGCTCGAACCGGGATGGGTTGCCCCACTGGTGTTTGAGACCAGCGCGTCTACCGATTCCGCCATCTGGGCATTGGCGTTTTTGCGAGTGCAAAGGTAGTATATTTTTTTTATTCTGCAAAATTTTTTCCTAATAATTGTTCATTTAGGATAAATTCGTTTTAAAAACATGTGTCCAACTTGGTGCTCTCGTTTTATATTCGTAACTTCGTGAACACTAAATAATCTCTTTCGGGATAAAAATGACGAAATACCTAAATTAAAAAAATAATGACATGAAAGAAACAGGAAATAACTATTGTGTCATACTTGCCGGAGGCAAAGGCCGCCGATTGTGGCCATGCTCACGCGAAGAACGTCCCAAACAGTTTGTCGACTTCTTCGGCACAGGACGCACAGCGCTACAGCAGACCTACGACCGGTTTGCGCGCATATTGCCATCGGAGAATATATTTGTAAGCACTAATGATGACTATGCACATCTGGTGCACGAGCAACTGCCGCAACTTGACGACAGCCGACTGCTTGCCGAGCCTATACATCGTGGCACAGCTCCAAGTGTGGCATGGGCTACTCACCGTATCATTCACATCAATCCAAATGCTAATATAATCGTAACGCCAAGCGACCTCACCATCATTGGCGAAGAACAGTTTAAGCAGTGTGTCGACCGCGCTTTCTGTTTTGTGGCTGAGCACAAACGTGTGCTGGCTATGGGAGTGAAGCCTACGCGCCCCGAACCGGGCTATGGATATATTCAGATGGGCGACACCGAGTGCGATGGAGTGTTCAGCGTACAGTCGTTCACAGAAAAACCGGAGCGCGACTTTGCCAAAATATTCATGGACAGCGGCGAATTCTTGTGGAACACAGGCATGTTCATAGCCAATGCAAGCCGCCTGGCTAAGTGTTTCAGTAAATTGTTGCCCGTAGTGTTGCGCAATTACGACGAAACCCATCCCGTGTTCGACTTCGAAGAGGAGAACCGCTTTATCCACGACAATTTCCCTTCATATCCTAATGTGTCGCTCGATTCGGGCATTCTTGAGAAGACCGACGGCGTATGTGTGATGTGTTGCAACTTCGGATGGGCCGACCTCGGCACATGGCACGGCATATACGAGGCTATGCACAAGGGCGAAGGCGACAACGTTGTGATAAATACTGACGCTGTGCTCGACAATGCCCGCGGCAACGTGATAAAGCTTTCGGACGGCCGACTGGCTGTGGTAAGCGGCATTGACAACTGCATCATTGCCGAAGAGGGCAACGTGCTCCTCGTATGTCGCAAGGAAGACTCGTCGTCAAACGTACGACGACTCACCAACGAGATACAAATGAAGAAAGGGGAGGAGTATATTTAGAATATAAAGAAAAAGCCCCAAGCAGAAGCCCCACACCCAAACAGAAGCCCCACCCCCGGCCCCTCCCCCGCAGGGAGGGGAGTGATATGTACTATTTGCTTTTGACGTTTGTATAAACTAAGCGTTAAATACCATAAGCAAGTAAATCATACCACTCCCCTCCCTGCGGGGGAGGGGCTGGGGGTGGGGCTTTTCCCTTTTTGTTTTTACTCTTTCACAAACTCTGCGTATATCTTGTCCGCAATCTCCTTCATCTCTTCAGCTTCAAGCTTGAGCTTGGGATTGCTGAACAGCATGTCCTTCTCCGACTGCATAGGGATGAGGTGGATGTGGGCATGAGGCACTTCCAGTCCGAGAACGGCTTGGCCTACCTTGATGCATGGGAATGCGCGCTTGATAGCCACAGCCACTTTCTTGGCGAATACCTGGTATTCGGCTATCTCGTCGTCGTCCATGTCGAAGATATAGTCTACTTCGCGGCGCGGAATTACGAGGGTATGCCCCTTCACCAATGGGTTGATGTCGAGAAAAGCGTAGAACTTGTCGCTCTCGGCGCACTTGTAGCTGGGAATCTCACCAGCTGCGATTTTTGAGAAAATATCCATATCGTTTAAGTTTTTAATGAGTATTCTCGACGGTGTTTAAACCCGTCTCAGCGGAGTTTTATTCCACTGTGATTTTGTCGATACGCAGGTGGATAGTGCCGCGTGGAATCTTGATTTCCACCTCGTCGCCCACCTTGTGGTTGAGCAGTCCCTGCGCAATAGGAGTTGTGATAGAGATTTTGCCCTCGCGCAGATTGGCCTCGCTCTCGCTCACGATGGTGTAGGTCATCTTGGCTTTGTTGGCCAGATTGGTCATCTCCACCTTTGAGAGAATCTGTACAGAATCGGTGCTCAGACGCGACGGGTCTATAATCTTGGCCTCAGAGATAGCCATCTTGATGCGGTTGATTTTTTCCTCAAGATGAGCCTGTGCCTCCTTGGCGGCATCATACTCTGCATTCTCGCTAAGGTCGCCCTTGTCGCGTGCCTCTGCGATGGCGGCCGATGCCTTTGGGCGCTCTACTGATTCGAGCTGTTTGAGTTCGGCTACAAGCTTGTCGTAACCTTCTTGTGACATGTAAGCCATAATTGAAAATTTGATTAAATTATTATTTTGTTTTTTCGAAAGGCAATAAAAAAAACAAGAATTCCGACACTGGTCTTGCTGTCGGAATTCTCATTTTCCTGTTGCTCTAAAGTTAATATCTTGACTTTAGGCGTGCCTGCCGGATGTGTATATATGTCGGCGGCACTCCGTATGTATTGTCTATGAATGTTATGCAAAGTTAGACATTTAAATCCATATAAACAAGACTTTCAGTAGAAAAACTTGTTTTTACGGTTTGTAACATTTACAAAACAATCAAAAAATGGTATTAACAAACGGTAAATGATTTTGGGCGGCACATCCTTTTTCATATCTTTGTAGACATGAAGAGATTGTTTTTGGCACTGGCGCTTTACATATGCACAGAGTCGGCACACGCACAACACCATATTGTAATTGCCGACATGGATACACGACTGCCCCTCACGGGTGCAATCGTGTCGACTGATGCGGGCGAGCGCGTTGTCAGCAATCACATGGGATGTGTCAGCCTGGAGCGGGCATGCCGCAGTGCCACGGTGTCTGCCAAGAACTATATGCAGCGTCGTGTGGGCGTAGCCGATATGGCGCGCGATACTATTTTGCTCATTCCGCAGGAGGTGGTGCTCGACAATGTCGACGTCACTGCCCCGAAGCTGGGCTTCGACATGCAGAAGGCTTTGCGCTCGGTCAAGGAGAATGCCAAGCTCAATGAGCAGGCCCAAAAGGGCTTCGACATGCTCGGCGTGTTCTCGCTGATGTTTTCGTCGAAGAAGAAGTCGCGTGCCGATAAGATAAAGAAGATTCTTGAACGCTATTGAACATTATCCAAATCATCAAATATAAATCTATTGTAAAGTAAAGTATTGAACGTATGAAGATACTACCAGCCAATCCAACGCATGCCGCCGACATCGCGCGGCTCATCATTACCGCTATGACCGACGACTGCTGCCAGTTTCTTGTCGGACCTAATCACACACTCGAAGATTTCTACAACACCATGCTCCGACTTGTGCTTATGGACGACTCGCAGTACAGCTGGCGCAACGCCTTTGTGGCTGTCGACGACGAAGCTGCTCCCGATGACATCAAACACGCTCCAGTGGCAGGAGCCATTGTGGGATACGATGGCAAGGACCTGCACCGTCTGCGCCGCAGATTCCAGGAGGCTGCCATGGCCGACTGGCAGATGGACTACTCCAACATGGACGACGAGACCGCCGAGGGCGAATTCTATCTCGACTCGCTCGCCGTATATCCGCACTATCGCAAGCGCGGCATAGCCTCACAACTGCTCAATCGTTTCATCGAACATGCTGCAAGTCTCGGACTGCCTGCCGCTTTGCTTGTAGACAAGGGCAACCCCTCAGCCGAACGTCTGTACACCTCGTTGGGATTCGAATACCGCAACGATGCCACATGGGGCGGCCACGCCATGCGTCATCTTGTGCATAAATTAAAGTAAGGAGAGTATAGCTCCTATACAATATTTGCATTTCCAGCATTGTTGGATACAAATGTATGAACCTCATTGCAGAGGTTGTTTTCTTATATGTTACAGCAAGCATCCAGATAGTCGGCCAGCATAATCCAGCCTGTTGCATGCTCCTTCTGCAGCCAGATTTCAAAAATCACATCAATAAATGCTGTAAAATGCTTTCACCATGTGAATGAGGATAAGGCACGAAGCAGACAACTAACAATAGTGCCAAAAATATGGCTACGATTATTACCGTCCCCCATTTTACAAGCGACGGAGGAATTTCGCCTAAAAGATTGCGGACTTTCTCTGAACGTAATTCTATATCACTGGGTCTCTTCTTTCTCATATTCTTATTCTATAATTGTTAATACTACCGATAATAAGTTAGCTATTCAGTTTCCAAGCTCAAGCTGATTCTTGACTAAGTTATAGTATGCGCCTCTCTTTTCAATAAGAGAAGCATGATTGCCGGTTTCAACTATCTTTCCTCCATCGACAACAATGATTTGGTCAGCATTTTTTACTGTCGATAAACGATGTGCCACCACAACTACTGTACGTCCTTTATAGAACTCGTCAAGGTTCTCAACTATTGCCCTCTCGTTTCTGGCATCAAGAGCATTAGTGGCTTCGTCTAAGAAAATAAAATCAAGCTTCTTATAGACTGCACGCGCTATGAGTATGCGTTGTTTTTGTCCTTGACTCAGTCCTACTCCGTCACGTCCTACAATAGTATTATATTTTAGAGGAAGCCCCATAACATATTCATGTATATTTGCAATTTTTGCGGCTTGTTCAAGACGCTCCACATCTATCTTCCCATCATCAACTGCGATATTCCGGGCTATGGACTCGGAGAATATCACTCCGTCCTGCATGACCACTCCACAATGGCGACGCCACCACTTGAGGTTGTATTCATTAATGTTTCGTCCTGCTATAGAGATAGAACCGGCTATAACCCGATAATAACCGAGCATAAGTTTAATTAGGGTGGTTTTTCCACTTCCCGACGCTCCGACAATAGCAGTCACTTTTCCAGATTGTATGTTAAATGAAACATCCTCAAGCGTCTTCTTCAAAGCATGAGGATCGTATTTGAAATCTATACCTTCAATCCTGATTGACTTTTCAGCATCAAATGCTTTTGCCTGATTCTCTTTGGATTCCTCGTTCTTACCTTCATGAATCTCGTTGATTCGTTCAAGGGAGATTTTCACATCCTGCAAAGAATAGATGAATGTCATAAATTGCTCAATCGGGGAGTTGAGCTGCCCCACGATATACTGGATGGCAAGCATCGCGCCAAGTGTAATCTGACCGTTTATCACAGCAGTCGCAGCAAAAACTGTTATCAATATGTTCTTGACCTCATTGATGAATATGGAACCAGCCTCCTGTGTCTGTTGTAGTTTAAGCGATTTCATTTGAACTTTAAACAAGTCGGCCTGTGTGTATTCCCATTCCCACCGCCTGCGCTGCTCACAGTCCTGCAGCTTTATCTCCTGCATCGACGTGATAAACTGGTATGTTTTGTTTTGGTTAATCGCCTGTTGCTCGAATAACTCATAATCAAGCACTTTCCGACGTCGTAGGAATGAGGATATCCATAATCCATAAGCAATGCTGCCAGTAACAAAAATCCCAAATATTATTTTATCGAAAATAAGCAGGACAATACCAAATATCATGAAACTTAAGAAAGTGAAAACTATATTCAATACCTGTCCCGTAAGGAATTTCTGTACACGCGAATGGTCTCCTATGCGCTGTAATAAGTCACCCATGAGTTTTGTGTCAAAAAACGACATTGGTAGCTTCAGCAACTTAATGAAGAAATCACTAACCAATGAAATGTTTATTCGCATGGAGATGTGAAGCAATAGCCAGCGACGTATAAAATCAGTGGCAGTACGCCCTATAACAATCATCAGTTCGCCCAATAGTACAAGCCATATAAAACCCGTTGGCGGAATTAATTTAAGTTGATAAATATGAGT
>ULWZ01031064.1_pt1 | contig 44178 bp, 40 predicted proteins | sample 1960811 | NCBI WGS metagenome assembly ULWZ01 (sample SAMEA4835825, study PRJEB28245) | human gut metagenome | biome: gut microbiome; material: fecal sample | place: Denmark | collected 2008 | reverse complement strand
TAGGGAAAGAGCGAGCTACAACGTATGATTTGAGAGTATGCTGCCCTAACAAAGAGCATATGACATCAAAAATCGCACATACAATAGAGCACCTGATGGCTGATTATTTACGCAACGAATGGGTATATAAACAAAAAGTTATTTACTTTGGACCAATGGGATGCCTAACTGGCTTCTATCTAATACTTAAAGGTAAGCCAGACATTGTAAGGGTAGCTTGCGCTTTAGTCGACGCTTTGAGATTCTGCTCTAATAGCTCGTCTATACCGGGAGCAACAGAAAAGGAATGCGGAAACTATAAAATGAACGATTTACCAGGAGCCATCGAGGTTTTGAAACTTTTCAAGGAAGATATAGAGAATAAAATATCAGAAGCGTCAAAGGTGTTCTCATATCCACTTTAGATTTATACTTAAATATAAAGATTTGATTACCAGAGACTTATTTTAGAGATAATCTTTGCTAGTCAAATCTTTATTATTATATTTGCACCATAATAACTGCTGTGAAATTATACTGGGATATTTAATGATTAATCACTAAATATCAATAACAATGAACAAAAAGACAAAGCAGGTATTAAGTATTTTGAAACCTAAATGTAAGGCGTTAGGGTTCAATTCAAATGAACTTGAGGGTATCGCAGCAGATATTGCCGATAACCTTGATGTTGACGAAGAAGCCTCAGACGAGGAAATAAACGAAAAGATTTCAGCGGAGGTTGATACGGTTATTCCTTATCTTAAAATTGCCCAAAAGGCATCCAATCGTGTTATTCAGAATTCTAAGAATAACAATAATCCAGACGACATAAACGAAAATAATGCCGGCAAAGGAAATAACGACCCATCAGAAAAAGAAGAAGAGAAAGTACCAGCTTGGGCACAGGCTATAATAACCCAACAAAAGGCGATACAAACAGAGCTAACGGGATTGAAGTCTGAGCGCGAAACAGATAGTAGACGTTCAAGACTGAAAGCATTGCTCAAAGACACTGGAACATTCGGTAAAAGTACTCTTAAAAGCTTCGATAAAATGAAGTTTGAGAATGAAACCGACTTCGAAGAATTTTATGATGGTGTAATAGAGGATTTAGCGACGCTCAATCAAGAAAGAGCTAATGCTGGGCTTGCGAAACTTGGTGCCACTGCAGCCACAAGTGCGAACAAGAAAGAAAAAGAAGACAAGCCAGAAGTAATGAGCGACAAGGAGATAGACGAGTTGGCTGATACAATGTAAAACTTCATTAAATTTAAAAATTATGTACGGAGTAGAAGCAGCAGAGATTTTCGACTCAGGGAAAGAGTCTGTTATTATCCGTAAATACCTTAACGGTATTACAGGAGGTGTGGTGCTAGACATGACAGGATTTGATGCACCATTTATCAAGTGTGGACATGTAATAATTCGTAGTACAAAGGATGGCGAGTACAAGCCAATGCCTGTTACAGGCAATGCGTATTCAACGCTACCAGAGAATCATGAATATGTCGGCATTTGCATTACAACAGCACCGAAAGATACGCCTCATGTCGGTGTTCTTACAGCTGGTGAGGTAAACGACAAGGCCGTACCTTATCCAGTAGAAGCAATTAAAGCAGCATTTAAAACAGCAGTACCCACAATTCAGTGGGGACATGACAAAATAGGTTAAGTATGAACAGTTCATTATTTTTAAAGTATGTATTGAGCTTCTTTCCAATACTGAAGACGCTCATAGAGAAGATTAATGGCAAGCGAAAAAACGAGCTAACTTATCTTCACAAAGACACATCAATTCTTCGTCGTGTTTACTCTACAGACAACAAATGGGAGGCAGATACAGTCGACACAAGCTATGTAGCCGCTGACTATGTAGCCATTGACTCTCCAGTTCCGTTAAAGGCTCGTGACCGAATCGCGGTAGCCAACGGCAAACTTCCTAAGATGGGTATGAAGAAACATTTGAAGGAGTCTGAAATCCTCGCACTCCGTATGATGGAAGTTCAGGGAGGTCAGACAGCAGAAATCCGACGCAAGTTGGCACAAGACCCAGTGTCTTGTTCTGTCGGTATAGACGAACGTAATGAGTATGCGTTACTTTACGGTCTTTCTAATGGATATGTAGCAGTACGTGATGATGACAATCCAAAGGAACTACTTCGCATAAGTTACCAGTATCTCGAAGACAACAAGCTTGGCATCAACAGCACGAAAGAAGGGCTTACAGTTGATGATTTAAAGAATGCTATTGACAGAGCCGCAAGTGACGGTAATACTATCATACAGTTCTGGATTGCCAAGACTGCATTTAACGCTCTAAAGAAGACCCAGGGAGCAAAGGAACTTGTAGCTACATACAATGGTCAGTCTTACGACTCAAATACTAAGTTGCCTACACCTACTACTTCAAAATTCCAGGAGGCATTCGAAGATGAAACAGGTGTAACGTTCCGCATTATAAACCGTACTGTTCGTCTTGAAGAGGATGGTGTTCGTCGCAGTGTGAAGCCATGGAACAAGAACATGGTTATAGGAGTCTGCAACACAATGATAGGAGCTCTAGTGTACGGACAGGTAGCAGAAGCCACCAACCGAGTTAATGGTGTAACATACCAGCAGATTGACTATAAGCTGATTTCACAGTACTCAACGACAGATCCACTTATGGAGACTACAGCGATACAGGCTTATTGTCTTCCAGTGGTGGAAGATGTTGACACCATTTATCAGATAGACCTTACAGTCGAAGACCCTACTATTGAGGTGAATGATGAAAAAGAAGCATTAGACACATCTGACGAAAAGGTTACTATTGCAGACAAGACATATAAAAAGGCTGATGCAATTACCGGTCTAAATGCACTTGGAGCAAGTCTTGCAAATAATGCTTCAGACGCAGAAATAATTGCTGCGTATAATGAGCTTCCACCAGTAAAGAAAGGTCAGTTTAAAACAAATGTGACATCAGAATTATAAAATATGAAGACAATCGGACAGGCATTGATTGATGAAATACACATACCTATTCCATTCGGATATATTGAGAATGTGTGCATCAAGCGTGGTTTGGAATTTGAGGATAATTTCGACTTTGAATCGTCTAAAAGCGATAAATACAAAGGGGCGCTTGCCGACTGTCTCATATCGCTTGTTCAAGCTGTCAATTTCTCCGAGTCTGATAAGTCAATCGGTTCTCTCTCCGAAGACCAACGTAAGGCCATAATGCTAAGGGCGAATCATCTATACAAGGAAATCGGGGAAGACGAGGTTTCTATAAGTCCAGTCCCCACTGTTTACATAAATTGCTAATGAGTTTACTTAATTTCCATGCTTCAAAACTTTATCGTCAAATAAGGAGCGAAAGTTATACGGATGAGAATGGTGATTATCACCCAGGAAAAGTCCAATGGGAATATTGTTGTTCTTGTGATGTGGTACCGGCAGGTGAAGCAAACAAGATAATTATCCCAGATGGTTCTATAGACTATTATTCGTATAGCGTATATAACATACCTGTAGGCACAAAGAAATTTGAATATGGGGAGTTTGTTAAGCTTACCATCTTAGGTGGTGAAGAAGTAATCCTAAAAGTGAAGGGATTTCATCGTTATCAGTTACAATGTAAATTATGGGTGTAAGATTGACCACTTCGGAATCTTCAATAAATAATTTTTTGGATAGGGCTGCTAAGTATCTGCTGTCGTCAGTACTGAAGGCCCTATCCAAACTCGGAGAAGAATGCGTGGTAAAAATAAGAGTGCGTTCTGCAAAAGAAAGCTGGATAGACCATACTGGCAATTTGCGTAGTTCTATTGGTTACTCTGTTTATGACCATGGAAAGAAGTTCTTGTCTTCTGCATTCGCGCAAGTACTTACCGGTACAGAAGGAACATCCAAAGGCAAGAAGATGATTGACGACTTGGCTAAAGAGTATTCTCGTGTGTATGCTTTAGTTGTAATAGCAGCAATGGAGTATGCGGCAGAAGTCGAAGCCATAGAAAGCAAAGACGTGTTGTCATCGACAAAAACATGGGCAACAGCACAGGTTGAAGTGCGCATAAAAACAGCTATGGATTTTGCCATCAATGAAATAAACAAATGGAAGATATGAGGTCAGACGGAACTATAAGGACAGATATATATCACTATATCAAAGGCAGTGTGTTAGACAATGCTACAAATGGCATGGTGACAAAGAAAATACGCCCTGCGAAGTCGCATAAGGAAGACGTTGTTATCTCAATACTTTCAAATGAGGGAGTACAAAACCAAACCGCAATTATCAATGTGAACATCTATGTTCAAGATGACGATGTGGAAGGCCAGTTTGAAGAGAAGACGGCTCGTGTAGATGAATTATGCGAAATAGCTTGGAAACTACTTGAGCATTTCAGAACAGACGAGTATGTTGCACATGCAATAAATCAACGTGTTTATCCAACAGATAGCGGAGAGCACATAATAAATAATCAAATAGAATACAAAACTTTAAACGATTAAATTATGTCAGTAACATCTTGGGGCAAATGCTCTATATTCATTCAGCCTGTCGGCTCAGCCAAAAATGAGTGGGACAAGCTTGATACACCTAAGGAGGATTCAACACAGGTTACTCCTACTAAAGGTGACACAATGACGCAGACTGAGGAAGGTGGCGGCACAGTCGATAGAAAGACGAAGAAGTCAACCTATGAAGCTGCATATCAGTTATTCATTAAAAAGGGAGTCTCCCAGCCATTCAAGACCATAGACGGCGTTGTAGAGGGAAACTATCGTCTCGCTATTCAACCTGAAGACCCAGAGTTGCCTGGTGTATACATGGGCAATACAACCGTGGGTGCAGAGGAAGCCTTTACTACGGCCGATGGTGCATTGATCACATACACGCATTCTGCTCTCATCCCTGATGGTGATGTAGTAGCTAAAACAACAGACAAGAAAAACGAGGATGTGTATTGTGCTTACCGATGGCGCGTAATAAAAGCTACAAAGGGTACAGGTGGTAAATACGCATTGAAGTTTAGCACTCCACAAGCTGGCGAAACCCCACCTACCGAGATTGAGGAAACTTACACAGGCGCATAATGTGTCTCTCCCTTCGCCGATTGAGGGTAGTCAGTCGGCATAAGCCCAAGTAGCTCAGATGGTAGAGCGAGGTCATCAGAATAGCCATTATAATCCACAGACCTTAAAACAGTGGTTGCGAGTCGCAGGTTCGAGTCCTGCCTTGGGCGCATGAATGAATTAGGAAACACTATAGCAAAAGTATTGACAGACATGCCGGTCTACTTCACGATTGGCAAGAAACACTATTGTATATATCCTCCAACGTTAGGTAAGATGTACATTGTTTCGCAGTTGACGGAATCACTCGGTATAAACAAGGATAATCTTACTGTCAATCCATTCTTAGAGATAATGCGAGTAGTTAAGGCAAAGAGAAAAGAATGCTGCAAACTACTCGCATATAATATCACAAACAAACGAGAAGAAATGCTCGACATAAAATGGATAGAGACAACAAGTGAGTCCATCAATAGAATAACAGACGATGAAGACCTGACAACACTACTAATAGTCATATTGAAAGACAGCACCCTTGAAGACATCATCAAAGGCACAGGAATAGACCAGGAAACGGAAAGAATGTCTAAGGTCAACTCTGTAAAGGACTCAAAGAATCAATACGTCTTTGGAGGTAAAACAATATGGGGGTCAATGATAGATGCTGCTTGTGAGCGATACGGATGGACTTATGATTACGTTGTATGGGGAATATCATACACAAATCTGACTCTTATGCTAAAAGACAAGATAACGTCCATATATCTGTCAGACGAAGAAGCCAAGAAGTGTAGAATACCTCAGAAAAATGGCGACTATGTAGATGGAAACAATAGAGAAGCAGTAATGCAGGCCGTGATGGAAAGTGAACTCAACCCCGAATAACCGACCTCTCACGCGCACGCACACGGAATTAGTTCCTATTTAGAACACTGGTCACAAAAATCACGGGGGTAAGACCCTGAAATCAAAGAAATTTAGAACACTATGCCAAGTTTAAAATTCGAAGCTGTCATAGAAACAGCAAAGGTTACATCAGGGTTCAAGGATATCCAGAACGCCGTTCATAACACAGCAGAGACAGTAAAGTCCGAAGGCGAGAGCATTGAAGATGTAATAAACAAGATAAAGAACGCTGCAAATATTGCTATTGGCGGTTGGAGTATTGGAAAGTTTGTAAATCAGATGATGCAGGTCAGAGGTCAATTCCAACAGACGGAAATGGCTTTTAAAACCATGCTTCAAAGTGAAGAGAAAGCCAATGACCTAATGCAGCAGATGATACACACTGCTGCAATAACACCGTTTGGTGTTGAAGATGTTACTGAAGGAGCGAAGCAGTTGCTCGCTTTTAATGTCGCAGCAGAAGATGTCAACGATACGCTTATAAGGCTCGGTGATGTTGCAGCTGGCATGGGAGTAAGCTTATCTGAAATGGTAATGTTATATGGAACCACCATAGCAAAGGGCAAGATGGATACAATGGATTTGTACCAATTCCTCAACCGAGGTATTCCTATCGCTGATGAACTGGCTAAGGTTATGGGTCTTGATGTTAATAACGCAATTGCCGAAGTCAAAGAACAGCTTACAGCAGGCAAAGTAACAAGTGACATCTTCATTAAGGCTATGCAGAATATGACATCGGAAGGAAGTAAATTCGGTGGTCTTATGGAGGCTCAAAGTGAAACGATAACAGGTCAGTTAAGAAATATTGAGGATGCAATTGAACAGAAGTTCAATGAGCTTGGAAAGTCTCAAGAGGGCATAATCAATAAAGGTCTTGATGTTGCGTCCTCTCTTGTAGAGAACTGGCAGAAGGTTGGTGAGGCAGTAATGGTGGCAGCAACAGCATACGGAACGTATAAGGCTGTTCTCATGACAGTAACTGCTCTCCAGACACTCAATAACCGTATACTCCAACAAGCCGTAGTTGAGAAAACACTCGCAGCAGCAGCTGGCATAAACCTTTCCAATGCAGAAGCGGTAGCAGCAGCACGAACCAAATTCTTTACATTAGCACAAAAAGGCCTAACAGCAGCGTTAAAAGAAACCGCAATGGCTACACTTGCTAACCCATATGTACTATTGGCAGCTGCAATAACGAGCGTTGTGTATGCTATCTACAAATTCTCTACAGCAGCCTCAGCTGCAGAAATAGCACAAGAGGCGTGGAATAAGAGTATAGACGAATTTAACAAGAAGGCAGAAGAGCGTAAGCAAAAGATAAAAGAGCTTGTCTCCACTATACAGGATGCAAGTTCCACTGACTTACAGAAGCAGTTATCTTTTGATAAGTTGAAAAACATAGCCCCGGAACTAACCAAAGTATACGATAGTGTAGAGAAGTTACAGAGTGCAGACCTATCTCAGTTCAATACCCAACTGAATGAAATGTCAGACAGAGAACGTGAAGAAGGTCTAAAAGCACAAATAAAGCAGCTGCAAGAATATGCAAAAGCCCTACAAGACGTTTCGGCGTCAGCAGAAGCAGGAAATGCAAGACGTGTAGCCGTCCAGGGTCTAAAAGACAACTATGGTATAGAAGCCTCTTGGTCACTTGATAAGGCAGATAAGCTTAACGATTCCATCTTAGAGTACATAACAAAACTTGAAGGTGAACTCGGAAAGATACAGAAAGCCAAGGATGAATTGTCAACACCAACAGAAATAGAAATAAAGCTTGCCGAAAAGGAATATAAACAAAGCAAGGAAAGTCTGGATTATCTATCCAACTTTGCTTTAGCAATGAAAAACGACATAGAAAGAAATCCTACAAAAGTCCCATTCGACGGAGGAGAAGCAGACCGGGTCATATCTGAATTGGAAAGCAAGGCCGATGAACTAAGGAAAGAACAACGAGATAATCCTATACAGTTCACAGCTGACAAACAAAAAGCTCTCGATAAATACCAAGAACTGCTTGGAGACATAAAACGTTGGAGAAATACAGCATGGAAGCAAGGGACATTTACTATACCTGTAGAGATCCAATTCAAGATGAAGAAGTTGGAAGCAGAGACCAATAAAGCTAAAGGTCGTTTCAACTATCTTACCGGTAAATATGAGCAAGCTAACAAAGATGAGTCTTATGCCACAGCTAAGAAACAAGCCAAGATAGATTATGAAGCAGCTGTAAAGGCAGAAAAGGAGGCAAGGAAAGGTTCTAATAAGGGATGGGAGGAGAAAAAGGAAGACCTCGATAAAAAAAAGAAGGTATACGAAAAGTATTGGGGTAATATCTCTGCTGCAAGTAACAAGGCAAACAAAGCTGTTTCAGATGCTAAGAAGAAAGTCGAAAATCAACGTAAGGCTCAGGAAGAGATTAACGAGAAATTGAAAGAACTCATTCAAAAGAATACATACGACACCATATCCCTCATGCGAGAGGGTACAGAAAAGAAGCTCAAGGAGATAGACAACGACTACAAGAAACGATTGGCAGAGATTGACAAGCAGGAAACAGAGTTCAAGAAAAAGAACAAAGAGGCTGGAAAATCATCTACCCTTACTAGGGAACAATCAAATGCTCTCGGTGATGCGAGGTCTATAGCCAACCTTAACAAGGTACAGCAACTAGAAGAAATTAACAAAGAGCTGTTAGCAGAAGAGCGAAACAATCTCTATGAATACCTAAAGGAATATGGTAGTATTCAACAGCAAAAGCTCGCCATCACACAAGAATATGCCGACAAGATATCCAAGGCAGAGAATGCTTATCAAAAAGCTTCACTCGCCAACCAACGTGATAACGAATTACAGAAGCTGGACACAAGCGATATCTTTGAGCAGATAGATTGGGAGAACGTCTTCTCAGACCTTACTTCTCACACAAAGGAATATTTAGTTTCCCTCCGCTCACAGTTACAACAACTCATCAAGAGTGGTAAACTAACAGATGTCTCTGACATATCCAAAGTGCAAGAGAAAATCAATGACCTCAATGCTGAGATAAGCAAGCAGGGCGGGATCTTTGACTTCGTGGGTTCAAAGCAGTTGGAACAGATACGACGCATTAATGAGGCAAAAGAAGCACAAGAAGCCCTCAACGCTGCAAAATCCAAGGAAGCAGATATTGAAAAGCAGTATGAAGAGGCATTGAAAGCAGCTAACTACAAAGCTACAGACCTTGGGGTACGTGCTATCGGTGATGATACGGCAGACATACAATCCAACCTTGACAAGTTCGGTATAGATAAGTCAACCAAGGAATACAATGAAATGTCTACACTTCTTTCCAAACTTGCAGTACTCGAAGGGAAGTTGGCAGAAGCGAGAAAAAAGACAGCAAAAGCTACAGCAGAAGCTAAGAACAAAGAGGACGGAGCGAAACGCTCATCAGCGCAGAGTATAGCTGACTGGTTCACTGATGCACAAGAATTTATAACAAAGAAAGGAATTGACGAGTTACCTGGACTGTTTGAAAATCTTGGAATGGGCGGTGTTGCAAAAAAAGCTTCTGAGGGTCTATCGGCATTCAACGATGCTTCGGGAGCAGCAGCTGACTTTGCAAGTGGCAACTATATCGGTGCACTTACGAAGGGTGTTTCGGCATTGCAGAACTTCACATCTGTTCTCGGCATAGGCGGTGATAATACAGCTAAAATGCAGAAAAAGATAGATGAGCTTAACTTACGTAACGATGTGCTTGCAAAACGCCTTGAAGAATTGAACGATACTCTCCAAAGTACAAACTCCATCACGGGAGCACAAGACGTATACAAAGAAGCTGTTGAGCTGATAAAGGCAGAAGAAAAGAATAGTTCATCTGCAATGATAGCAGAAGCTAAAAAGCACGGAACTTGGAGATCGTCACTCAATTCTTCTGTAGATGATAACCGTGTATGGAAAGAGTCAATGAAACAAGTGTCGAATATCCTTGGTAAGAAGATAACATCAAGCAAAGATTTTCTTTCGCTCTCAGCAGGAGAGATGAAGAAAATACGAAATACGGACAAAGAGCTGTTTATGTCGATTCTCAATGAGTACCGTAAAGAAGGAGGTAAAGGTGGTCGCTCTGACAAATTGCCTGACATGATACAGGATTACATTGACAAGTATGCAGACGCCATAAATGACCTTACAGAACAACTCCAAGAAAAGTTCACGCAGATGTCATTTGATGACTTGGAGAACAGCTTCTTTGATACCCTTATGGATATGAGTAAGGACGTGGAAGACTTCACGGATGATTTCTCAAAATATCTTATGAGGGCAGTCTTAAAAGCCAAGGTGGGAGATTTGCTTGACAAAGACCTTAAAGAGTTCTACGATGAGTGGTCAAAGTTAGCTGAAGATGGACTAAGTCAAACTGAGATAGACTATCTAAATCAAAAGTATAACGACCTCATAAAAAAAGGATTGGAGCTTCGTAATGAGGCATCCAAGATAACGGGATATACCGGAGAAGGAACTTCACAATCAGCCACAAGTGGCGGATGGCAGTCGATGGGTCAAGATACTGCAGATGAACTGAACGGACGTTTCACAGCTTTGCAGATAGCAGGAGAAAACATTTCTTCCAACATGATAGCCACTGTTGCACATATGGAGACAATAGTAGCAACCGGAATATCAACCAATGGGGCGGTTCTTGAAATCCGCAACATGATGATAATGACCAACAGTTATCTAGAAGACATCGTAAAGTATGCAAAACTTACCTACAATGACTTCGGTGCAAAGATAGACGATATGAATAAACGATTAAAAGAAATATAACCCAACTGGCTCTTCGCTCGTGAAACAATGATTCATACGACAAAAATGCTAAAGTTTACAGCGAAAGCCAGTTGGTATTAGAAGAATAAATATGCCTACAGGAAAACTTTTAATAAACGGTAAGGATGCTTATAAAGAGTATGGTATCTTCATGGACGATAGCGCACTTAGCACACTTATGACACCAGCACCAAACAAGGAGTTTATCAGCAATAAGTATCGCTCCAAGGACGGAAAGTCGGTTATCAAACACAATCCTAGATTGGACGAGCGAGATATAACTGTTGGATTCCATATGTCAGCCAAAGACGTTGACACCTTCTTGTCTAAATATGAGAAGTTCTGTAACGAAGTACTTGCCACAGGAGAAATAGTTATTCATACCTCATTTCAACCTAAAGTATGGTACAGGTGCATTTATATATCCTGCACGCAGTTCAGTCAGTTTATTAGGGAAATGGCTTCGTTTAGCCTAAAGCTCAACGAGCCTGACCCTAGCGATAGAGGCGAAACAAGTAAATATTCAAGTCAATGATTAATATTAAGAGAAACAATAAGGTATTCTTCACAATAGAGGATTTCGGTGAGGGTTCTAAGCTGTCATATCAGCTGATGGACCACCATTATATCATATTGAAGTTCACCACGGCTTCGCCTATCTATTTTGAGATTGGAGATTCCGTGGAGATACCCGATTTTGGTTATTTCGAGCTTACGTCAGCTTACTTTCCAAAACACAACGATAGTGATGGTTATGACTACGAAATGCAGATGGATGCCTACTATATGGCTTGGAAGAACAAACTTTGCAAGTATCGTCCTCAGTATGGAGCAAACGAGACCTCCTTCAAGCTCACCACATCTGTAGGTGTACACATGAACGTTATCCTCGGCAACCTAAAGGCTCTTGGACTTACGTATAATGGAAAGGATTTCTCTGTTGACTACACAACGTATAACAACAATGCTTTTGATGTTCAGAAGAGATTCTTGATTGAGTATGGCTCTATCAGCATTATAGATGCTCTCAACTCCATCTGTTCCGAAGACGCACTCAACTGCGAATGGTGGATAGATGGCTCTATTATATACCTTGGATATTGCGAAACGGAAGGGCAGACAACATTCGAGCAGGACGTTAATGTTCTGTCCATGTCCTATTCGGAATCCAAGTCAACTTATATTACAAGACTGTACGCATTCGGCTCAGATAGAAATATCCCGAAAGGGTATTTCACTGGTGCCGATGCGGACGTTACTACAGATGGTGTCGCTACTGACTATCTTATGCTTCCTAATAAGGAAGTTGACAAGGAAGGTTTCTACTCCAAGGATGGTTATCTGGAGAATGTGAATGTCGTGAAGAATGAAAAACAAGCCATCGAAGGAGTGGTAATGTTCGAGGACGAATATCCAAAGGTGGAAAGTGTTGTCAGCAATATCAAGACCTATGATAGCACCGTTGATAACGATGATGGAACGAAGACCACACAGACTTTTTGGCAGGTAACAGCTACAGATGCGTTTGCTACAAGCTTTGAGACAAGTTGGAAAAAGAAGAATCTAACTCTTGGCATCAAGTTTACTAGCGGTGCCCTCATGGGAATGGAGTTCGATGTTAGCTTCAAGGTTATCGACAAGGTTAACTACTTCGAGATTGTCGCTAATGAAACTTACGGAAGAACGCTACCCGATGGTGTTATGTGCCCGAAGGTAGGTGATAGGTTCTTCATTTACAACTGGGACGCAACAAAGATTACAGACACAACTCTTATCCAAACAGCCCAGTCGTCTTTGTTCGAAAGAGCGAAGCAGTACTATCAAAAGACCATGATCAGCAACTCAAACTTCACTTGCACGATGGATGGAGACAAGTTCTACAATGATGGAACATATGATTACCATCCTCTCGGTGAACAGGTAAAGCTGATTAATGATATGTTTTCACAGGTAGATGCAGAAGGCAAGCATTATCGAAACTCACGTATCATCGGTATGGATATTCCTTTGGATATACCTTATGACCATCCACAGTATACAGTTGGAGAAAAGGCAGCAACAAGCCGATTAGGAAGATTGGAAGACAAGGTTGACTCCATTACTGTAAACGGAATACAGATAGGTGGTGGTGGTGTTGGTGGTGGAGCTGGAGTTTACGTAATTGGAGTTAACGATACTACTCCAGAGACTGATAGTAACGTCTATTCGGCAAGAAGGGTAAGAAATGATTTTCTCTCGAAGGTGAAGGAGGACACGGCACAGAAGGCTATCACCTTTAAGGAGGGTCTGAAAGTCGGTGATGGCGGCAAGGGTATTGATGCGGAGGGTAATGCAGTGTTGGGCAACGCTGTGCTGCGACGTATCGTGTCACTGGGCTATAACGGGGCGACACAGCAGGGGTTTGGCATCGTAGACCGTGGCGACGGCAAGTATAGGCTTGACATTCACGAACTACAGGTGTGGGGCAAGGCTATTTTCCAAGAGTTAGAGGTGAGGAAGCTGTCGTATGCCGGTGGCAATGTGTACCTGAGCGGTTCGGGCGGCAAGATATTCAAGACTGAGGAGCTGTATGAGGCAGGCGTGCTGAAAGGCTGGCGCTGCTGGCTGCTGGCCGACGACGGCACTACGGCTACGCAGAACTTGTGGCGTGTGGGCGACCAGGCCCGCTGCCAGACGTTCGGGCTTGCCAACAAGCAGAAGCCGACGCGCTCGTGGTGGCGACTGGTGACGGCTGTGAGCGATGAGAATGTGGCGCTGACTGACGAGGAAGGCAATGTGCTGTATGACGGCAAGAAGTTCGGGTGGATAGAGATAGCCAAGGACAACTGCGAGCTGGGCAGCGACGTGCCGATGGCTGGCGACACAATTGTGCTTGACGGCAATCAGAATCCTAACGAGCGTGACCGCCAGGGCGTGATGATACTGGAGACGACGGGGCCTGGCACTCCTCGTATTGTGGGGTATAAGGGTGTTTTGGGATATTCGCATGAGGGCTGCGAGGTGTTCTATGTTTCGCCTGATGGCTGTAAGTTTGTGTCTACGTCGTTTGAGTGGGTGTCGCCTACTGGTGACACGATACACATTGTGAACTACAGAGGCGAGTGGCAGAATGGTGTGAGCTACAGCTATTATGACCAGGTTTCGCATAATAACGGTGTGTGGCTGTGTACTAACAGCGAGGGTAGCACTACGGAGCCTAAGGAGGGCAACGCCGACTGGCAGCTGGTGATGAAGGCGGAGAAGGGCGAGAAGGGTGATACTGGCGACCGTGGCCCTCAGGGAGCGCAAGGCGAGCCAGGAGCGGACGGACAACCTGGAGCGCAAGGTAAACCAGGTACGGACGGTGAGAGTGCGATTGAGGTGACGTGGAATCCGAATCCGATTGTCCTCACAACGAAACGGGACAGTAATGGCAATGTTTCTGTTGTGTTAGGTTCGGATAGAGTTTCAAGGGTGACATTTAGTCGTGACGGACAGGATTGGGGCAAGAATCACATTATCGACTTCTCAATATTGGAAATGAATGGTTGTTACGCCGTGGTAGGAAGCGGCGATGGTTTTCTTATTGTTATCGAGCGTGTAAACCAACAATCTATTACCACGTCGGACGGTAAGACTATCACGGTGCCTGTGACGACTGCGAGTGTTTCTGTGGCTGCGAAGTATCAAGCAGCAGATGGTTCGTACAGTTATATATACTCTACGCTGACGGTGAACGTTGACGTGTCGGCCGTTTGGGGCGGACTGAAGATGGATATGCGCGGACTTACTACGCAGTATAATGAGATTAGCGGCAAATATAATGAATTGCCGCTGAAGACTCCGGGCCAACTGACGGAATATACTTCGACTATCAAGCAGACGGCACGGGATATTTCGTTGAAGGTGAGCGAGACGGCTGTGGGCAGGAAGAATCTGCTTGTGGACAGTGCTTTCGAAAAAAGAAATGTGTTCGTGACGGATAGTTACAATAGTGGCATACAGGTGCTGGATAATGTAGGCGGAGTGAACAGCTATTGTCTCGAAGCGGTGAATCCGGGTGAATATCCGTGGTTTTCGTGGTGCGGCGATGCAGGGGGTAATATTAAAGTGGAAAAAGGCAAGACTTACACGTTGTCGGTATGGGCGAAACGTGATTCAAGTTATGCATACTGTTACTGCGAGTTTTACCTTCATTCGACGAAGACAACAAAGCATGACGACAGTAACAGAGTAAGTCTTTCTGCATATGGGTTCTCTTTTCGCGCAAACAAGGTTTGGGAACTCAAGACTTACACTTTTGCCATCCCCGAAAACGCCACAATGGAGTACCTTGAAGTAATGTTGATATTTACGCCATTGACCAGCAAGACCAGTGCTGATAAGATACACTGCTGGTATTGTCAGCCTATGCTCGTTGAGGGCGACGAATATGTAGGATGGTCTATGTCGAAGGAGGATGCTGAGTATATTGGCGGCAATCTGCTGGATAATACAGATACGCTGAAGACGGGTGGCACGCTGACGGTGGCGACTGAGAATACGGGTCTGCATCCGAGAGACGGCAGCGCGGACGAAATTGCACGGCAGACTTATAACGGTTGCGCTACGCTTAATTCGGACGCTCGCTACTACAGCGGCAATATAGACACAGTAAAGTGGGATTTGGGCGATACGGGTTTTGTTAAGCAAGGGCAGGACTATATGCTTAGTTTTTGGGCTAAAGGCAACAAGTATGGTCAGTTTACTGCTTACTTCTACAAAAGCGACACTACAGAGGAGGTGTTTGTCGAGGTGCTGGACAGAGTAAACGGGTCTAACCAACACTCGGCAGTCAACGGCAATGCTCGGGTGGAGTTTGATAAGGATTACGAATGGAAGCAGTACTGGGTGCATTGGAGAGTGGTAGGCGGCAATCTGCCTAAATACGTGCTTATACGCTGTGTGCAGGGTTGTAACCTCTACATATCTCAGCCTAAGCTGGAGTATGGCGCTACGGTGACGGACTACACCACAAGCCGCTCTATGTCGTCGCGACTGCTTGACGCTGGCATAGACATAAACAGCAAGCAGATAATGCTGACGGCAGACAAGACTAAGTTCCGCACGCAGTCTGGGGATGAGGTGGCTGTGTTTGACGATAAGGGTATTAATGCAAAGCTGCTCAATGTGGATAATGCTGTTGCTAATGTAATAAAAACCAATGAATTGACAGCTAAAAATCTGAATGTGACAGGCAGCAGTACATTCGGAATATGGAAGATTGAGCATGACAGTACTTATGACTGCGACATTATCACTGCCAATGTTGATACGTGGGGAGGGGTGAACATAAGCGGCAGCATGATACAGTACACCCCTGCCTTTGTGAGGAGCGGCAACCCTTTGAGCGGATACATGCGTGTGGGCGCTTACGTGACGGAGTTCGGCTTCGGCGAGAGCAGCGGTCAGTACTATTCTGGGGTGTGGCTGGGCAGGGCTGCATATACTGTTGCTAACGGAAAGCAGAACAGCTGGGGTCTGCCTTCGGCATACAAGATGGCGGATGAGTCTGTGGACGCGACGAAATTCGTAGCTTACGTATACTCGCCTTATAGCGGCAATACGCCGTCGGTGTACATGTACAAGCCGAAGGGTGGCGTGGTGATGGAGACGAATGCAGGTATACGTGCTGCCTTTATCAGTCATGTGCACGACACTGGCAGCGATTCGGGTGCAGGTGACAGCACTGGACTCATAGTCACTACCAACAACAGCTACAGTATCACGGTGAAGCTGCCGAATAACCCTATAGCTGGACAGCAGGTGACAGTGGTGCAGAAGGGCAGCGGCAAGGTGTTTATAAAGAGCACAAAGGCGAACATACGCACAGCTGGCGAGTCTTCGGCTACGCAGCAGCGTGTGAGCAACTCGCAGGGACAGATAAGTCTTTTTGTGTTTGACGGCACGGACTGGAACTGCTCTTACTTTAACAGCAGAATGTATTCGAGCTAATGCTAAAAAAGTCTAACATAATTGATTGAAATATGAAAAAGATTGTAAGAGGTAATGATTTTACGCTGCGCATCCCGGTGCGTAAAATCGTGGGTGGGCAGATGGAGAAGTTTCCGCTGCCTGCCTGTGAGGAGGTGGAGGTGAACCTTGTGAATGCCTTCAGGCGCAGAAAACTGACGTTCGCGATCAGTGCGGAAGACGACTCGCTGATAGAGGCTACGGTGCGAAGCTCGGAAATGGCGCTGGGCGCTTATGCCCTGGAGGTACACGGAAAGCTGTTCGGCTGTTCTTGGCGTAGTAATGAGTATGAGCAGATTATGCTCGTGGACAACAATGCCAAGGGCGACACGGCGTTTGGCGAGGTGATAGAGGGCGAGGACTCGGTGGAGATGGATACGGCTATTGTGGTGCTGCCTCCTAACGTGGAGCTGGGCAAGCTGATTGAGAGCGCTGGCGAGGCTATCGGCAAGGTGGACACTAAACTGAGCGAGGTTGACGTGCGCATAGACAAGGCTGTAGGGGATGCTGGCGCTGCTACCGACTCGGCTAATGCCGCTGCCGGATATGCTAACGAGCAGGGCGACCGTGCCAAGGCGCTGGCTGACCATCCGAACATCATCGGTGAGGACGGATATTGGATGAAGTGGAATGAGGAGACGGGAGAATATGAAAAAACAGACAAATACTCCAAGGGTTCGTTTGATTACCCGACGTTTGACGTGGTAGAAGGTAAGCTGATTGCCTGTATCACGGAGGGCGATATGGACAGATTCAAATTGTCGGAAGAAGGACATCTGCTCGTAGCACAGAACTAATACGAAGAACGATTTTTATAATAACAAGTGAATATGGAAAAGAAGTACATTGACATGGGTAGTGTCGGCATGCACCCTAAAGGGGCATACGACGCGAGTGTGACTTACTGTAAGCTACAGCTTGTGACGCACGGCGGCAACACCTATCTGAGCAAGGCGGACGGCAACATCGGGCATGAGCCTGTGGGTGAGGACGAGTGGTGGAGCCTGATTGTGGACGCTAAGAGCGCTCACGACGGTGCTCAGAGTGCGCAGGAGGCTGCGGAAGCGGCTAACGCTGCCGCCCAGACTGCGAATGACAAGGCTGCGGAAGCTGCCCAGGCTGCGGAGAGCGTGACTACTGCTACGGCAGGGCTACAGGCTGCTTTGGACAAGGTGGATGCAGCGGCTACGGCTGCGACTTCGGCATCGGCATCGGCACAGGCTCAGGCGAGTCGTGCCCAAAGAGCTGCGGAAGAGGGTGAGTCGCTCAACCTACAGCTCAAGGAGACGTTGAAGACCGCGAAGACGGAGGTGGATGCAGCAAAGAACTTCAATGCTACTGCTGCGACGAATGAGGCGCAGCGTGTGAAGGACGAGGAGGAACGCTTGAAAGCTGAGCAGTTGCGCTCGTCTGCTGAGGGTGTGCGTGAAGGCAATGAGGCAGCACGTGCCAGTGCTGAACATCAACGTAGCAATGATGAGATTCTGCGCTCGGAGGCGGAAGCGAGACGTGTGGCGAATGAGAAGCTGCGTGTGGATGCCGAGCAGGAGCGGGCTGATGCCAGCCAGATGGCTACTCAGAACGCACAGGCGGCTGCCCTGGCTGCAAACTCTGCTGCTGATGCTGCCAACAAGGGTGCTGACAAGGTGACTGATGCCGTAACGGCTGCCAGCAATGTCAATGCGACTCTTGCCGACGACGGAACTCTGACTGTGACCGACCGCAACGGTGAGAGCAAGAGCGTGAAGGTGGGCGAAGGCGAGAAGGTGAATCAGCTTGTGACGGACATGAAGGAGACTAAGGATGCAGTAGCGCAGAACGCTGCGGAGATAGCGGGCGTGCAGAAACGTCTTGATATGTTCGGGGATGCTTTCGTTGGTTTTGCGCGTGTGTCGGGTGATGCCGACCCTAAGCCTTCGGCTGAATATATCTACGGGACACGCAAGCTGGTACAGGAGATAGGCAAGCACATGAAATTAGGCACCGTGAAGCGTGTTGGCAACGAAGCCGTGTTGCAGCATGAATGTGCAAAAGGACGCATCACGCTCGCAAACAATGGCGATACGGTGGCAGTGGACGGAACGGAAGGCGACCTTCTTGTCTATACCGATATTCCTCTTTATCTTATTAAGGCAAACGAGCAGACGGACGGTTCGGAAATGAGTTGCATGGGTGTGGGTGTGTCGCAAAGCTATTGGCAAGGTCACGCAGCCAAGAAGGTGGAGCCGTTTGCCATGTCGCCATTTTATACTGTACAAGCAAAACTGGCAGGCGATGAGCGTTCGTGTGCTCATAATGTAATAAGTGATAATGTCGTAGGTTCCTATCAGACTCCTAACGGTTTTCTGCAGGAGTCTTTCCGGGAGAATGGCGGCGGTTATTACTCTATGTCTGTGTCTACGATTAATTCGATGCTTAACGCACAGGCGAAGAACGCCGACCCTAATACTAATTATCCGTATATGGGTTGCTACTATGAGTTCTACGAATTGTGGTTAATGATGATGTTTGCGGAGTGCGGTACGCTTGACACTACTGATTTGTATTGTATGGGCGTAGGCTGTACTCAGCAGGAGACTGCCAATGTAGACACATGGAACAATGAGCGCATAGCCGCTAACTCGGGATTAAAGATATTCGCATCAACGGGTGCGGAGGTGAAATATCTCGGACTAAATACGGCTGGACTGAAAAAAGGTCAGGAAGGCAGTCCGCAGTCAGCTTACAGCGCTCTTGTTGGTGCTTATTATGTTCCGTTTACAAAATGTGGTGAGGTTCTGTCGGTGCTTGATGGTGTGACCAAAGCGGGTTTGCAGAGTGAGGTAGGCGCACGTACCCATGTTTTCCACTTTGACGCGGATGGTGCACTACAGTGTGCTAAAGATGGTAGTATAGACTTAGATACTGGCTTGGGAATGGTATCTAACAAGCGTTATTATATCATCCGTGACGTTCCGAATTGTCAAGGTATTGCCGATGGTGTAATGACCGCTGTGGTAAACTGCTATGTCAAGATGAACGTTGCTGACGGTATCTATATCGATAACACGGATTTGACTGGCGGATATGTGATATATAAATTCTCGCATTCGGTGTATCGCGGATTAAGTATGCCAATGGATGGGCATCTCTTCCAATTATGTGGTGCATATTACACTACTGAGTGTCGTGAGGGACAGTATTATAATAAGTATCATTGTGCAGAAAAATGGAGCGATATGCCACCTCTCGTAAATAAGTCTTGCTATACAGACATTGAGTCTGCTTATAAGCTGGACGTATTGAAAGGCTTGCACAAAAGATGTGATGTGGCAGTAATCGGAGGATGGATAAGCAAAGCAGACTATTCGTATTCTTTGTTTTGTAAAACCGAGGCAACCGCTGCGTCTTCACACTCAAAAGAATGCTGCTACCTGTGGTGCGGGAATACGATATGGGGCGAAGGTAAGGATGGAAAACCAGAAGAAGGCAAGTTAGGTGTAAAAGCCTTTGCCGTCGGGTGCCGTGCGAACTACGACAATGCGTCGTCTCGTTCGGCTGCTAGCTACAATGCTTGTAGCTATAGCAGTGCGTTTTACGCTGGGGCTTTGGCTGTCAATCAGCTTAAACTCAAGCAATAGAAAGGCAGCAAAAAGAAAAAGCTGTCGGCCGTTAGACAACAAGCCTTGAGCAACGCCACCAGCTGAGGGGCGGCGGCCGTTAGCCGCCCCGATTGGCGCTCTTTTGGAGCTGAAAAATAATATATAACTTCAAGAAATTCTCAAAATAAAAATATATATGAATCTCATCGGACAGAATAATATCGACATAACGAAGCAGCCATCATCGGGAAATGGGATGATGTACGGCTGTTCGGTGGGTGCGTCTTGCCATGAAGCACACGGTATGCTCTCTCCTGCGGTGGACGGCAATGTGCCGACCGAGCCGTGTGTGACGGTTGGCAAAGACAAAAGCGTGGGTAAGGAAAAAGCCTTTGCCGTCGGGTGCAATGCGAACAACGACAATGCGTCGTCTCGTTCGGCTAATAGCAACAATGCTTGTAGCAATAGCAATGCGATTTACGCTGGGGCTTTGGCTGTCAATCAGGTAGAAGATAGCAGGAAAAACCTTACAACGCGACCAACAAGGTTAAACATAGCGAACACCCATACCGCCACTGGTGGGTATGGATTGGTAGACTGCCGTTCATTGCCGTTTTGGGGCGAGAGCACGGAGGCAGACGGCACTATCGGGGATGGTGTCAAACCGATGAAGGCTACCCACGAGGGAAATATCCTCGAAGAATTGAAGACAGCGAATCATAAGAAGAAGCTGAGAAACTTGAAGAGATTTTTGACCGACCCTGTGATTGTGCGCATGGGTGTAGACAGATGCCTGGAGAGGGTAAGCGACTCGCCCGAAGTGCGCAAGATAACCAACGAGAAGGAGGCTGTGATACAGCGCATAATACGTGAACTGACCGACGAGACCTACAGATGCCAGCCTACCGTGCGTCGTATCATCGAGAAGAAGGGTAAGGGCGACAAGAACCGTAATGCCGACATCTATACAGTGTATGACCGCTGCATACAAAACATACTGCTGATAGTGATAAAGGAGAAGCTGACCAACATCATTTCGCCTTATTGCTATTCGGGCATTGAAGGCAGAAGCCTGTGGAGCAACGATAAACGTTGGTGCATTGTGAACAAGATACGTACATACGTAAAGAATCATCCCGAGGCGAGCGCAGGACTGACAGACATACGTCGTTTCTATGAGACGTTGAAGTCGAAGGTGGTGCTTGGCGTGGTGTTCGAGACTATCACTTGCCCGTTCACACGCAGACTGCTGTGCGACATACTTTTGCAGCACGAGACGCTCGTTATAGGTGGTACGCTGTCGCAGATACTTGCCATGCTGACGTTGACGGATATGGATAACGAATTGACAAAACGCTTCAAACCGCAGTTTTACGGAGCTTTTGGCGACAACCGCATCATCATGGATGATGATAGAGAAAAGGTAGTAGAAGCTGTGCATTGGGAAATGAGTTATCTTGAAGGAAGGTACGGCATGGAAATGAAGAAGGACTGGCAGGTGGTGCGTGTAAAGAACGGCTTTATGTTCTGCAAACAGAAGTTTAAGGGTTCGTTTGTCAACGTGCGAGCCGAACTTAGACGCAGGGCTATACGTGCAGCAGGCAGAGGAAGACAGAACTATGCCGGCTATCACGGAATGTTGATGAAGACGGACAGCAGAAGACTTATACAACTTATAAAAAATGATATTAGACGATTAAAAAGGATGAAGAATCAAAAAGGAATGTCGGTACGACCGATGACGGGTGACAATATCAAGCTGGATAAGGTAGAGGGCGTGCAGATTGTCATTACCGACTATTCTATACGTCAGAATCATAAGGACAGCGAGTTTTTCGTGCGCTTTCAGTTTGTGGCAATAGGCGATGATGGCAGCAAGCATCTGTATGTCACCAACAACGGCAGTTTCGAGATAAAGGAGTTTTTTAAGCTGGCTGAGGAAGGCAAGGTGAAACTTCCGCTGAAAACGAAGATATGCGCAGAGGGCAAGTCGTTCTACTTCGAAGGGTATCACACTACGAGTCAGGAGGCATGCGAACTGCTGTGCACCAAGTTAGGAATATAGAGTTTTGAATTTTGAGTTTTGAATTGTCGGCTATGCCGATTTTGAATTATTGAATTTTGATTTAAATTTTTATTATGAAAATGACAAAGATGATTTTTGAGCAGAAACAGCCGAAGATGGTTGTCTGCAAGAGTGGCAGAGCTATGATTGCTCTTAACGAGCAGGTAGTGAAGTCTGTGGAGAGTGTACCTGTAGGTATGACCGACGAGGGTGAAATGCGCTACGAGGAGCGAGAGAAGGAGCAGTATGCGTATGATGTGTGCTGGCTTGAGAATGTTGGTACAGAAGCCGACGTTCTTAACTCAGCTAAAGCGTCTGTGCTCGCCGATATTGAAGCCTACGACACTTCATCTGCTGTCAACGGCTTTATCCTCAACGGACAGCGTGTGTGGCTCGACAAGGCGACTCGTGTAGGATTGATGAACTCGACGACCATTGCTAAGGGCATGGGGCAGCCTACTACTACGCTGTGGCTTGGCGATGTGAAGCTGGTGGTGGAGTGCGACAAGGCGATACAGCTGCTCTCGGCACTGGAGATGTATGCGTTGGAGTGCTTTAACGTGACGGCTGCGCACAAGAAGGCGGTGTCGGAAATGGGCACTGTGGAGAGTGTGTTGGGGTATGACTATAAGGCAGGGTACCCGAAGGTGCTGGAAATGAGTGTTTAACTTTTAACTTTAAAATATGGTAGTATTGAGTTTTATTGCGGCATTGCTGTTTGTAGCTTTGCTGTGCATAGTGATTAATAAGTATGGAGTGCCTGACATGGTATCGTCTATCTATTATTTGATGGGCAAGAAGGGTTGGGTGTTTCAGACGGTGATGATACTGTTCTGCATGCTGATGATGGTGTGTCTACTGGACTGTGGCAAGGGTGTGCAGTGTCTGGCTTTCCTGGCTTGTGCAGGACTGATGTTCGTGAGTGCTGCTCCGAGGTTCCTGGATGAGAGCGAGAGGAAGGTGCATAAGACGGGTGCTATAATATCGGCTGTGGCGAGCATCGGGTGGTGTCTTACGGTGAACTGGAGGATTGTGGTTGCATTATTAGGGTGGTATGTAGTGTACTGGGCATGTAGGAGCGAGGACGACCATCCGTGGCTTATGGCGGAGGTGACGGCGATATGGATGGTGCTGCTGACGTTTTGGAGCACGGTGGGGTAAGTGTTGGATGTTAAATGTTGAGTGTTAAATGTTAAATGTTAAATGTTGAGTTATGAAGGTGATATATAACAGCATCATTCCATTTCCGGGCTTCAAGGCGATTAACCTGTTTGGAGTGCTGTTCGTGCGCAAGGGATGCACGATGAGGGAGACGGACATCAACCACGAAATGATACATACTGCCCAGATGAAGGAAATGGGGTATGTGTTGTATTACGTTTGGTATCTGGTGGAGTGGCTAATCAAGTTGGCAATGCTCAGAGACTGCCACAAGGCTTACAGAGCCGTCTCTTTCGAAAGGGAGGCATACACTTACGAGCCTAACTTGATATATTTGGATCTGAGGAACAAATATGCATGGAGAGAATATATAGTAAAAAAGTGAAATATTTAAAAAAGAAAAGAGAATGGTAAAGGTTACTAAGGTGCAGCTGTTGCAGATTATGCCTACAGCTGCGAGCAGGATTGACAAATACCTCTCGTATATCAACAGCTATGCGGAGGTGTTCGAGATTGACACTCAGCTGCGCATGGCTCACTACTTGGCTCAGATAGCACATGAGAGCGGTGAGCTGAGGTGGACGGTGGAACAGGGCAGCAAGGGCTACTTTGACAAGTACGATACGGGGAAACTGGCGAAGATGCTTGGGAATACTCCGCAGAGGGACGGCGACGGCTATAAGTACAGAGGCAGGGGGCTGATACAGATTACGGGGCGGTCGAACTATGACGCTTATAACCGTTCGGCTTATTGCAAGGGCGACGTGATAGCGAACCCGGAACTGATAGAGAAGCCGTTGGGGGCGGTGAAAAGCTCGATGTGGTGGTGGAAGACGCACGGTCTGAACATACTTGCAGACAACGACGACGTGGTGAAAATCACGAAGAAGATAAACGGCGGTCAGAACGGATTGAAAGAACGGTGCGGGTATCTGGCGAGGGCGAAGAGAGCGTTGGGGATAAGTAAGTGAAGAGTGAAGAATCAAATTGTTAAGTAAAGAATTGATATATATGGAAATGGACGGACTTGTTAACAATACGGGCGGACGGGCTATCGGGATGCTGATGTTCGGCTCGGAAATGGTGGGCATTGTACAGGAATTGCGGTGGATGCTGCTCGCTCTGGTAATCTTCATCATTGCCGACTTTCGATTCGGCTGGGGTGAGAGTAACAAGCACTATGCTCTTGCAAAGGAGGCTGGCAACAGAACTCTGATGGACAAATACAAATGGAGGACTTCACGAGCCTTGCGCAGGACTATCAACAAGGCTATAGACTATCTGATGTGGCTCGCTATTGGTGTCGTATTCGGTATGTCGCTGCTTGAGCCTGTCGGGATAGCTCATATATACGGTGCGGTGGCAGCTATGTTCGTGGCATGGTTGTGCGAGCTGAAGAGTATTATAGGACACTTCTTTTATTTGAGGGGGGTGTCAGTTGAAAAGAAGACTATCAACGGGTTTTTCAAGGCTTTTGCCATTGCCTTTGCTAAGCGCAAAGACGAAGACGTAGGTGAGGCTCTGAAAGAAGCTTTTGACGAGGAAGAAAAAGAGAAAAAGCAGGTATGAGAAAGTGGATTGTTTGCTGTGTACTGGTGTGTTCGTTATGCTTGAACGTAGTCTTATGTTGTGAAAATGGCAAAGGGCAGATAGAAGGGCGGATAAAAATGGACACAACGAGGGTGACGGTGGTGGACACTGTCCCCTACGTGAAGCCTGTAGCGAGGGACAGCGTGGTGGTGAGGTATGTGACTAAGAAACTGCCTATTGTGCATGATACAGTGCACCCTATCTGTATAGATAGTGCTGGTGTTAATATACCTATCATCCAGAAACAGTATTGCGACAGCACCTATACTGCCTGGGTGAGCGGATATGATGTGAGACTTGACAGTATAAGGGTGTACACAAGGCGGGAGGTTGTGACTATAAGCAGGACTATAAAGGGCGGAGGAAAGGGCGGATACAAGAGGTTGGGCGTGAATATAGGCTTAGGAGTAGGCATAACGCCTAAAGGTGTGCAGCCGTATGTGGGTGTTGGGATTGGCTATAGATTGTTTTAAGGATGAGTCTTGCCTGTCTGTGATATGTTAATAAGACATAAATAAAATTAACAATACATACGATTTAGAGAATAAATGACTAACTTGCAAAATGGAACTGACAGTTAAACAAGAAAACGCTATGGACGAGGAGTATAAAAGGCAGTTTTTGACTCTGGTAAAGGGCAAGGACATATCGGAGATTATGTCCTTGCTGGCAGAGTCTGGCAATCAGTATTCACGCAGAATACTTCGGTTCTTCCGCTGGTTCTGCAAGTGGGTTCCAATTATGATAATGGTGGCGCACATGTACGGCATGTTTGATTTTAGCCGTAATCAAAAAGAGATGTTTGCCGTACATGGGGCTAACTGGGCGTGCTATACGTTTATTTACATCATGGTCTATGTGCTGCCTATGGTTATTATTCTTGCGTCACGCTTCTTTTGGCTATGCTGGAAGTACCGCATACCATTCTTCTACTTCTTTGCCGTCAACTCCATACATCTTGTATATTGGAGTTGGTACACAACGAAAGAGATGATAATGGCACACTTTGCAATCATGGCTTTTACGTTATTGTTGTATATCTACGGAGCAGCGGAATGGTTTTGCAGCAAGTCAAGTCTTGGTAAAAGACTATTCAATTAGAAAGGAGTGCTATGAGAAAGATTTTCGGCTACAAAATGCTCGGCACGCTGTTGCAGTCGCTCGCCAACTCATGCTTCAAGGCAGATGAACAGCAGCGTAACGGAGAGAAAGTAACTGCTTGCGGTATGAGCGACGATGATATAGAAACGCTCTGCCAGGACATACTTCCGAATATGCTTAACCCAATGATGAGCGCAGAGGAAGTAAAGGACAGGCTTAGTGTAAGCGATGCGACGCTCAACAGAATGGTAAAGCGCGGCGAGATACCGAACGGCGAGTGCAAGAAGCGCGGACACACACGATACTGGAAGAAGTGGGATATTATTCACTTCATAAGACAAAAGAGAAGCAAGTAAAGAGACTTCTCTTTTTTTTGTTTTCATTTCTTTCCAATTCTTCAAACACAGGAAAGATTTTTTACAACGTGATAGTACCGACTATCAGCGTATATATCTGATAATCAGCGTAATATAAAATCTTTGAGCGTGTTATGGCATTATCCGTCATAACACGCTAACTTTGTGGCGTAACGTTACAATAGAGTTAGTAAATCTATTAAGGTAAAAACTAAAAATGTTATTATGGAGAGTAAAACTTACGTATTCGGCAATGAAGGCAGCGGACAGGGTAGCATGATGAGTTTGCTCGCTCCTCTGCTTCAACAGAGAGGTCTTGATCCTAATCTTCTCCTTGCCATGAACAAGAATGGTAATGGCTTCGGTGAAGGAGGTTGGTTTATGTGGGTAATTTTCCTTTTCTTCCTCATGGGTTGGGGAGGTAATGGTTGGGGTGGTTTCGGTAATGGTCGCGCAGGCGGTATTGCCAATGAAATCAACAACGACTACGGTCGCTCGCTCCTCATGGATGCTATCGGTGGCAACAGAAACGCCTTGAGTAATCTCGCTACACAGCTTAACTGCACCGAGGGTCAGATACAGGCAGCTATATCGGCTCTTACCTCACAGGTTCAGAATGTAGGCAACCAAGTAGGCATGAGCGGCATGCAAACTATCAACGCATTGCAACAGGGTAACATGCAAATTGCACAGCAGCTCGCTTCTTGTTGCTGCGAGAACCGACTTGCTACATGCCAGCAGACCAACACCTTGCAGAACGCCATTAACAGCGTTGCAACAGGTCAGGAACGCGGTTTTTCAAACCTTGCCTTTGAGACACAAAGACAGACTTGCGACCTCAACAACAGCATCAAGAACAGCACGCAGCAGATTCTTGACGGACAGCGTGCCGCAGAGCTTCGAGAGATGCAGGATAAGTTAGACCATCTGCGCGAGGAGAACTCAACGTTCAAGTCGTCGGCTATGACAAGTCAGATTGTAGGTCAGGCTATAGCACCTATAAATGCTGTACTGACAGGTTTGCAGCAAGAAGTAGCGGGAATCAAGTGCAAATTGCCCGAGACAGCGACTGTTGCTTACAGCCCCTTTACAGCCGTTCCTAACTGTGTAGCAGCTCAGATGGGACTGTATGGTTTTAATGCCGTGAATGGTGCGAGCTTCTGGACTTAAAGAAAGGAGGACAAGACTATGATTTGGGGCTATCCTTTTTCATGGGTCAATAGAAGAGGTTCGGCAGCTGTAGGTTCTACAGGCGTAAAGGTAAACACTGCTAACGTGGTGTTTACATTTAAGAACCACGCCTTCGTGAATGCCAACTACAGAGGAACGATATTCGTGAATCTGCAACAGGCTATACCGACAGGTACAACGACTACGCTGCCAATCCTCTTTGAGACCAACGGCACAACACAGGCTGTGACTAAATTCAATGGAGCAGCACTGACCGTTGCCGATTTAGCCGGAACTGGTGTATATCAGTTGTGGTTCGAGAGAGACACTAACACCCTTCAGTTGATGACGGGTATTGTATAACAAGTTAAAATTCGACTTCTATGTTTCAAGGACTAAGACCAAATAGCATATTTTATGTGCTTGACAAGTCGGGAGAGCCGACTCTGAAAATAGGACAAGTGATAAGCGTGAGCAATCCACAGCCTAAATTTCCTTATCAGCCTGGGCAGTTCAATCCTCAGTTGGAAACAACAGTAGATGTGAAGGTAAAAATGCCAGATGGCGAAGCGGAGTTTAAGCAATTGCCATCAAATGGACAGATTGCTAACTCAGACAACCTCGTTGTTGCAGAAAGTCGTGAAGCCATGAGCGCAGAGATTGAAGCTATGCTCAGACACTCTAAAGAAGTGCTTGAGAGCAAGGAATACCACGAAAAAGTGGTAACGAACTGTGAACAGATGTTGGGTGTTCTCAATCCGCAGATAGCAAAGGAGAAGGCTCAGGAACAGAGAATAGGCAATCTTGAAGCCGATGTGAGCGGCATGAAAGGCACATTGTCTAATATAGAGACTATGCTGCAAAGAGCCTTGAACAAGAAGTCGAACGGAAACACTTAATACTGAACATTATGTATATGGTTGAGATAACGGAGAACAAGTTTGACGAGCTTGTTGAGAACGCCGAGAAAATGCTTAAATACGGTGGTAAGGTAATGTCCTGCATCGAAAGTTTGAAACATGGTGACGGTCGTATGGGCGAGCGTTCGCCTATGCCGGACTATCGAGACATGGGTCGTGACGAGCGAAGACGCTATGAGCGTGGCATGGACTACGACGATGAAGGACGTTACGGAGAGCGTTATGGTGGCGGCTACTATGGTGGCAGACGCTACTAAGTAATAACCGACAGGTAGGGAAATTCTTTTCCTTACCTGTCATTAAGAATACGAATATGGGAAAATGTAGAATGCCTTTAGATGTCTATGATTTGAAGCCAGAAGGAATGATAGCTTATCTCAGATATAACGGCTATCATTTCAACAAGAAGATGTGCGACTGGGCGGTCGGTCGTATGCGCAAGGTTAACAAGGCGAGCGGTAAGGAAGAGCCGATTGAGCCTATAAGCAAGGACAAGGTAGAGGAAATGATGCAGACAAATGGACTGACTCTTGAAAACCTTGTCGGCTATGACCATGTGTATGTAGCGAATATGTGTAAGGCAGACTTTTGGGGCAAGTCCATAAAGGACGAAGCGAGCTTGGCGCAATATGTAAAGGACACAATAGACGATGTAGACCAAAAGGACGGTTTTGTGTTCAACCGCTTTTATGCTGATTGCTGTCACAATGGTATGCCTATTCCTTGGGAAGACTTGCTATGACAAGGCGTGAAATTTTCTTGGAACAGTATAGATGGAGTATTACGTGCTTCATCGGGTATACAGCCGACGATACGGATGAGATATGTCATGCGTTAGAGGGTATCGGCTGTAATGGCCACTCCCTTGAATCGGCATACAGACATCTTTCATTGGCGAGTAATGAACGAGGGCTAACCTACTCTAATGTAGGAAAACGAGAGAGCGTTGTCGCAGTAGGCGCTTCTGACAACAAAGGAAGTCTAGCAAACACTATAGGACATGAACTCCTTCATGTTGTTGCGCACATCTGCGATAATGACGGAATAGAAATGCAGAGCGAAGAGCCATGCTACATCATGGGTGAGCTTTGTGAACGGGTTTTTAAGGATTTTTGAATTATGTATATAGCAAAATTAAAGAAAGATTGTGTACGTGGGTATTATACGGACACATACGGAATAAAGCACTATGCACCAATTTGGGATTTATCATTGTTGAAATATGTTTACTCTAAACATAAAACCATACGAAATATGATCGTATTCAAAGATTTCTGCACAGTCATTAATGATGTAACCAAAAAATATTATTTTGTGTTCATATGCTGCTATCCTAAGTTGGAGGATACAGAACTTTTTGATATGGTGATTCGTGAGGTATATGAAGAGCTAAGGCTAACAAGTTGATAATCAAAGAGTTGTATTTAGTATATTTAACTATAATAATACGTGGTGTATTTGCATATATCGCATATATTTAGTATCTTTGTATATAGATAAATGGTGGTCTTGATTAAGGCATCACCTAAAGTAAACCAATTAAACATAAAGATTATGGAAATGAATTTAAATGCAAGCGCTGCCAATATGGTAGCTACACATGACTCAACAATGGAAGACAAGTTCTTTGATTTCGAGAAAGCAAAGACGCAGGCAATCACACTTGATCAGCTTGGAAGAACATATCGCGAGAATGATGTGTATGGTAATCCTTTGAAAGGAATATACCATTATGACCTTTTTAGCAAAGTCATATCAGAGTGTGAAGAAGTCGGTTACAATGTAGAGGTGTATGACATGTTCGCTGCACAAAACAGGGACAGAAGTCAGCCAGGTGTTGTGAAGCTACCGCAAGTAGAAGTTCAGAAAGGTGAAAATGCCGTAGAAGCACATATTTTGCGAAGAGTTTTTGCAAACATCAGAATAACAGATTTTGATGATGGTGAAACAACCACTAATCTTGCTGTAGCTTTTCATCAAAAAGGCATACAGATAGGATTCGGACCGAATGTTATGATTTGTCATAATCAGTGTCTCCTCAACCCTGAACTCTATATGTCAACGTATTCAGAGAAAGGAAGGAAGGGCAGCGGTATTGATTTGGCAACAATGTTCGACACATTAAAGTCGTGGCTTGTTGACGCCCGGCATATAATTGAAACAGACCGTGAGCGTATCGAAAAAATGAAGAATACCAAAGTTACGGCAGAACAGATGTTCACACTCATTGGTCTTATGACTGCCATGCGCGTAAAGTCAGACACCACGCGCAAGTCCATACGTGAGAATATCACTTATCCTCTCAATCAGTCTCAAATTACAATATTTACAGAAGATATGCTTGAAGCGTATCATACTAAAGAGTTCGTAACAGTATGGGATATGTATAACTCCGCAACGAATCTGTATAAGGCAAATAAAATGGATATTCCTGCATTGCTTCCGCAAAACAGAGCTTTTGTGGACTTCATAAACAAGCATGTGATAGAACTTTAAGAATAATTAATGCGAATAGATGTTATTGATTAATATCTATTCGCATTAATTATTTACCTTTGCAGGACAATAATTAAACAACATTATATTTATGAAAGCGAGAATAATTTGTAATGGGCTGAATGATGTCCGTGATAAGGTTAGAGAACTATGTGATACATCAGATGTGAGCAAGGTTTATCTTCCATCAAACACAAAAAATAACAATCATTATGGTATTGCTTATGCTGTAGATTTCCTGAATAACGTAATTGCAGCTACTCCATATTGGAAGACAGACGATGGTAAATATGAACTACAGGCAGATCTTACATGTCTTCCTCAACTTTGTTTTCGTGGAGAGTAGGATTTAGAACATAGTCAATGACCTTTCTATTGGCAGCATCTATATTGGCAACACTCTTGTCAATATAGATAGCTGTAGTTCTGTTTCCATGAGAATGCCCTAAAGCCTCGGCAATGATTTCTTCGGGTATTCCTATGGAGAATGCTATTGTAGCCCAAGTGTGCCTAGCCCAATAGATAGAAAGACCAGGAAAGTATGGTTTGTAGTTAATGTGGTAGCTGAATTTCCTGTTATGGGCTGTTTTTCCCTTGTTTTCTACTTTAATCACGTCACCAATTTTCTTGTATGCCTTATTTGCCTTGCCAACAAAAGTTTTGTATGTTGTCATTTTTTCAGTGAAGCTGACCAGTAATTTTTTGCCTTTGTACTTATTTATAATAGCGAGAGCTTCATCTTCAATTTTAATATTGTACATTCTACCTGTTTTGTGTCGCTTGTATATTAGACGGTCATCTTTAACATTTTCGTCTGTACAAGAACACAAGTCAACAGGATTAATCCCAATGAGGAAAAAAGTAAGTTTGAAATAATCCAAGTAACGTTCTTGCCATTTCTCAACACGGCAAGAAAACAGCTTCCGTAGCTCAGCAATAGAGAGAGACCGTTTTTCTGTCTCTTCAGGGTTTATGTCGAATTTTCGCATTGGATAATGTGTAGTAATCTCATTGTCTATTGCATCATTAAAGACTGCTCTAATATTACGCAAGTGTATGTTTCTTGAGTTTTTAACCAGTCCCTGTCCTTTCAAGAATGTATCAAAATTAGATAACCATTCTTTTGTTATTTGTTCAAAAGACAAACTTGATGCGTACCTGTCAAACTCCGTTATCTTCTTAAATGTAGTAGCATAAATTTCTTTTGTACGTTCAGCCGTTCTGCTTTCACCAAACTTTTTAAACCTTGACAGAAACAGATTTTCATCTTTAACTGATGGATTTATATATTCCTGTATCTTTTCTCTTATTTGAATGACAGTTAATCCTTTTAGCTCTCCTTTTGTTGAAAGGTCGAGTATAGCATTGTCTATCTGAAGCTTCTTGTTATTGATGTATGAGGACAGAAGCTTACTATTGGGAGTGTTCTTTACCTTTTGCTTTTCTGCATCCCATTGTGACTTTGGAAGCTTGACCTCCAAACTAATGTATGTTGATTTACCGTGGTTTGTTATGCAAACCTTCAAGGGCGCAGGGTCGTTGTCCTCTTTTCCTCTTGTATCAAGATATAATTTAGTTGTTGCCATTTGCAAGTTATTTGCAAGTAAAATTGTTCAACATTGTTTATTTTTGTGCAATAATGTGCCGTGACAGAATGTTATGCAAACAAAAAAAACATTGGAAATCCCTTTGTTTAAAGGAAAAGCCAATGTTTTCTGCTGTCGGGATGACTGGACTCGAACCAGCGACCTCACGCCCCCCAGACGCGTGCGCTAACCAACTGCGCTACATCCCGAACTTCTTGTAAGCGGGTGCAAAGATACACACTTATTATGAAACAGCCAAATAAAATGCCGACAATTTTGGCAAATAAATTAAAATACTTATCTTTGCATTATAATATAATAAGGTATTGCCAGCAATGCTGACATAATAAATAAACGGTAAATATATATGCAATACAGACTCAAGGCACCTGAAAGTTTCAACGCCACAATAAAACTCCCCGCATCAAAGAGCATCAGCAACCGTGCGCTCATTATACACGCTCTGTCGAACAGCGATGTGCTGCCGCAGAACCTTTCGGTGTGCGACGACACCGAAGTGGTGGTGAACGCCTTGATGAACAATCCCGACGTCATAGACATTAAGGCGGCAGGCACAGCCATGCGCTTCATGTCAGCTTATCTGTCGGTTACGCCAGGCGAGCATGTCATCACCGGAACCGAACGCATGAAAAACCGTCCGATAGGTATTCTTGTAGACGCACTGCGCTATCTTGGTGCCGACATTGAATATGTAGCCAACGAGGGCTATCCACCGCTCCGCATCAAGGGACATCCGCTTGAAGGTGGCTATCTGGAGATTCCGGGCAACGTCAGCTCGCAATATATCTCGGCGCTGCTCATGATTGGTCCGGTGCTTAAGAACGGACTGGAGCTGCGCATGACGGGCGGAATCATTTCGCGTCCGTACATCGACCTCACGCTGTGGATGATGCGCGAGTTTGGTGCCGATGCCGACTGGAGCGATATGGAGACCGTTAAGGTGAATCCACATCCGTACAATCAGCACAAATATCTGATTGAAAGCGACTGGAGTGCTTCGTCCTATTGGTATGAGATGATGGCGCTTACGGACGACACCGAGTCGCAACTGATGTTTGAAGGACTCATGGACGCTTCGAAACAGGGCGACTCTATCGTCAAGTATATATACTCGTTGATGGGTGTGAAGACCCGCTTTGGCGAACGTACAGACAATACCAGTATGCCTACTGTTACGCTGAAGAAGCAGCATTGCATGCTGCCGCGACTCGACTACGACTTCATTTCGGCTCCCGACTTGGCGCAGACCGTTGTCGTAACGTGCGCATTGCTCAACATACCGTTTAAGTTCACCGGACTGGCGAGCCTTAAAATAAAGGAGACCGACCGCATAGAAGCTCTCAAACGTGAGTTGCGCAAGCTGGGATATGTATTGCGCGACGAGAACAACGACACGCTGATATGGGATGGAGCTATGTGCGAACCTACATTTGAGCCAATCGATACATACGAAGACCATCGTATGGCTATGGCGTTTGCACCGGCTGCCATCAAGTTCCCCGGACTCCGAATCAACGACCCGTATGTAGTGACCAAGTCGTATCCGCAGTTCTGGGACGATTTGGAGAAGGCGGGATGGACTATCGAGAAGATTAAGTAGCAACAATACATTAAACAATAATGCTGATTCTGATTGTTTCAATACTTCTGCTTGGCGTAATAGTGGGCATTGCCTCAAAGGTGGCTTCGCGTGGCAAGAATGTCGAAGATGCTCCGATTAAGGTGGAGCAGACGTGTGCCACATGCAACGGTACACCTGAGACTAAGTGCGAGCAAGACTGTATGATGGAGGCATCGACCAAACCGATAGAGTATTTCGACGACGAAGAACTCGATGTGTTCAGCGGTCGCACGTCTGACAGTTATACCGACGACGAGGCCGACCAGTTCTCCGACGTGCTCTATACTATGCGCCAGGACGAAGTGGCAGCATGGTGTCGCAGTCTGCACCTGCGCGGCATCGAACTGCCCGACCAGATAAAGGACGAAGTGTATATGCTTCGCGCACAGGATTAACATCCTGCAAGCACTATAACATTCAACATTCAACATTCCACACTCAACATTCAAAAAACCGTGTTCCTGCGTTCCCGATACATCATATTTCTGTTTGTTGTCGTCATCATCATGACGGCAACAGGATGTTCTACGCAGAAAAACACGGCAATGACACGTCAGTGGCATGCCTTCAAAGCACGCTATAATACCTATTATAACGGTACGCTGGCGTATATTGACGCTTCGGAAGAGAAGGAGAACGGCAACCGTGACAACTATACTGAGATGCTGCCGCTGTACACCGTGGCAAACAAGCAAAGCCGAGAGTTGGGCAAGGCGGGATATGAGCGCGCCATAGAGAAGTGCAAGAAGACGATACGCCAGCACAGCATCAAGCGCCGACCGGTGTGGGACAAGAAGCGACGCAAGACCCAACGCGACCGCGAATGGCTGTCGCGCCGCGAGTACAATCCATTCTTGTGGCGTGCATGGATGCTGATGGGGCGCTCGCAGTTCTACAAAGGCGACTTTGATGAGGCTGCTTCAACCTTCGCCTACATGTCGCGACTCTATCGCACACAGCCTGCCATATACGGCAAGGCGCGAGCTTGGCTTGCCAAATGCTATGTAGAGGAAGGATGGAACTACGACGCTGAGGACGTGATACGCGAAACCCAACGCGACTCAATACACTGGGCGGCACAGAAGGAGTGGGACTATACGCTCACCGACTACTATCTGCGCACCGCCGACTACAAGAATGCTGCTGTATATCTGCGCCGTGTGATACGCCACGAGATGCGACGCAAGCAACGCGCCCGTGAGTGGTACATCATGGGACAGATACAAACACTGCTCGGCAACAAGGCTGCTGCCACTGCTGCCTATCGCCGTGTGATAAGACAGAATCCGCCCTATGAGGTGGAGTTCAACGCACGCATAGCCATGACCGAAGTGATGTCGGGTACACAGTCGAACAAGATGATTGCCCGACTCAAGCGCATGGCGGCTTCCGATAAGAACAAGGACTATCTCGACCAGGTATATTATGCCATCGGCAATATATATATGGCACGTCGCGATACAGCCAAAGCCATTTCGGCTTACGAGCGTGGAGCGGCACGAGCCACACGTTCGGGCATAGAGAAGGGCGTGTTGCTGCTACGTTTGGGCGACATCTATTGGGCGCGAGAGCGTTATGCCGACGCTCAGCGCACATACGGTGAGGCTATCGGAATGCTCGACAAGGATCGCCCCGACTATGCCCAACTCGACCAGCGCTCCAAAGTGCTCGACGAGTTGGTGCCCTTCACCGAGACCGTTTATCTGCAAGACTCGCTGCAGCAGCTCGCCCGTATGGACGAAGCGTCGCGCAATGCTGCCATCGACCGCGTCATCACCCAGCTAAAGCGCAAGGAGCGCGAGGAGCAACGGCTCAAGGCTGAACAGGAAGCGGGCAATGGTACGCAGCAGAATGGCGATCAGAATATGGGCAATGCCAATCGCTTCAATCAGCAACGGCCCCAGAACAACAATACTGCCGGAGCCATGGCTGGCGACAAGACACAATGGTACTTCTACAATCCTATGGCGGTGAGCCAGGGTAAGACTGCCTTCCAGAAACTGTGGGGCAAGCGTGAGAATGTAGACAACTGGCGACGTACCAACAAGACCGTTGTGGCAGTAGGACGTGACGACGACGAGACCGCAGCCGACACTACCGCTGTACAGCCTGAAACAACTCCAGAGACCGTGCCCGACAGTGCTGCTACCGACCCTCATCGTCGCGAATACTATCTGGCGCAGATACCATTCACTGAAGAGCAGAAGGCTGAGAGCGACCGTCTGATAATGGACGGCCTGTATAATGCGGGCGTGATATTCAAGGATAAGCTCGACAATCTTACGCTGTCAGAACGCAGTCTGCTACGTCTCACGCGCGACTATAAATCGTCAGAGCATACAGCCGACGCCTACTATCACCTCTTCTTGTTGTATATGCGCAAGGGCGATAAGGCCACTGCCGATACTTATGTCGACCTGCTGCAACGCAATTATCCGCAAAACGAATGGACCGCATTGCTGTCCGACCCCAATTATGTGGAGAACGCAAGCTTTGGCGTACACATCGAAGACTCGCTCTATGCTGCTACATACGATGCCTTCAAGGCTGGACGCTACAACGAAGTCATGGCTGGCGTGGATGTTTCGGGCAGTAGGTTTGCCCTTGGAGCCAACCGCGACAAGTTCGTATTCATCGGCGGACTGTCGAAGTTGAACAACGGTGATGCTGCAGGATGTGTTGAGGATATGCGCACCGTGGTAGAGAAATATCCGCAGAGCGGTGTGGCACCACTCGCAGGCATGATAGTAAAGGGAGTGGGCGAGGGCAGGCGACTCTATGGAGGCAAGTTTGACATTGACAACGTGTGGCAACGCCGGGCTGCCGTGCTTGCTGACAGCGACTCTATCGCAACCCGACAGTTGTCGGCTGAGCGCAATACTCCGTTTGTCTACATGACGGTATACGCTCCCGACTCGGTCGACGAGAACCGATTGATGTTCAATATAGCCCGTTATAACTTCACGAGCTATCTGGTGCGCAACTTCGACATAGCCATAGAGGACTTAGGCGGACTGCACAGCATGACCATAAGCGGATTCCGCAACTACGACGAGGCTCTGCAATACGCCCGACAGCTACACAGCCAGAAGCCTGTGGCAGAACTTATGTCGCACGTACGCAGTGTGATAGTGAGCGAGGAAAACCGCAAGTTGCTCGGACAGCAGTTCAGCTACGACGACTACGACAAGTTCTACGCACGCCACTTTGCACCGCTCAAGATTTCGGATAAGCCGTTGCTCAACGAGCCCGACTATACTCCTGAGCAGCAGCCCGACGACGGTGTAGGTCCGGATGTGCCAAATGTCAGCCCCGTCATTAACAACGACAATGTCAACAAGAAGATTGACGACAAAAAGGTTGACAGTAAGAAAGTTGACAGTAAGAAGGTTGACAATAAGACAAATAAAAAGAAAGAAAACAAGGTGGTAGAGGACTTAAGTGATGAATATTACGACCTCGAAGGCTTTTAAAATAATATAGCAATATGACTACAGGACACTTGCTGTGGGTAGACGACGAGATTGAGATGCTGCGTGCCCATATTATCTTTTTGGAGAAGAAAGGCTACGACGTCACTACCGTCAACAACGGCAACGACGCCATAGAGGAGTGTCGTAAGCGCAATTTCGACCTCGTGCTGCTCGACGAGATGATGCCAGGAATCACCGGACTCGAAACCTTGCAGCATATAAAGGAGATTTCGCCATCCACGCCCATCGTAATGGTTACGAAGAGTGAGGAGGAGAATATAATGGACCAGGCCATCGGACAGAAGATAGCCGACTATCTGATTAAGCCGGTCAACCCCAATCAGATTCTTCTGGCGTTGAAGAAGAACATTCATAAGAAGCAGATTGTTACCGAAGTGACGCAGACCGGATATCGCAAGGATTTTCAAGACATTGCAATGCGCATCATGGACTGTAGCACTTTGGACGACTGGAAGGACATATACCGCCGCCTTGTGCGTTGGGAACTTGAACTCAGCTCTGCCGATTCGGACATGACTGAGATGCTTGCCATGCAGAAGGAGGAGGCCAACAACGCCTTTGCCAAATTTGTTAGAAAGAACTATCTGTCGTGGGTTGCACCCGGTACAACGCAGCGCCCGCTAATGAGTCCCGACATATTCAAGAGTCGTGTGTTTCCGGCTGTAAACAATGGTGAGAAGGTGTTTCTCGTTGTTATCGATAATTTCCGCTACGACCAGTGGCGCACGCTCGCCCAGGACATAGGCGAGATGTTCGACATCGACGAAGACATGTACATGAGCATCCTGCCTACAGCTACGCAGTATGCACGCAATGCCATCTTCTCTGGATTGATGCCCGAACAGATAGAGCGTATGTTTCCCGATTTGTGGGTCGACGAGGACGAAGAAGAGGGCAAGAACATCAACGAGGAGCCGCTCGTACGTACGCAGATAGAGCGCTATCGTCGCCATGACACCTTCTCATACCACAAAATCAATGACTCGGCAGGAGCCGAACGCTTGATAGAACGGCTTGGCGAGCTGAAGAAGAACGACATAAACGTAGTCGTGGTCAACTTCATCGACATGCTGTCGCATGCACGCACCGAGTCGAAGATGGTGCGCGAGCTTGCCAACAACGAGTCGGCATATCGCAGCATTACGCTCTCGTGGTTCCGCCATTCGGTAATGGGTGAACTGCTTAAAGCACTTTCGCAGACCGATAGTACTGTGATTGTCACTACCGACCACGGCAGTATCAGGGCATCGAAGCCCATTAAGATTATCGGCGACCGCAACACCAATACCAACCTGCGCTACAAGCTCGGCAAGAATCTCAACTGCCAGTCGAAGGAAGTGTTTGTCGTAAAGAATCCGCACGAGGCACAGCTGCCCGCGCCTAACCTTTCAACGTCATATGTGTTTGCTACGGGCAATTCATTCCTGGCTTATCCCAACAACTACAACTACTACGTGTCGTACTATAAAGACACGTTCCAGCACGGTGGTATATCAATGGAGGAAATGCTCATACCGCTTGTAACGCTGAAGAAGAGGTAGAGGGAAGCCCCACCCCCAGCCCCTCCCCCGCAGGGAGGGGAGCGGTATGAACCGACTGCTTAATAGAGAATTTACAATAATCAATTAATAAATCATACAGCCAACTATCCCTCATCACAACAAAATCACATTACTCCCCTCCCTGCTGGGGAGGGGTTGGGGGTAGGGCTTCCTCCCTTTCTATTGTGAGGGGTTGGGGGTAGGGCCTTTATTTTTATTATTTATGGAAATAATAATCAACACATTGGCAGACATCAACGAGGCTGCCAAGCAATTCATTGCCAACATGGGCGACAGCAAGGTGTTCGCCTTCTACGGCAAGATGGGAGCCGGCAAGACTACATTTGTCAAAGCCGTATGTGAGGAGTTGGGCGTAGACGACGTCATCACATCGCCCACATTCGCCATCGTCAACGAATATCAGTCGGCAACAACAGGCGATAGCATCTTCCACTTCGACTTCTATCGCATTAAGAAGCTCGACGAGGTGTACGACATGGGCTACGAAGACTACTTCTACAGCGGCTCGCTCTGTTTCCTCGAATGGCCAGAACTGATTGAGGAACTCTTGCCCGAGGATGCCGTCAAGGTAACGATTGAGGAGACTCAGGACGGCAGCCGACTGATAAAGTTTTAATAACGAATAGGAGGCTACGGCGTCCTCGCCGTAGTCTGAGTAAGCAATAACGGAACGGCGGACTCCCGTCCGACGTGCAAACTGACAGTTTTGATATCTTTTATGCAGATATTACTGATTTAGCTTGTGCGTCGGACGGGAGTCCGCCGTTTATGTTTTTTTGCTTAAACTCTTTGCTTTCCGTTTACTCCTCCAGTGCCGCTGTAAATTCGCGGTGGAATGTTGAGAAGAAGTGGATGATTTCGTTGCGTGCCTCTTCGTCGAGAGTCCAGACGCTTTCTTCGCCACTTCGGTGAGCCTGTATGCGGCGTACGCAGCGAGCAATCTTGCGCTTGTTGTTGCGAGCCTGCAACTGGTCGCCCTGGATGGGGTTCTGCGAGATGTACGAGAAGGCGGTAAGGCGCTTCATGAATGTCTCATAGCGGTTGAAGAGCAGGGCTTGGCGCATCATCTTTTCGGGGTCGTCGTCGAGATTTTCCATGTCGATGAGACCTTCGAGATGTTCATGGCTCCAGTCGTCTTCGCTGAGCCAGAACCACTGGAAGGCGTATTTCTGTTCCATAGCCATTAGTCGCTGGGCTATGGCATCCTCGTCGGCAGCGTCAGCATTGTTGAACACGCTGAATGCGAAACGTGCCAGTGCCACTCCGTTGAGTTCTACCTCGTCGGCACCTTCTACTTCCTCACCGGTGAGCTGCACGCGCCAACGTGATGACTTGTTCTTGATGAGAGCCGAGTGGGCACCCATGAGAATGTCCGAAAGCGGACCCTCAGCATCGATTTCACCAACCAGTGACATACGGTCGCGCATGTCGCGAATCGACAGACGCATGTCGTCGCCTAACACGCACATGTAGTTGAGCTTGCCGTCGGCCAGTGATATTTGGAAACGGTCGTTGTTGTTGTCGCCGACGAAGGCGTAACGATAAGAAGCAAGGTCGTTGTGGGTGATATTGATGTCGTCCATGAGTCGCTGACCGTCGGCATCGGTGATAGCGAATCCTACATAAGGAATTGTGAGACGTATGGTGAACGGGTTGCCCTTGCGCGGAATGAGACGGCAGGCAATGCCATCCTCACCGAAGTCGTCCTTTCGCAGAACGTAGCCTTCGTCGGTGCGCTCGGCACGGTCAATCTCTACGTTGCCGTAGTGCCATGTGAAGTCGAACACTATCTCGTTGTCGTCGTTGCGCACAACCTTTACGAAGCGGTCGGGCGACACGCCGAGATATACTGCATCAGCCGGCTGTACCTCCTCATCGTCGTCGCCGAGCACAGCCATCTGCAGACGGCCAAGCATCGGGTCGTCTTCCCAATCGTCTTCGGCAGCGCCTTCAGCGCGGAACACTACGAAGGTGAGACGATGCTGCTCGCGAGTGCCGTCTGGACGGCAAAGAAAGTAGCTTGTCTCTTCGGGTATATAAATAGGTGTGCTTATGTATGGGCTCATGCAACGAGCCGAAAATTCCAGCTCTGTCCATGCAGAGCTTGTAGATATAGTATTTTTGGTAGCCATAAAATTTATAATGTTATCCTTTGGGGCTGCAAAGTTACTCATTTTTTGTGATATTTGAAAGAATGTTGTTACAATCATATTACATTATTATTCAGTTGCTGTATGTGCAAAATACATGTATTTATGTATATTTATACAAAGCATATCCGCATATTGACAATGATTGGCGAAGTCTATTGTATTAGCTTACAATTTGTTTGCTGCATTGCAGCAGAACTCTTAACTTTGTAATCTGGTTTTCGGGAAACTGTATAATTATACACAAAATCGAAATAAAATCCATGCTCTTAAAAAATGTAGTTCTTTTGATGTGCAGAAGGGCTTCATTTGATGTGTTGGCTCACTTCAATTGATGTGTAGACTTACTACATTTGATGTGCAGATGGACTACATTTGAAAAGAGAAGGAAACATATCTGTAAAACTCTTGTAATTTCAGTATAACACACCATTACAACAAATACTTAAATGATAAAAATGTCGGAGAATAAAGAACAATATCTCAAGAAACGTCCGTCGGCAGCGATGTCGCTCATGCCGCTCCTTGTACTTGTAGTCATGCTCACATTCGTAATACGTGCCTTTGGCAGCGATTCGCTTGCCGGTGCGTCGCAGATAGCCCTGCTTGCAGCTTCGGCATTCTGTGTACTTATAGGTATGTGGAGGCTCAATGTGCCATGGGCGAGCTTCGAGAAAGCCATAGTCAAGAACGTGTCGAGTGTAGCAAGTGCCATAATCATACTGCTGCTTATCGGTGCGCTCAGTGGCGCATGGATGCTGAGCGGAGTGGTGCCCACCTTAATATATTATGGCATGCACATCATCCATCCCGACATTTTCCTTGTGTCAAGCTGCATCATATGCGCCCTCGTGAGTGTGATGACAGGTTCGTCGTGGACTACCATTGCCACAATAGGCATAGCGCTTATGGGTATTGGACGTGCGCAAGGCTTTGCCGACGGATGGATAGCAGGTGCTATTATCTCGGGAGCTTACTTTGGCGACAAGATTTCGCCGCTGTCCGATACCACTACGCTGGCATCTGGCTCGTTGGGTGTTCCGTTGTTCGATCATATCCGCTATATGGTCTATACCACAGTGCCGTCGATAGTGATAGCCTTGATAGTGTTTGCTGTGGCAGGACTGCTATGCGATACCAATACAGCTCAGGACATCAGTACATTCGCCTTGGCGCTCAAGAGCCGCTTCTGCATAACACCGTGGCTACTGCTTGTGCCGGTGTTCACCGGCATACTTATAGCCAAGCGTGTGCCGCCCATCATTACGCTGTTCCTCTCGTCGCTTATGGCTGTAGTAGCAGCCGTAGTGTTCCAGTCGGATGCACTGCACGAGATTGATCCTTCGAGGTTCAAGGCGGCTATGCGATGTCTGTACGACAGCACGCAGCTCGCTACCGACGATGCAACTCTTGCCGGACTGGTAGGAACGCGCGGCATGGCAGGAATGATGGGTACGATATGGCTGATAGTGTGCGCCATGTGCTTCGGCGGATGCATGTCGGCAGGCGGAATGGTTGGCGGCATCACCCGACTGTTCATCCACATGGTCCACAGCCGTACGTCGCTCGTGGCGTCGACAGCCGCTTCGGGTGTCATGCTCAACATAGCCATAGCCGACCAGTATCTGTGCATATTGCTGACGGGCAATATGTTTCGCGACATTTACGACCGTGAGGGCTACGAACGCAAGCTCCTGAGCCGCACAACCGAAGACTCGGTGACGGTGACATCGGTGCTTGTGCCGTGGAATACGTGCGGAATGACGCAGAGCACGGTGCTCGGCGTGTCTACGTGGACGTATCTGCCGTATTGCATTTTCAACATTCTCTCGCCCATTATGAGCGTCATTGTGGCTGCAACGGGCTATCGCATAGTGCACAGAAAACCGTCGGCAGACAATACAACCGAGGCTTAAAAGATAAAAAAACATAACATAAACGCTTGATATCGCCGTATGTAAAGAATTATTAATAACTTTGTCCTATTATACTTTAGACCGAGGTTATACTAAGAAACTTAAAACTACGATGAAGCAACAAATCAAATTGTTCGTTGCCGTATTGATTGCGGTGATGATGGTTGTGCCTACGATGGCAGCCAAAAAGAAGACTACAACGCCAGAACCCGACCGCAAAGTGTGGGCCGACCTATGCTACAAGATTTCACGCCCGGTGCTTGAGAATATGAGCAAGGGCAACTTCCAGAAGGACTTTGTGCTGGAACTTAGCCCCAAGTGGGACGGACGCGACCAGCGCGTGGCCTATCTTGAGACATTCGCCCGACTCATGGCGGGTATCAGTCCGTGGATAGCATTGCCCGACGACGGTACACCTGAGGGCAAGCAGCGCAAGCAGCTGCACGAGTGGGCTATACAGGCATATAAGAATGCGGTAGACCCTAACAATCCCGACCACATTACTTGGCTCTGCAACGTGGCACAGCCGCTGTGCGATGCCTCGTATCTTGTTGAGAGCTTTATGCGTGCTCCCGAGGCTACATGGGGACAGCTTGACGAGGTGACAAAGAAGCGCTACATCGACGGACT
>ULWZ01059680.1_pt1 | contig 45305 bp, 27 predicted proteins | sample 1960811 | NCBI WGS metagenome assembly ULWZ01 (sample SAMEA4835825, study PRJEB28245) | human gut metagenome | biome: gut microbiome; material: fecal sample | place: Denmark | collected 2008 | reverse complement strand
TTAGCCAGTGGCAGGTCGTCGGGATTCTTCTGTATGCTTTCGTGATAAGGCAGCGACTTGATGAGAATCACCTTCTTCTCGTCGGGCGAGAACTTGAATCCTTCAATGTCGATGTCGCTCTTGGTGAGCTGTCGGCGGTCGGTGCCGTCAGCGTTCATCGACCACAGCTGTCCCTTTGTGAGGAATGCGATGCGCTTGCCGCCCTCTATCCATGCTGCGTCAGTCTCGCTGGCAGCGGTAGTGGTGAGAGTGCGCTGTAGTTTGCCGTCAGCGCTTACGGTGTAGAGCATCTGGTGGCTCTTGTTCTGCTTAACGCTGTAGTAGCCCACCTGATAAACTACGGTCTTGCCGTCGGGTGAAGCGGCAGCTCCGCCTACGCGTCCCATAGCCCACAGTGTTTCGGGGGTCATACGGTCGCCCTTGCTGATAGCAGCAACATTGGTAGTTTTGCCAATCATAGTTTGTGCTTCGGCATTGATGCTGGCGCAGCTGATAAGAGCAGCGGCAGCGATTGATAAAGCTTTGTTCATTGTAGATATGTTTAGGGTAAGATGTTTAAAAACAAAGTTGAGAGTTGTTTTTTAACGTTGAGAGTTGAGAGTTGAAAGTTTAGAGTTATGATATGCTTCATAGCAAATGTTTGGAATAAAAAACATCCGTTATCGGTAATCATAACTCTCAACTCCTAACTCTCAACTCTCAATTAATGTAACTCTCAATTTTCAACTCTCAGTAATTCTATTGAAGTCCCTTGCGCTTGCGCTCCAGTTCTTCGCGCTTGCGCTGCATTTCCTGCTGCTGCTCCTGCATAGCCTGGAGGCGTGCAGCCAGTCCGCTGAGCTTCTTAGGGTTGTTCTTGTTCTCCTCATACTTCTTCTCGAGAATGGCGAGCAGCTTCTCGTCGTTGGTAGTTCTGCGCAGAATCCACATGATGGCAGCGCTGAAGAACAGCGAGATGAAGTAGTAGAAGTTCAGTCCGGCAGAGTAGTCGTTGAACATGAAGAAGAACATCAGCGGCATGAGGAACATCATCCACTGCATCATCTTCATCTGCTCAGCCTGCTGGCCTACCATCTGGTCGCGCTGCTGGCGCATGGTCATCAGCGAGTAGAGGATGTTGGCAACGCAGAAGAGGATACATGTCAGTGAGAGGTGGTCGCCGATGAGCCACAGATTGGTGTTCCACTCTATGATTGGGTCGTAGGTCGAGAGGTCCTTAATCCAAAGGAAGCTCTCGCCACGCAGCTGAATGGCGTTAGGAACGAAGTTGAACATCGCAATCCAGATAGGCATCTGTATGAGCATAGGCAGACAGCCCGACAGCGGCGACACGCCATACTTGGCATATTCGGTCATCATGGCCTGCTGTTTCTGCATCTGGTCCTCAGGTTTGTTGAGATGCTTGGTAGCCTCCTCCAATTTCGGTTTCAGCACGCGCATCTTTGCCGACGACATATAGCTCTTCTTCACCATAGGATAGGTGATGAACTTTAGGAGCAATGTGATGAGAATCAGCACGATACCCATGTTGATGTTCAGTCCGGTGAGGAAGTCGAACACGTAGATAGTGAACCATCGGTTGATGATGCGGAAGAGTGGCCAACCGAGGTATACGAGGCGCTGCATGTCGAGATCCTTGTCGAATGCGCACTCCTTTTCAACACGCTTCAGCAGACGGAAGTCGTTCGGACCATAGTAGAAGTCAAACTCCGACGGAGTCTTTCCGCTTGGGTCGAAGAAGGTCTTCATCTTGGCCTCATACTGCTTCAGATAGCCCGAGCCCTTATCCTGCGGAATGCTTGTCATCTGCGAATTCTCGGCGAAGTCGTTCTTGGCAATCATCACAGCCGAGAAGAACTGGTTCTTGAAAGCCACCCAGTCAATCTTCTTCTCGATGGTCTCGTTCTCAATCTTCTTGCCTTCCGACAGGTAGTCGGTGCCACCCTCAGCCTCATGATAGGTCAGAGTAGCGTAGCGGTTCTCGAATGTGAATCCGCGCTCCTGCTGACGAGCCATGTCCTTCCACTGTACATCCATCTGTGTTGTCGACGGGGCGAAAGCGCCAGCCAGTCCTATTGCCTGCACCTTAGTGTGCAGCATATAGTCCTTGCCCAGCACATAGTCGATGACGAGCGACTTGCCGGCACCAGCCACAGCGGTCATAGTTACTGTAGAGTCGGTCTGGTTTGACGGTGTGAAGTAGAGGTCGGCAGTGTTTATGTTCACCTCCTTGGCAGCCAGAGCGAAGTTGAGGCTCTGAGTCTTGCTGTCGAAGAGAGTGACGTCCTTGTTGCCGTTACAGTCCTCAAAATTCTTGATAACAGCCTTCGACACTACGCCGCCCTTGGTGTTGACGGTCAGTTCCACGTTCTTGTTCTTCAGTACAACGTCGGTAGCGTTGCCCTGCAGAGCAGCGTAAAACAGAGCAGTAGTGTCGGCTTCGGCAGCTGCCTTAGCCTGTGCAGTCTTCTGCTGTGCTGCCAGTTTTGCAGCATTTTCGGCCTTTGCTCGTGCCACGTTCTCGATTGAGTCCTGCTTCTGTTGTGCAGCAATCTGCTCGGCAGAAGGCTGACTCCAGATGCCAAATCCAATCAGTACGGCGGCTATAAGCACAAAGCCGATGATGTTGTTTTTGTCCACTTTTTTTAGTTGTTAATTAGTATTTGTTTAATTGTTATTTTTATTATTGTTATTTTTTCTTTCTGTTTCTTTATAGCTTTATTGCTTGCGCAGGGGGCGATGATGCGAATTTTGAATTTTGAGTTTTGAATTTTGAATTATTCTCGGCTACGCCTGCGATTAAGAATTGAAGAATTTTGAATTCATAATTGAAGAATTTGAAATTCCTAATTGAATAATTCCTAATCGCCGTAGGCGACTAATTCCTAATTCAACACTCCTAATTCCTAATTCGCAGCTCCGCTGCGTTGCGCTGCTGCTGTCTTTATGAAGTCGACAAACAGTGGGTGTGGGTGCAGCACGGTGCTTTGATATTCGGGGTGGAACTGTGTACCGATGTACCATTTCATGCCCGGAATCTCCACAATTTCCACGAGGTCGCTTTCGGGGTTGCGTCCTACGCATTGCATACCGGCACGCTCAAATTCCTTCTGGAAGTCGTTGTTGAACTCGTAGCGGTGGCGATGGCGCTCCTGGATGTGCTCCTTATTATATATATTGAACACGCGCGAGCCCTGCTTCAGCACACACTCGTATGCGCCCAGACGCATTGTTCCGCCCATATTCGTAATGTTCTTCTGCTCCTCCATGATGTCGATGACGTTGTGTGGAGTCTTCTCGTCCATCTCGCGGCTGTTGGCGTCGGCATAGCCCAGCACGTTGCGGGCAAACTCTATCACCATCATCTGCATGCCCAGACAGATGCCGAAAGTCGGGATATTGTGCGTGCGGCAGTAGTGGGCTGCTACAATCTTGCCCTCGATGCCACGCTGTCCGAATCCCGGACAAATCAGTATGCCGTCCTGGCCTTCAATCTTCTCAGCCACGTTCTCCTCGGTCAGATATTCCGAGTTGATGAATGTGATGTTCACCTTGCGGTCGTTGTACGTACCGGCGTGCGATAGGCTCTCGCGTATCGACTTGTAAGCGTCCTGCAAGTCATACTTGCCCACGAGTCCGATGTTCACCGTCTCGGTAGCCTTGTTGCGACGTTCGAGGAACGAACGCCACGGTCCGAGCGACGGCTTCTCACCGATAGGTTCGCCCATCTTGCGCAGAATGGCTGTGTCCAGACCCTGGTTCTGCATGTTGATAGGCACTTCGTATATACTGGGCAGGTCTTCGCTCTGTATCACACAGTCGAGGTCGACATTGCAGAATCCTGCCACCTTCTTCATTATCCCTTCATCCAAGTGTTTTTCGGTGCGTAGAATCAGTACGTCTGGCTGAATGCCCACACTCTGTAGCTCCTTCACGGAGTGCTGTGTTGGCTTGGTCTTCAATTCGCCGGCTGCTTTCAGATATGGCACGTATGTCAGGTGGATGTTAATGGCGCGCTTGCCCAGCTCCCACTTGAGCTGTCGAATGGCTTCCATGTAAGGTGCGCTCTCGATATCGCCGATAGTTCCGCCAATCTCGGTAATCACGAAGTCGTAGCCATACTTCTTGCCGAGCAGCTTCACGTTGCGCTTAATCTCGTCGGTTATGTGCGGCACCACCTGAATGGTCTTGCCCAGATAGTCGCCACGGCGCTCTTTGTCGATAACCGCCTTGTATATGCGGCCTGTTGTCAGCGAATTGGCTTTGGTGGTTTGGATTCCGGTGAATCTCTCGTAGTGGCCGAGGTCGAGGTCGGTTTCCATTCCGTCAACCGTCACATAGCATTCGCCATGCTCGTAAGGGTTGAGTGTTCCAGGGTCGATGTTGATGTACGGGTCAAATTTTTGGATAGTGATGTTGTAACCTCTTGCCTGCAAGAGTTTACCGATTGACGACGAAATGATGCCTTTACCAAGTGAAGACACAACGCCGCCTGTTACAAATATGTACTTTGTTTCAGCCACGGTGATATAAATTATAAAGAATTAAATATTCTAATACGTACAAAAATACAAGGTGCAAAGTTAATATAATTATGCGAAACCGACAAAATTTTTCATTTTTTATTCTTACCTTTGCACCATTATTTATTAGCATTTCATCTATTTTTATGCATATGAAAATTTTCCATATCGCCATAGTGGCAATGTTGCTTTTCGCAGGTCATGCCGATGCACAGGTGCGCTCGCGCCACGCCAAGGTGCACGATGCCGACACTGTGCCCGTCATTGTACGTTCGTATGTCGACTCCTTGCAGGTGGGCCGCACCCGTGTCGACTCGCTTTTCGCCCTGCGTCGCGACAGTCTTTCGGCACCCGACGGCCGCTACTATCGCCTCTTTGTGCCTTTCACATTCTATCACGGCATTGCCGCCAATGCCTTCCGTCTTGGCGACTCCATACCCGAGCTCGACCGCAGTCTGCTCGATGTCTATCTGCATCGACCCGACCTCGTGGTCAGCACGCAGAGCCAGCTCGACCGTGTAGGCCCCATCATCGAGCCTTCTACCACTCCCGTCAAGCCCGAAACCGACATTGTCGACCTCGTGTCGCCTAAGGTAGACGATGACGATGTGGTGTCGCCCGTGCAGATATATGTCGAGAAGCCCAACTTCTGGAAGTTCAGCGGCGACTACAGCCTGCAGCTCTTCCAGAACTATGTGTCTGACAACTGGTATAAAGGTGGCGAGAGCAACTACTCGCTTATAGCTGCCGTGACGCTGCAGGCCAACTACAACAACAAGCAGCGATTCCAGTGGAACAACAAGCTTGAGATGCGTCTCGGACTGCAAAACTCTCGTGGTGACACCCTCCACACGGTGCGTGCCTCCGAAGACCTCATTCGCTACACCAGCAAACTCGGACTGCAGGCTTCTAAGCACTGGTACTACACGTTCCAGCTTATAGCCAGCACCCAGTTTATGCGTGGCTTGCGCAGCAACGACACCCGTATATATTCGCGCTTCCTCTCGCCCCTCTACGTCAATCCCTCGCTCGGTATGGACTACAAGGTCAATTGGTTTAAGGGTCGCTTGACGGGTTCGGTCCATCTTGCCCCTATAGCCTACAGCCTCACCTATGCGCGCGACAAGGAGCTTGCCACGCGCTTCGGTATCGACGAGGGCCATCACGCCAAGAACGACTACGGTTCGGAGGTTACGGTCGACCTTGTGTGGCAGATGGCTAAGGACATACGTTGGAAGACCCGCTTCTATGGCTACACCACCTATCATCGCATGAAGATGGAGTGGGAGAACATCTTCACTTTCGTAGTCAACAAGTACATCTCCACCAACCTCTTCCTCTATCCACGCTTCGACGATGGCGTGAAGCGCGACGACAAATACGGCTACTTCCAGTTTAAGGAGTACGTGTCGCTCGGATTCAGTTATGGAATTTAGCGCGAAATCGCGAATGTTGAATTTTGAGTTTTGAGTTTTGAATTGGTCGCCTACGGCGATTGTGAATTATTCAATTATGAATTATTCAATTGTGAATTCAAAAATCGTTAATTCTTAATCGCAGGCAAAGCCGAGAATAACTCAAAACTCAAAATTCAAAACTCAAAATTCAAATCATGCAAATCGAACCTATAGCTTATTTCCACTCACCGTTTGCCACGAAGTTTGGCGTTCCGAAGCAGAGCGGACTGGTGGAGAATCTTGAGGGCACAATCGAGTTTGTGCCCCAGTATCGCAATGCCGACGCCCTGCGTGGCATTGAGGCGTTCGACTATCTGTGGCTTGTTTGGGAGTTTTCTGCCAACAGCCATGCTGCCGTCAGCCCCGTGGTGCGCCCGCCGTTGCTTGGCGGCAACACCCGTATGGGAGTTTTCGCCACACGCTCGCCGTTCCGTCCCAACCGCATAGGACTCTCGTCGGTGCGCCTCTCGCACGTCGACCTCAACGCCCCAAACGGTCCGCTGATACACGTTCTTGGTGCCGACCTCATGGACGGCACCCCCATCTACGACATCAAGCCCTACGTGGTCTATGCCGACTCCCATCCCGATGCCCGTAGCGGCTTCGTCGACACCCACGCCCTTCAGCGCCTTCAGGTAGACATTCCGCAGCCGTTAGCTGCGCGCTTCACGTCCACCCAGCTCGAAGCCCTGCACGGTGTGCTCTCGCTCGACCCCCGTCCGCATTATCACAACGACCCCAACAAGCTCTACGGCATGTCGTATGCCGGTCGCGACGTACGATTCAAGGTGGCTGATGGGGTGCTGACAGTAGTAGAAGTAGAGTGATTTTGGGATGCAAATATCGTACAGACAGTAAAAAAGTGTTACAAATAAAAAATCGATTATAGAGATTTCAGAAGCGTTTTTCTTCGTTTTTTTAGTGGCTTCAGCCACTCGATTTTCCATTCAGGGCTTCTTTGCATTGCAAAAGGACAACTTTTGAAAGGCAAAGAAGCCCTTATTGCATTGCAATAGTAGCTTGAATGGATGGAAAAAATGCTCCATTTGCATTCAAATGAAGGCTTTTTTTATTCATTTTTCTTGCACACTCTCGTTCGCTATCGTTACAATCGTCTGTGTATAAGCAACATAACACCTGCACGCGCAAAACTCGAGAATTTCGAGCCAAAGATTTCTTCGTACGTTCAACTCGCAGTTTTGAGCGGTTAGAAATGCAAATATAGGAGCGAAGCGTAGCTCGTTCGGTTGAAAAGGTCCTCGCCGTTGGCGAATTTTGAATTACTAAAATATTTGTTAAAAAACATGCTGTATATATTCTGCTGGTGTGCATTTTTATAAATTATTAGTAACTTTGCACACCTAAACATTTTAAATATGGATAATACTTTTGCTCAAAGATTGGTTAACGCCAGAAAAATCCGTTGTATGTCACAACGTGAACTATGCAATTCGGTTGATGGTAAAGTGTCGCCAACTGCAATTGCAAAGTATGAAAAGGGACTGATGATGCCGTCAAGTGACGTGTTGATTTTGCTTTCCAACGCATTGAACATGAAATTAGACTATTTCTTCCGTCCTTATACCATTGATATAGATCCTTCTAAATTTGAGTTTCGCAAGAAGTCAAGCATGGGAAGTAAGAAGGTCGAGTCTATAAAATACCTTGTCTGCTCCGAAATAGAGAAGTATCTTGAAATCGAGGCTATTCTTGGCATAACGTCTAAATTCTGTTTGGATTATGGTAATACGACCGTTGAGGGAGAGAACGAAGCTAAACTCTTGGCTTTGCGTCTTCGCAATGATTTGAATATCGGTTCTGATGCCATTGTCTCTGCTATTGACTTATTGGAATCAGTTGGGGTGAAGATAATAGAGATTGAACACGACAGCTCATTCTCTGGCACTTGCAACGAGGCTGGTGGATTGCCTGTTATTGTGGTCAATAAGAATATGTGTTCTGAGCGCAAGCGTCTTACTATTTTCCACGAATTGGGTCATCTTCTGATGCATTGTGCTGACGGAGTTGATAAGGAGAAGATGTGTAACGTGTTTGCAAACGAGGTGTTGATACCATCTGACAAGTTCAAGAATCTGATAGGTGAGTCCCGTCACGATATTTCCTTGGTCGAGCTACAGGCCATGCAGCGTGAATACGGTATTTCTGTTGATGCTCTTATGGTAAAGGCGGCACAGCTGAATATCATTACAGACAGACGCTTCACTTCTTACCATAAAAAGAAGAACGCCTTGCCCACTTTTAAGGAGGCTGTAGAACAAAGTCTCTATCCAATGGAGCATACCTGTCGCTTTGAGCGTCTGGTCTACCGTGCGCTTGCAAGCGAGGTTATTTCATACTCCAAAGCAGCCGCTCTTTTGGATAAGTCTGTCAATGAAGTCCGTGACACTCTCAATCTGATGTAAGTATGGAGATTGTTATTAATGACACAAATATCTTGATAGACCTATATAATGCAGGATTGCTGCCGTATTGTAAGAAACTTAATCTCGACTTTCGCACATTGGATGTCGTTATCAACGAGATTGAAGATTCTGAACAGTATACAGCAGTCCAAAGCATTATTGATGAGGGTACTTTGTCTGTTTATTCTCTTTCAGGTGAGCAGGTTGGCACTGTTTTCCAAAAGGTTTCAGAATATAATGGTGTTTGTAACTTGTCCGTGGAAGATATTTCCGTTATGGTTTATGCCATAGACAACAATTGTCGTTTGCTGACTGGTGACAAAAAGTTGAAAGACAAGGCTACGCTTGAAAATGTAAAAGTCTCAGGCATTCTATTCCTCACCGATATGCTGACACAGGAGGGTGATATTGACTGCGGTGAAATGATTAACGCCTTGGAGCGTCTTCTAAGTTCAAATAACCGTCTCCCTAGGAAACTTATCAAAGAACGAATTGAAACTCTTAAACGTCTAAACACATTATAGTCATATCTCGTTGGCGAAGCTCCTTTACGAGGAGCAGCGCCATGGTTACAGCGTGGTTCATTGTTCAATCTTCCATTTGCTGTTGCCGTACCATTCTTTGACTTCACTTTCGCTGATTGGCGAGAAGGGCCAGTCGCGCGTATGCATAAACGTTCGTTTCTGAGCGTCCCAATACCAGTAATGAGTAGAGCCAAGACGATGGCCTAAGTAAAGTCGGCATTCCTTCTCGTCGTCTGGATGTGCCTTCAGATAAGCAATAAGTTCAGCCGTTGTAATCCATTCTTTATTCTTTTCCTTGTCCATTCGTAATCTAAGAGTTAAGTATTCAACATTAATGATTTGTCTATGGCGCCAGTCTTATACAAAGACCCTGCAAAGGTCGTAGATCAAATGTACACCTGCAAATCATTTAGATCACCTTAGATCTTGCAGCCATATATTTATAACCTTTTAGATCTTACCGTTCTGCTTTCATCAGTAGAGTCTCAACAGTTGTTTTTAGTACTCCTAATAGCAGTAGGATGTTGTGCAGCTTACACAAAGTGTAGTGTAGGAGGGCATGACGTCCCCGTCGTGCCCTGAACAAGCAAACCATAGGAACGGCGGACTCCCGTCCGACGTGCATCCAAACTATTTATTAGTCATTCTGCATAATCGGCAAACATAGGGAGAACAATCTATTAGCTATCCACAAATAAATCTACCGTATGTCACTTTGTTTTCGAATGAAAACATTACCTTTGTATGGAAAACGAATCTTCTAGATTCCTTTAAATCTTAAATCAAAGATTTATAACCTTTTAGACCAATTGAATTCAAACAGATATGAACAAGCTAGAAACTTTAAAAGATATAGTAGCAGACAAGTATGATGGATGCTATGAAGTTATGCGTGAGTGTGTAATGGCATACGCAAATGTTGATACTAATCTTCTTGACTTTAATGATTTGGATTTGGTATTGATGATACCAATTGGTACGTGGACAGTTACTACGGACAAGAAAATAGCTCTTGTTAAGGCTTCTCATCTTGAGAATGATTCAAAAGTAAAGTTAATCTCAAAGATGGAAGAAGTTGACAAAAAGGCAAAAAATGGAGAATATGAACATTCTGAGAAAAATAAGAATGGGGGATTTTGGGGTATGTTTGGTACAGCTTTCAGGTCTGTATCTGCTGTTACCAATGACGTGTCTACTGCTCGGGATTTTATAGCTATGCTTGTTGGATTGCTAAACAAATCAGAAGAAGAGTTATACTCGTTTGTGGATTCTACGTTGAAAAACAAACCACTTCTAGGATTACAAGCAGGTGTAATCTCTCAGGTGTTACATTGTCTTTTTCCTAATGTTTTTCCTGTTGTCAATTCTTGGGGTCGAGGAATCTTTGATGCATTAAGGTTACGTTTGGTAAAAGCGGATAAGAAAACTACTTATATCTCAAATTGTGAAACAATCAAGAAGTATCGTGATACCTTTGGCAAGTTTAAGAACTATCGTGTAATTGATCGTTTGTCGATAGAGCATGCTCGTGAGATAGGCTTTGGCTTTTTTGTGGAGAAATATTCAACACCTAATTATATTCTGAATGATATCGATACAATCCTTCCTGAGTATATTTCTAAATTGACAGAGGGTTATGATACTTTATATCAAATTCCAGATGCAGAAACAGCTAAAGAGGTGCAGAAGATTCTTCGTGAAGACAATGACTTTATGGAAAAGAGTAAAGCCACTGGCAACCATCGTCCCTCATCGTGTTTTAGGAAATATATGGATTTTTTCAGTTGGTGGATAAACCCCGAAGATCCTTTTGCACAACAAAAAGCAGATAATGATACTTATATGAATGACATTAGTGATGATGAGCAGAATTATGAAGAATACGATTTCTCTTCTGACACAGATAAACCATTCATTAGTGAGGAGAACTTTTTAAAAATGGCCAAACTTTTGAAATCGAAGAAAAATATTATTCTCGAAGGTGCACCTGGTGTCGGTAAGACTTTTTTGGCTCGTAAGATAGCTTATCAGCTAATTGGCAAGATAAAGAACGATAATGTCGAAATGGTGCAGTTCCATCAGTCATATGGTTATGAGGATTTTGTGCAAGGTATTCGCCCTTCTTCTAAAGGGAATGGCTTTGAACGTCGAAACGGAATCTTTTTCAATTTCTGCAATAAAGCCCGCCTTTTGCCTAACCAACCATTTGTATTTATTATTGATGAGATAAATCGAGGTAATATCAGCAAGATTTTAGGAGAATTGATGATGCTTATAGAGGCTGATAAACGTAAGGAGGAATATGCCCTTAGGCTGACTTATAGCAATGAGGACGAAGAACGCTTTTTTGTGCCTGCCAATGTGTATATAATTGGTTGTATGAATACTGCTGACCGTTCTTTGGCAATCGTTGATTATGCTTTGCGACGTCGCTTTAAGTTTTGTCATATTATGCCAGAATTCAATGAAGCTTTCAAAGATTACCTTACTTCTAAAGGGATTGATAAAAAACATGTTGAGCAGATAATTGATAAAGTAGAATCTGCAAATAATCTGATAGCAACCATCGACAGAGGACTTGAAATAGGTCATAGCTATTTCTGTCAAACAGATGGTTGTGAAGATTTCGAAACTTGGTGGGAGAGTATCTGTGAATACGAACTGTTCCCATATATTTATGAAATCTGTTTTGATGACGAAGATAAGTATGAACAGATTTGTACAATATTGAAATTCTGAAATGTTGCCCAAAATACCTATAGAAAATCTATACTACCTGCTTTGTTATGCTTGGGATGTTAATGACCAACTGAACAAAGTAAAAGTGGATGGTAGAAATTACCATTCGCTTGAAAACTTGTTGGCTACAGTCTTGGTTATGGCATGTGAGCGGTTATTACGTAGAGGGCTTGTTCAAGAATACTTATTCGAAGAATTTGAAGTAAATGGAATACGTGGAAAGTTGAATCTCGAAGAAACATTGAAGAAAGGGATTTATGGACGAGGTAAAACCATATGCCAAATAGATGAATTAACAAGTGATGTGCTTATCAATCAAGTGATTTATTCAACATTGAAACGGCTTGTCAAATTAAACAGTCTTGATGAAGAAATCAGGCAGAGGGTTAGAAAGACAATGCGAAAATTTCCTCATATGAGAGATGTAGATGTGGTAATAAATACTTTTGAACGTATTAAACTTAATCGTAACAATCGTTTCTATGCATTGGTCTTGAATGTTTGTAAGTTGATATGGCAGTCTACATTGCCCAACAAAAGACATGAAGGTAAGTATGAATTTATTGATTTTACTGAAGATGACTTCCAAATGAATGTTATTTTTGAGCGCTTCTTGATGAATTTTTGCAAACAGCATTGCAAGACAGAATATCCAGAAGTGCATCGTGAATACATAGAATTTAAACTTACACCATTCGGTATGATGTTTAAGGAGAGTGGAGAAGCTCTACCTATGATGGAAACAGATATAACCCTATATAATTCCATAGCACAGAAGAAACATATCCTTGATGCAAAGTTTTATCGAGAGGCTTTTGTTTCAAAGTATGGAGGAAGGAAGAAAGTGAGGAGAGAACATCTTTCACAGATTCTTTCATACATATTAAATCAAGAGGATCCGCAAAAAGCATATACATTGAATGCTAATGGAACATTGGTTTATCCTACTGTAACAGAAGATATTGACTTTTCGTATCATTACAATGGGTCTTCACATGATATATATGTAAGAACAGTGAATCTAAATCAGCCTTGGCAGAAAATTGAGGAACGAATAAAACAGATAATAAAATAAGCGTATGTTCATTTATTAGGAAACCATAGACCGTTCGACTCCTAGACAACTCTAATGGATTGGTAGAGAAGGTAATGGTGGATAAGCATTTAAAAATGTAATGCTGTTTTTAGAATGGATAGATGATAAAATAAAGTAAGACAATGAGACAGAAGAAATATACACAAACCCAACAGGTGATAGACACCCTACGTAAGTATGGTGGATATGCTACTCTTGGAAATTTGTATCATTTGGTTGATACTAAATCATGGGCTACTAAGACTCCTAATGAATCTATACGAAGAATTGTGCAGGAGTCTGATGAGATTTTCAGAATCCAACCGGGACTTTGGGCTTTGGAAGAATGTCGTGACGAAGTGATGCGCAAGTTTGATATTCAATCTAAGGAGCAAGAAACTGTAGACATGTTTACTCATAGCTATTATCAAGGGTTAATCATTGAGATTGGCAACATGAAGCATTATAGCACTTATGTTCCTGCTCAAGACCAAAATCGTAAGTTTCTTGAAAAACCATTGAAAGATATTTGTACTACTGTTCATCTCCCTGACTTTTCATTTGAGAATATCAAGAATAGAGCAAGAACTGTAGACGTGATATGGTTTAATGAGCGCAATATGCCCGACAGTTTCTTTGAAGTAGAACACTCTACTGATATTCAGAATTCTGTGGCAAAATTCTGCGATTTGCAAGATTTCTCCAGTCGTTTCTTGATTGTCGCTCCCCAAAATCGTGAGGAACAATTCAATAAGGTGATGAGCCGCACGGCTTTTAAAGATATGCGAGACCGCATAAAGTTTCACAATTACGAGAGTATTTTGCAGCAATATGAACTTATGTGTAAGTTGCAGAAGAATGATGGTTTTATCTGATTCGTATGATCAATAATTAACATAGCAAAATATTGGTAAAAGGCGCTATACATCTGATGCGTAAACATTTGTAACTGATTGATAATGATCATTTTTGATCACAAAAGTCAAAGATTGATCTTTTCGGGTTCTCTTAAGTTATTTGATATACTTTTGTGCCCGAATATGGAATATCAGAAACCGAAAACATATTATCAATCGAAGACAAATGACTTTGTTCTTGCTCATGGCGATTGCTTCAAACTCCTCAAAGAGTTTGATTTCAAGTTCGACATGATATTTGCCGACCCTCCTTACTTTCTATCCAACGGTGGAATATCGTTGCAGAACGGTAAGATTGTGTGCGTGGACAAGGGGGATTGGGACAAGGGCAGGTCGCAAGAGGATATGATGGATTTCAATATGGAGTGGCTGCGACTGTGTCGTGACAAGTTGAAAGACAATGGCACGATATGGATTAGCGGAACATATCACAATATCTTTTCTGTGGCTAACTGTCTGACTACTCTTGGCTATAAGATTTTGAACGTGATAACATGGCAGAAGACGAATCCTCCTGCCAATATATCGTGTCGCTTCTTCACGTATTCTACGGAATTTGTAATCTGGGCACGAAAGAAGCAGAAGGTTGCTCATAAGTTCAACTATGGCCTGATGAAAGAACTGAACGACGGCAAGCAAATGACTGACGTATGGCGTATGCCGGCAATAGGCACTTGGGAAAAGACTTGTGGCAAACATCCTACGCAAAAGCCCTTGCGTCTGCTCGTGCGTATGATACTTGCGTCAACCAATCAAGGCGATTGGATACTCGACCCTTTCAGCGGAAGCTCTACAACAGGCATTGCAGCCAACTTGTGTGGCAGACGATTTGCAGGACTGGAGCAGGAAGAGAAGTTCTGCCGACTAAGCATGGCACGGCGAGAGGAAATAGAAAACCTGACAAGCTACGACCGGCTCGTCAAGCATATTGACGACTTGCAAGCTCTGCAAGATTGTAATGTGGTGAACGTTAACGACAGCGAGTGCATACAAATGCCATTTTAAGCCGAATCTTTCATTGAGAATGAATGATCATCTATAAAATCGTTCATTCGCAATGAACGATTTCGTAGATAAAGGATGTATTTTTCTCGATTTTTATTTGTATTTTTGCCATGCCTTTTGATAAATACGTTGGTGTAAATTAAAAATAAGATGATTATGGAAAAATATAATATACCACAAGATACAGAAATCGTCTCAGAACCAAAACTATTATGGGGTGGTCGCTGGACTGATGAAAAATTAGATGCTTTCGAGAAATACGTGAGGGCCTATTTGACAATAATGAACAAATATAGGCATAAATATAATTGGAAACTATTGTATTTTGATGGTTTTGCAGGAAGTGGTACTCGTAATGATGATATTGGCGAAGATGCCACATTGTATAAACTTTTTGAAGACGAAACTATTACGGAGGAACAGTTAGGTGTTTATAAAGGTGCTGCTGAACGTGTGGTGTCTTTAGATATTGAAGGCTTTGACAAATACTATTTTGTTGATTTGGATAAAGAGTCAAACAATAAATTGAAAGAAAGACTCTCACCGTATGATCCTGATGGAGTCCGTTTTGAGTTTCGTAATAAAGATGCCAATGATATAACTCAAATGATGGGTCAGCATATGGCGAAAGAATGGAGAAAGTGGAAAGGGCTTGTATTGTTGGATCCTTTTGGTATGAGTATAAACTGGAGTACGATAGAAAGTTTAAAGAATGCATCAATAGACTTGTGGATATTAGTACCAACTGGAGTAATAATAAACCGCTTACTTGAGCGTGATGGTAGCTTAAAACATATAGATAAGCTGAAATCGTTTTTCGGAATGACCAAGGATGAGATATCAGACTTCTTTTATAAAAAGCGAACAGAAAACACTTTGTTTGGAGAAGTTGAATTGATAGAGAAAGTAAAGAATCCAATACAGAAAATAGCCGAATTGTATGTTGAGCGTTTGAAAAAAGAATTTAAATATGTGACCGAGTCGCCTCTTGTTTTGACAAACAATCGTGGAGTCCCAATCTTCCATTTTGTGTTTGCTTCAAATAATCAAACAGCTGTTAATATAGCACAACAAATAATCAAAAAGAAATCGTAATAATATGTCAACAAAAATAGAATGGACCGATAAAACTTGGAATCCAATAACAGGATGTACTAAGAAATCGGCTGGTTGCGCACATTGCTATGCAGAAGTGATGGCGAATCGTATAAAGAACATGGGGCTTGCAAAATACCGAAATGGATTCAGCCTGACATTGCATGATGATGATTTGGAAGAGCCTCTTCATTGGAAAAAAGGACATAATGTGTTTGTATGTTCAATGAGTGATATCTTTCATGAAGAAGTGCCTTATGTGTTTGTTGACAAGATATTTGAAACAATAAATAAAACCCCTCAACACCGATATCAAATTCTGACAAAAAGAGCTGAACGTATGGCTGAATATTTTCAGAGTAGAGAGATACCTAAAAATGTATGGTTGGGAGTGACGGTGGAATGTAAAGACACCATGTTTAGAATTGATTATCTACGCAAACTCAGAGCTTCTGTTAAGTTCCTTTCCTGTGAACCTCTTCTCGAAGACTTAGGCGAAATGTGTCTTGATGGCATTGATTGGGTTATCGTTGGTGGTGAGAGTGGTCCAAAAGCAAGGCCGATGCAAGCGGAATGGGCTATAAATATACGTAATCAAGTGGAAAACCAAAATGCTGCGTTTTTCTTCAAACAGTGGGGAACATGGGGAAGTGATGGCATTAAAAGAAGTAAGGCGAAAAATGGAAAATTACTTGAAGGACAAGTGGTACAGAAAATGCCTAAAGAGTCTATTTAATAGAGCTTTTCATTGCTTCTTAAACACGAAAAAGCCCTCTTTTCTTTCAGCATGCTGAAGGCAAGAGGGCTGTATTTATTGGTTGGTTTAGTCGAAATGTCGTTGCTATGCGGTCGGCGGCTTAGAAGGGCAGATCGTCTTCTGAGCTCTGCTCGGCTGCGGGTGCTGCAGGCTGTGCTGCGGGCTGAACGGGTGCTGTAGGCTGTGCAGGAGCCGGACCGAAAGCTGCGCCTGGAACAACGCCGGGCTGCATGCCTACTGCTGCGGGATCAACCTGACGTACGTCGAAAGCGCGGATGTTGTTAAACCAGCGTCCGTTGTACTCGTGGGCGTCGATGTCGAACGATACGTTCACTTCCTGGCCCAACTGTATGTTGAAACGGCTGATGCGGTCGGCACCGAATACGCCGAACACCATCTTGCGCGGATAAGCGTCGTGAGTCTCGATGACGTAGTCCTGCGACTTCCACTCACCGCGTGCTGAAACACCGCTTCTTGCCTCCAATACGGCGATAACTTTTCCTTGAATCTCCATTTGTCTTTGATTGTATTTAATGTGTTATAATTGCGTAGTATATATTTAATCGGAGTGCGAAATTAATAAAATTGTTCAAGATAGAAAAACTTTTGTTGTAGTTTTTATTTTTGGTGTTGCTTTTTAAGCAATTTTCATTACCTTTGTAGCCAAAACAATAATATAAAAACATAAGAACAATGCAATTCACATTATCAAGCGGAACGCTAAATGCGCGACTTCAGACCCTCGTTAGGGTTATCGGTGGCAAGAACGCCATAAGTATATTGGACTGTTTCCTTTTCGAGGTTGCCAACAACACCCTCACCGTCACTGCAAGTGACTCGGAGAATGTGATGCAGGCCACTATAGAACTTGACGAGTGCACAGGCGAGGGACGCTTCGCTCTGCCTAATCATACCATACTCAACGCTGTGAAGGAGCTGCCCGAGCAGCCGCTTCAGATGACTATCGACGACCAGAGTCTGTCGGTGGTTGTTGACTATCAGAACGGTTCGTTCAGCCTGGCTGCCCTGCCTGCTGACGACTATCCCGTGATGCCCGACATGAGCGACGACGCTACTGTGCTCTCGCTCAATCAGCAGCTCTTGGCTGAGAACATCTCACGCTCGCTCTTTGCCACTGCTCAGGACGAGATTCGTCCGGTGATGGGCGGTATTCTGTTCGACCTCAAGACCGACGGACTGACCGTTGTGGCTACCGACGGACACAAGTTGGTGCGCAACCGCATACTCAATGTTGTGGCTGAGGAAGAGCCTACATCGTTCATCCTGCCGCAGAAGCCGGCACAGTTGCTGAAGGGTGTACTTGCCAAGGGCGAGGGCGACGTTGTGGTGCGCTTTGCTGCCAACAGCTGCGAGTTCAAGTATGACGGAGGCGAGTTCCGCTGCCGTCTGATTGAGGGTCGCTATCCCAACTACAACTCGGTGATTCCTACCAACAACACCAACTGTCTTACAGCCGACCGCAAGACCATGCTCGGTGCCCTGAAGCGTGTATTGCCGTTCTCAAGCGAGAGCAGCCGTCTGGTGCGCTTCCATCTGGAGAAGGGACTGCTGCGTCTGCAGGCTTCTGACATCGACTTCGCAACAAGCGCCAAGGAGAGCATTGCATGCGAATATGCCGGAACTACAATGGACATCGGCTTCAAGGGCGACTCGGTATGCGAGATTCTCAACAATCTGAGCAGCGACGAGGTGACCGTGCAGCTTGCCGACCCAAGCCGCGCCGGAGTGTTTGTGCCGGTAGAGCAGCCTGAGAATCAGGAAATCCTGATGCTCATGATGCCAATGTTGCTGAACGACTAAATTAAATAGAATTAGGAGTTAGGAATGTTGAATGTTGAATTAGTGCGCTTCGCGCATTTGGAATTTTAGAATTTCGAATTGAGAGTTGTCAATCAATTCAACATTGAACAACTCAAAATCGGCAAAGCCGACTAACTCCTAATTCAAAACTCAAAACTCAAAATTTATAAAGCGTCTCTGTCGCTTATATTATATAATGAAACTAAATCTTACACGACCCCTTGTTGTCTTCGACCTTGAGACAACGGGACTTGACCTCGTGCGCGACCGCATAATCCAGCTTTCTTACATTAAGGTTATGCCCGACGGCGAGGAACGACGCGAGAACCTGCTCGTAAATCCAGGCAAGGCCATTCCGCAGGAGGTGACCGAACTGACCGGCATCAGCAATGACGACGTGAAGGACGCACCTACATTCAAGGAGATTGCTCCGAAGCTGAACGAGAAAATGAAGGACTGCGACTTTGCAGGATACAATTCCAACCACTTCGACATACCGATGCTCGCCGAGGAATTTCTGCGTGCCGGCATCGACTTCGACTTCTCGAAATGCCGACTCATCGACGCACAGACTATATTCCACAAGATGGAACGACGCAATCTGGCTGCCGCATACAAATTCTTCTGCGGACGCAAGATGGAGGACGACTTCACCGCTCACCGTGCCGACGAGGATACTGAGGCTACCTACCGTGTGCTCATGGCTGAGCTCGACATGTATGCTCCGGGCGTACAGGAGGAACCCGACCGTGTGCTGGAGAACGACATGGACTTCCTGGCTGAATTCTCAAAGCAGAACGACAATGTAGACTTTGCCGGTCGCATAGTATGGAAACCGTTGCTCGGTGCCGATGGCAAGCCATTGCTCGACAAGGACGGCAAGGAACGCAAGTTTGAGGCTTTCAACTTCGGCAAGTACAGAGGACGCTCCGTGGCTGACGTGCTGCGTGCCGATCCCGGCTACTACAGCTGGATGATGACAGGCGACTTCACATTCAACACCAAGCAGGTGCTGACACGCATCCGCCTGAAGGGATTTAATAAATGAATTAGGAATTTTGAGTTTTGAATTTTGAATTAGTCGCGGCTTCGCCTGCGATTATGAATTTTTGAGTTATGAATTTTCAATTCAAAAATGAACAACTCAAAATCGGCAAAGCCGACCAATTCAAAACTCAAAATTCAAAACTCAAAAATCAAAACTATGCTAAAGGGCAAGAAAATAGTATTGGGCATAACAGGCTCTATAGCCGCCTATAAGTCGTGTCTGCTGATACGCGAATTTGTGAAGCAGGGAGCTGAGGTGCAGGTGGTGATAACACCTGCCGGTAAGGAGTTTATCACTCCCATTACGCTGTCGGCTCTGACACACAAGCCCGTGGTGAGCGAGTTCTTCTCGCAGCGCGACGGCACATGGAACTCGCATGTCGACCTCGGACTGTGGGCTGATGCAATGGTGATAGCTCCGTGTACTGCCAGCACTATGGGCAAGATGGCGCACGGCGTGGCTGACAATATGCTCATCACTACATATCTGTCGATGAAGGCTCCGGTGTTCATTGCTCCTGCCATGGACCTCGACATGTATCGACACCCGTCTACACAGGCCAATATGCAGACTCTGCTGTCGTACGGCAACCATATCATCGAGCCGGCTGACGGTTTTCTGGCAAGCGGACTGGAGGGTAAGGGACGTATGGAGGAGCCTGCCGTGATAGCACGCCGCATATCCGAATACTTCGACCGTCAGGACAGCAACTCGCCATTGGTGGGCAAGAAGGTGATGATAACCGCCGGCCCTACATATGAACGTATCGACCCAGTGCGCTTCATAGGCAACTACTCGAGCGGCAAGATGGGTTTTGCCATTGCCGAGGAGTGTCGCCGACGCGGTGCCGACGTGACGATAGTGTGCGGACCAGTTAGCCTGAAATGCGACGACGGCATACGGCGTGTAGACGTGGAAAGCTGTGAGGAGATGTATCAGGCTGCCACACGCGAGTTTGCCAATGCCGACGTGGCTGTGCTGGCTGCTGCTGTGGCTGACTTCAAGCCAGCCGACGTTGCCGACCGCAAGATAAAGCGCGAGAAGGACGACCTCGTGATGCGTCTGTGTCCTACGCACGACATTGCTGCGGCTCTGGGACAGGCAAAGACCGAGCGCCAGACCATTGTGGCTTTTGCGCTTGAGACCAACGACGAGGAGGCAAACGCACAGCGCAAGCTCGAAAAGAAGAATGCCGACTTCATCGTGCTCAACAGTCTGCGCAACGAGGGTACGTGTTTCCGCACCGATGACAACCAGATAGAGATAATCAGTCGTACGGACAAGAAGCAGTATCCCAAGTGCTCGAAGGCTGAGACGGCTCAATACATCGTGGACGAGATTGAGGCCACAGTAAGCCACAAATAGTCATAACACACATATATAATTATGATGTCAATTCGATTGCTAACATCGTTTGTTGCCGCCGTGATGTGTGGGGTGGGGTGTGCCGACGTGCATGCCCAGGAACTCGACGCACGCATCAGCATCAACCACTCGCAGGTGCAGGGCACTGACGCAAGCGTGTTCGACGACCTCGAACAGAATCTGACGCGGTTTGTCAACGAGCGCCAGTGGACCAGTATGCAGTTCTACAAGAATGAGCGCATACAGTGCAGCTTCAACATAACGGTGACTAAATACGACAAGGCATCGAATGTGTTCACATGCAAGGCTGTGGTGCAAGCCAACCGACCCGTGTACAACGCCTCGTACACCACGACGCTGTACAGCAATACCGACAACGACTTCAACTTCGAGTATGCGCAGTTCGACCAGATACAGTTCAACGAGGAGCAGGTGGACAACCAGCTCACGGCGCTCATGGCTTATTACGCCTATCTGATTATCGGACTCGACCTCGACTCGTTTGCTCCGATGGGAGGTGAGGATGTGCTGCAGCAATGCATGAATCTGACCAACAATGCTCAGAATCTGAACTATCCCGGATGGAAGGCTTTTGACAGCAGCCGTAACCGATTCGCCATAATCAACGACTATCTTGACGGAGCGATGAAGCCTTTCCGCCAGTTGCAGTACGACTACTATCGCAACGGACTCGACGTGATGGCGACCAACGCCGACCGCGGACGTGCTGCCATAACGACAGCGCTGGAGGAAGACCTGAAGAAGGCGCATGCCGACCGACCGCTGAGTCTGCTGCCGCAGATATGGACCGACTACAAGCGCGACGAACTTGCCAACATATATCGAGGCAAGGGTACGCAGAAGGAGAAACAGAGTGTTTACGACATATTGTTTGGTATCAATGCCAGCCAGAATACGGCTTGGGAAAAGATAAAGGAATAGATTATGCTGAAAAAACTTGACATAAGAAACTTTACGCTTATAGACCATCTGGAGATGCTCTTCTATCCCGGATTCTCCGTTATCACGGGCGAGACGGGAGCCGGCAAGAGTATCATCATCGGGGCTATCGGACTGTTGCTGGGCAATAGGGCGGACACCAAGATGGTGAAGCGTGGGCGCGACAAGTGTATCGTCGAGGCAACGTTCGACCTTAGTGTGTATCACTCGGACGTGCTGAAGGACTTCTTCGAGCGCAACGATCTCGACTATGAGCCTGAGGAATGTCTGCTCAGACGCGAGGTGAACGCCAACGGCAAGAGCCGGGCTTTCATCAACGACACGCCGGTGACGCTGGCGCTGATACGCGAACTGGGCGAACAGCTCATCGACATACACAGCCAGCACCAGAACCTGCTGCTCAATCGCGAGGACTTCCAGCTTAATGTGGTGGACATCATCGCCCACGACAAGGCGCAATTGGCCGACTACCAGGCGTCGTACGGCAAGTATCGCAAGGCGCAGGACGAACTGGCACGTGTGAAGGAGGAGATTGAGCGCAATCGTGAGAACGAGGACTTCCTGCGTTTTCAGCAGAAGGAACTCGCCGATGCCAATCTTGTAGACGGCGAACAGGAGACGCTCGAACAGACGGCAGAGATGATGAGTCATGCCGAGGACATAAAGCGTGTGCTGCATGAGGCAGACCAGTGTCTGGCGGGCGAGGAAATGAGCATCGTGAACGAGGTGCGCCAGCGTGCGTCGCAGTTGCGAAGCATAGCCGACATCTATCACGAAGCGCAGGAAATGGCCGACCGACTGGACAACTGCTATGTCGAACTGAAGGACATTTCGCAGGAGATTGCATCGCACATCGACGACGTGGAGTTCGACCCCGTGAAGTATAACGAGACTACCCAACGTCTCGATACCATATACTCGCTGCAGCAGAAATATCATGTGACTACTGTTGAGGAACTTATAGCCAAGAAGAATGAACTTGACACCCAGCTCGGCAACATCGACAATAGCGACGAGCGACTGGAGGAGTGCAAGCAACGTGTTGAGGCGCTGAAGGCTGAGTGCACGCAGAAGGCTGCTGTGCTGAGCGAGGTGCGCCGCAAGGCTGCCGTAGAGGTAGAAGGCGAACTTGCCAAGCTGTTGGCTCCGCTGGGAATACCTAATGTAAGGTTTAAGGTGCAGATTACTATGGGCGAACTTGCCCAGAAGGGTGTCGACAAGGTGATGTTCCTATTCAGCGCCAACAAGAGCACCGACATGCTGCCCGTATCGCAGGTGGCTTCGGGTGGTGAGATTGCACGTGTGATGCTGTCGCTCAAGGCCATGATAAGCAAGGCGATAGGACTGCCTACTATCATATTCGACGAGATAGACACTGGTGTGAGCGGACGCGTGGCTGAGCAGATGGCGCACATAATGCGTGGCATGGGCGACGTTAACCGCCAGGTTATCTGTATCACCCACCTGCCGCAGATTGCTGCTTACGGCTCTACACACTATAAGGTGGCTAAGCACGAGGCTGAGAGTGGCACGGTGAGCACGATGACACAGCTCACGCCCGACCAGCGCATAACGGAGATAGCCCAAATGCTCAGCGGTAGCGACGTGACACAGGCGGCTATAGACAACGCCAAGTCGCTATTAATGAAAGAAAAGAAATAAAAGTATATAGAATATTTATTATGAATCGATTTTTTGTTACTGTCTTTGCAGTCTTTGCTATGGCGATGGCATCGTTTGCCCAGCCATCAGCAGTCAAGAATGCTGCAAAGTCAACGTTCCGTCTGGTATGCTATGACGCGAACGGCAACCGCAATGCCGAGACTTACGGTGTGTTCACATCGACCGACGGTGAGGCTGTTGCACCATGGTCGGCACTGTCGACGGCAGCGCGTGCTGAGGTGGTCGACTTCAATGGCAAGACATATAATGTACGCACACTGGTTGGCGTAAACGAATTGTATGACGTGTGCCGTTTTCGTGTAGATGCTTCAAAGACTCAGCCGGCTGCAATGGCTACTGCAACGGTGCCTGCCAACTCAAAGGTGTGGCTCGTCAACTTTGCCGACAAGAAGGTGAAGGCAGACGAGTATTCGGTAGAGCGAAGCGAGAAGTTTATGGACAAGTATGCTTACTACATTTTTGCCTATAACGACAAGAGTGGTGTGGCTGGCAGTCCGTTTGTCAATGCCAACGGTCAGGTGATAGGACTGTTGCAGCAGTCGGAGACCAATATCGAGACACATGCCGTAGACCCGCGTTTTGCAACGACATTGGCATTCAATTCTTTGGATGTGGCTCGTCCCGATTACAACAAGACAGCTATACGTATGCAGTTGCCCGACGACAGCAAGCAGGCACTGCTGATGATTATGCTTACTTCGGAGCATCAGGACTCGGCAAAGTATGTTGGCTATATTGCCGACTATATAGCAAAGTTCCCGCAGCAGGTTGACGGCTATACTACGAGTGCTTTGCGCAAGAGCAACAATGGCGACTTTGCCGGTGCCGATGCTGACATGAAGCAGGCGCTGAAGCATGCTACAAACAAGGCTGAGGCTCATGCCGAATATTCGCGCGTGATGTATCAGAAGCTTATCTACAGCAACGACTCGTTGTATAAGGAGTGGACCCTGGACAAGGCTCTCGGTGAGGCAGAGGAGGCTTATAAGATTGACCCGCAGCTGGCTTATCGCCACAGCGCTGCCCAGATACTCTTCTCGAAGCGTGAGTATGCCAAGGCTTACGATATATTCAATGAGTTGTCGAAGACCTCGTTTGCCAATAGCGAGGTGTTCTACGAGGCTGCCCAGTGTAAGGCTCAGCTTGGTGCCAAAAACGAGGAATTGATAGTGTTGCTCGACAGTGCTGTGGCACGTTGCACCAAGCCGTATACTTCGGTGGCTGCTCCGTATGTGCTTGCACGCGGACGGATGTACGACGCCATGAAGGACTATCGCCGCGCACTTGCCGACTACAACGAATACGATACTATAATGTATGGTCGCGCCAATGCCGATTTCTACTTCACACGCTACAAGTGTGAGGTCAACATGCGTCAGTATCAGGTGGCTCTCAACGACATCGCACACGCCGCTTATGTGTGTGAGCCGCAGATGCGCCCCATCTATCTGGCTGAGATGGCATCGCTACAGCTTCGTGTGAACATGCTCGACAATGCTGTGAAGACTGCCGACCTCTGCTTGCAGCTGGATGCCGACAACACCGACGCCCTACTTATCAAGGGTGTAGCCCTCGTAGGACTGAAGAAGAAACCTGAGGCTATGGAGTGTCTGCAACGAGCCAAGACTCTGGGCGACCAGCGTGCCGATGAGTATATAAAGAAATACAAATAAGGAGTTTTGAGTTTTGAATTTTGAGTTTTGAATTAGTCGCCTAGGGCGATTGAGAATTGATGAATTTTGAATTCATAATTGAATGATTCCTAATGCGTATAGCGCACTAACTCCTAATTCAAAACTCCTAATTCGCAAAGTGCACTAACTCCTAATTAGAAACTAAAAAAGCGCTTGAACACTAAATGTTGTGTTCAAGCGCTTTTATGTATATGAATTCAAAAATTGAAAATTCAACATCGGCGTTAGCCGACCAATTCAAAATTCAAAATTCAAAACTCAAAACTAATAGTTGTCGTCGTCGTCGGTAACGTCTTCTGCCTCAAGGTTGAGGTCTTCGGGGTCGGTATCGAATGTGGTGCGATAGCTCTCCTCTGTGAGCTTGTCCTCATCGAATGTATCGTCGTCGTCGTCGTCATCGTACTTGTCGTCCGGCAAGTCAAGATCGTCCTCATCGTCTTCGTCGTCGTAGTTCTTAGCCTTCTTGGTTGTCTCGCTTTCGAGGCTTGCAACTGGCTTCTCCATTTCAGGCTTCTCCTTAGCGAAGATGGCCTCAATCCATGCACCCTTGGCAATCTCAAGCACCTCAAAGCCGTCGTTCACCTTCTTCTCGTACATTCCGCCCGGCTTGTGCAGACGATCCTTGGGCAGAGTAGTGGTGCTGATGTCGAATCCGCTCTCGATGATGTCCTGAATGCTCTGCGAGAGAGAGTCCCATCCACCGCCAAAGTTGCGGTCGAGAACCTCAATGAGCTTGGCAGCCGAGATGTGACGTATGTTCTCGTATGTAAGGTCGGTGACGCGCATAATCTGACGCTTCTTGATGGCCCACTTGCTATTATCGCCTTCGTCAGCACCCAGCGAACCAATCTTGAAGTCGCGGGCTTCATATTTCTTGATTACTTCAGGGCGGTCAATCTTTATCTCTTCTATTTCGAAAGCGCTTTTGATAACATCGAAGTAGTGTCTCTTGTTGTCCTTGAAATCAGATTCCTTTTTGGCCGATTCCCACATACGTAAGATGTCATTCTCCTGCAATTCCCATACATTACTCTTTGTTAGAGTCTTGAGTGTCAAAGCTTTCTGTTGTTTCATATATTATTAATTTGTTTTCGTTTTATGTTTTGTTTAGTCTATCTTGCTCATCAGCCCAAAGGCCGATGGAAAAACGTGTTGCAAAAGTATATACTTTACTCCTAATTCACAAGTTTTTATCGAAAAATATAATACGTCGGAGCTATAAAAAATCGTGAGTTAAGTTTTTTGAATACAAGTGTTGCGTATATCATTTATATTTAATAATTTTGTCAGGATTTATGAGTGAACCTTTAGCTGAAAGAATGAGACCTCGCACTCTCGACGATTATGTCGGGCAGAAACATTTGGTGGGCGAGGGGGCCGTCCTGCGCAAGATGATTGACGCGGGGCGCATATCGTCGTTTATATTGTGGGGACCTCCGGGTGTGGGCAAGACCACGTTGGCGCAGATTATTGCTAACAAACTCGAGACTCCATTCTACACACTGAGTGCCGTAACGTCGGGTGTGAAGGATGTGCGCGAAGTGATAGAGCGTGCCAAGAGCGGACGTTTCTTCAGTACGGCATCGCCAATACTGTTTATCGACGAGATTCACCGCTTCTCGAAGTCGCAGCAGGATTCGCTGCTCGGAGCAGTGGAGCGTGGTGTGGTGACGCTTATTGGTGCTACGACAGAGAATCCATCGTTTGAGGTGATACGTCCTCTGCTGTCGCGCTGTCAGCTGTATGTGCTAAAGTCGCTCGACAAGGACGACCTGCTCGAATTGCTTCAGCGTGCCATTACTACCGATACCGAACTTTCGAAGCGCCATATAGAATTGAAGCAGACCGACGCAATGATGCGCTATAGTGGTGGCGATGCGCGCAAGTTGCTTAACATCCTCGAACTCGTTGTTGAGGCCGACAGCAACGACCATGTTGTCATCACCGATGACATCGTGGCAAGCCGTTTGCAACAGAACCCACTGGCTTACGACAAGGGGGGCGACATGCACTACGACATCATATCGGCATTCATCAAGAGCATTCGTGGCAGCGACCCCGATGCCGCTCTCTACTGGATGGCACGAATGATAGAGGCAGGCGAAGACCCGCAGTTCATAGCTCGACGTGTGGTGATATCAGCAGCCGAAGACGTAGGACTTGCCAATCCTAACGCCCTGTTGCTTGCCAATGCCGCCTTCGATGCCGTAATGAAGATAGGTTGGCCCGAGGGACGCATTCCGCTGGCTGAGGCTGTGGTATATCTCGCCACAAGCCCCAAGAGCAATTCGGCATACAAGGCCATCAACGATGCCCTATCGCTGGTGAAGCAGACTGGCAATCAGCCCGTGCCGCTACATCTGCGCAATGCTCCCACTCAACTCATGCAAAGCCTGGGCTATCACGACGGATATAAATACTCGCACGACTATCCAGGCAATTTCACACCCCAACAATACCTCCCCGACGCATTGGTTGACACACGCCTATGGCATGCCCAACACTCGCCAGTAGAGGAAAAATCGTATCAACAGATGTTGCGCCTTTGGGGCGATAGATTTAAAGATAAAGATTGAAAAAATGAAAATAGTAGTTTTAGACGGAAAAGGTGTTAATCCTGGCGATATGTCGTGGAGCGGCATAGAGCAGTTTGGCGACCTTACCGTATACGAGCGCACTGCGCCCGATGAAGTTTTGAGTCATGTTGGCGATGCCGAGATTGCGCTCACCAACAAGACAGTGTTCAATGCCGACACCATTGCACGCCTCACCAATACCAAATATATAGGTGTGCTGGCTACCGGATATAATGTAGTTGACCTTGAGGCGGCTTCACGCCACGGCATCGTAGTGACAAACATTCCTGCCTATAGCACCGACAGCGTGGCGCAACATACATTTGCCCACATTCTCAACGTCACCAATCAGGTAGACCATTACGCACGTGCTTCGCGCGACGGAGAGTGGAGCCGTTGCCCCGACTTCTGCTATTGGGACAGTCCGCTGGTAGAGTTGGCTGGCAAGAATATTGGTATTGTAGGATTGGGACATATCGGCATGAAGGTGGCTGCTATAGCTCTCTGCTTCGGCATGAACGTGTATGCATATACGAGCAAGAGTTCCGACCAGTTGCCGCAGGGCATAAAGAAGGCAACGATGGAAGGACTGCTGAGCGTAAGCGACATCATCACCCTCCACTGTCCGCTCAACGAAGAGACCAACCGACTCATCTGCGCCGACACCATACAGCACATGCGCGACGGAGTGATAATAGTGAACACAGGTCGCGGACCACTGGTCGACGAGAACGACATGGCGGCAGCCTTGCACACGGGCAAGGTAGGAGCCTACTGTGCCGATGTGATGTGCTCAGAGCCACCGTCGGGTGACAACCCGCTGTTCTGCGAACCTCACGCCTATATAACGCCGCATGTGGCATGGGCATCGGTAGAGGCACGCACCAGACTTATGAGTATTGCCGAGAACAATATCAAGGCTTTTCTTAATGGAACACCCCAAAATGTAGTGAACAAGATATGATGCCTAATGAAGATTTTTACGGCCCACTGCTCAATGTGATAGAGTTTTTGGGAACATTCGCCTTCGCCATCTCGGGTATACGCCATGCAGCAGCTAAGCGTTTCGATTGGTTTGGAGGATTTGTATGCGGTGTTGCCGTGGCTATCGGTGGCGGTACGCTGCGTGATATGATGTTGGGAGTGACTCCTTTCTGGATGACCTCTTCCATATACCTCATCTGTACGTTTATGGCGCAGCTGTTTGTCATTGTCTTTGCCCGTTCGCTCAAGCGATTGGACAATACGTGGTTTTTCTTTGACACATTAGGTCTGGCGCTTTTCACGGTAGCCGGTCTGCAGAAGACGCTCGATTGCGGTCATGCATTCTGGGTGGCGATAATAATGGGAACCATAACAGGATCGGCAGGCGGTGTAATCCGTGACGTGTTGCTCAACAACGTGCCCGTTATCTTCCAGAAGGAGATATACGCCATGGCGAGCGTCATAGGAGGTTTGGCATACTGGGGACTCGTAGAGTGCGGTTGCGACATGACCATTTCGGTCATCATCGCATTCTTCCTCATTGTGGCAATACGCATCCTCGCTGTGAAATATCACATCTCGCTGCCGGTGCTAAAGGGCGAAGAATAACATATTCGCCCCTAACTATAGTGCTATTTATAGCTAAAATACACCTCTATAGCAATTTTTTTGCATAAAAGTCGAGTCAGTTTTTGCCAATTAGAAAAAAAACATTACCTTTGCACTCGATTTGTAGGTTCCGTAGCTCAGTTGGATTAGAGCAACAGCCTTCTAAGCTGTGGGTCTTGGGTTCGAACCCCAACGGAATCACAAACTAAAAAAGAGGATTTTACTTCGGTAAAGTCCTCTTTTTTTAGTTTCTGATGGTATGTTTGAAGACGATTCATAAAAGTGAAAAACATTTAATAGTCAAGTATAATGAAGAATAATATTTTAGGAATTTCGCTGATGGGCATGGCTTTGGCAATGCCTGTAGCTACTGCTTCAGCACAGGGAACAGTAGAGGATTACAACAGAGCCTATGACGTGCGTCGTCAATTCGTTGCCGACTCCGTGTTTCACTGGGTACGCTCGTCGGCTTGGTGTGACTCTTCGCACGTGTTGCATTATCAGATTTCTACGCCTCAAGGCAAGAAGTTTGTTTCGTATGATGCCGACAAGGATGAACTGAAAACCTACGATTCGCAGCAAGCGATGGAGAAAGCTTTGGGCATAAAGCCTCGTCCTGTCAATAAGCCAAGATTTGGCAGACGCCACGTGCGCCATTGGATGGAGGTAGACGAGGAGAAGGATGCTTATCCAGTACTATCGCCTGATGGCAAGATGGAGGCTTATATAGAAGGTTATAATGTAGTGATTCATGAGGCAGGAAAACCTTATACAGAAGCCAAGCGAATCCTTACTCAAGACGGCACTATAGGCTGCTATTACAGCAATCGCATACAGTGGAGTCCTGATAGTAAGCACATCTTTGTCTGCAAGCGAGTGCCTGTAGAGAAGCGTTATGTTTACTATGTAGAATCTTCGCCTGCCGACCAGTTGCAGCCTATACTCCACAAACAAGAGTATGCCAAGCCTGGTGATGCGGTGCCACAGCATTTTCCCGTTATCATTGATGTGGCTTCTGGCAAGAAGGTAGAGGCAGATAAGCAGCTGATAGAAAACCAGTATGCTCTGGAGTGGATGCAATGGACACCCGACAGCAAGGAGGTGACGATGGAGTACAATCAGCGTGGTCATCATCTCTATCAGATGTTGGCGATGGATGCCGAGACTGGAAAACTTCGTACCGTGGTGGAGGAGCGTGCCAATACCTTCGTAAACTATTTGCGTCTTTGGCGCCAGTTTATCAAAGACGGTAAGCAGCTACTATGGCTGAGCGAGCGCGACAATTGGAATCATCTGTATCTATATGATGTGCAGAAGGCCAAGGTGATTCGTCAGATTACCAAGGGCGAATGGTTTGTACGCGGCATTCAGCGTGTGGACGAGGAGAAGGGAGAAATCTACTTCTCGGCATGTGGTATGAACAAGAATGAGGACCCTTATCTGGTACATTATTATAAGATAGGTATGGATGGTAAGAATCTGGTGGCGCTCACTCCTGAAGAGGGCAACCACAGTGTACAATATACCTATGACTATCGCTACCTGTTAGATACCTATTCGAAGGTGGATGTGGCTCCGGTCACAGTGCTCAGAGATGCGCAGACTGGCAAGCTCGTAAAGACTATGGAAACTGCCGATATTTCAACCTTGAAGAAGCATGGATGGCAGACGCCTGAGGTGTTTGTGGCAAAAGGTCGTGACGGCAAAACTGATATGTGGGGTATAATACAGCGTCCAAGTAATTTCAATCCTAACAAGAAATATCCGGTTATAGAATACATTTATTCCGGTCCGGGCGATGCATACACTCCTAAGAGTTTTATGCCATACAATAGGTATACCACTTCGTTGGTCGAATTAGGATTCATTGTGGTTCAGCTTGATGCAATGGGCACTTCATATAGAGGCAAGAAATTTGAGGAGGTTTGCTACAAGAATCTTAAGGACGCCGGATTCCCCGACCGTGAACTTTGGATTAAGGCTGCGGCTAAGAAGTATCCTTATATGGACATCGACAATGTTGGCATCTATGGTTGTTCGGCTGGCGGACAGGAGAGTACCACAGCCGTATTGCTGCATGGCGACTTCTATAAGGCTGCTTACAGCGCATGTGGTTGTCACGACAACCGTATGGACAAAATCTGGTGGAACGAGCAGTGGATGAGTTGGCCCGTTGACTCAAGTTACGTGGAGTGTAGCAATGTGGAGAATGCCCATAAGCTGGAGCGTCCGCTTATGCTCGTAGTAGGCGAGATAGACGATAATGTAGATCCGTCGAGTACATATCAAGTTGTGAATGCCTTGCAGAAAGCCAACAAGGATTTCGAACTCGTGGTCATTCCTGGTGCCCACCATACTATGGGCGAACTCTATGGTGAGCACAAACGCTATGATTTCTTTGTGAAGAATATGCTTGGCGTGAACCCTCCGAAATGGAATCAGGTGAATAGCAAATAATGTTCACCGCTCCACTTCTTCATTGTAAAGGATGATGTAGTGATATAAAGACAGCTTCCATACTGCGAAAGTATGGAAGCTGTCTTTGCATACTACTTGATTCTTATAGTATGTTTTTTTAGATAAGGTTCTGTCTATTACAATCCAGTCTGCAGTCCAGATTGTCTGAAGTTGAATTCATCAAAAACGTCACCGGCTTCTATTTCAAGTTTGATGAAGCGAAAACCGTTTGATGTGGTTGGTTCAATAGTTACAGTAAGTTTATTTCCTTCACACTTAGCTGTCAGCCAATCTGATTTTATGGAAAAGTTTTCGCGGTCATTGTATTCGGCATAGAAGTGCTTTTCAGTGCCTCCAGGCTCTGATTCGGTTACTTCTGTCAGCCAAAACGAACTGTAGTTTTTACAATAGAAGACAAACGTGCCTCCATTTGGCGATACATGAATATTGCCGTCACTTGATTTCTTTACTTCTGTTTGCCACTTCATAGGGTCCCAGTCGCCATCTTCTTTACTGCAAGAGGATATAAAAAGTGGAATAACCAATAGTAACAATAACCATAATCTTTTTTTCATAGTTTTCTTCTTTATGTTTATCACTACTATTAAAATGCAAAAGTATCAAAAATCTTGCATGGAATGAGAAGAAGAATAGTCAGCGTTTTTATATGTAACTTTGTACAATTGCCTCGTCATACCAGCCAGTCACCTGCTTGCCGTTCTCAATGTCACGGCGCACCTCCTCGTTGCCAATCTCCTCAACCGAGTTCACCATCTTCACCTTACCACCAGTCTGCTTCGATACTTTCTCCACAGTCTCAGCAATCCTGCCTTCCAAAGGCTTAGAAAGGCCCAGTGAGGCGTCACCATGCTCAGTACGATAATGCACCTCGCTTTCTTCCCTTACCTTTACGCCAAGCTCCGAAAGTCTGTCAAGCACATCCTTTAGCTTGTCTGCCTTTACCTCGGCAAGCATCGTGTTTCCTCTTGTCTCAAAGTTACCGCCATCAACCATTTTCATCAGCTCCTTATCCAGGAAATACTTGCCTCCCTTCTTGTTGCTCTTCGGGACACGAATGGTATAGTTTCGTGCCATTTTCATGTAGTCGAAACCTTGCTCTATCTTCACGTCTCCGTCCGAAGAAGTAATCTCTGTTATACCACCCTTGTTCGATGGTAATTCAAATTTTTCTGCTACGCTATTTATAGGCTTATCGTTAGCAAGTCCCTTCGGCTCAAACTTCTCAGACATCAAAATGCCAGTCTTCACCTCGCCCGTGTCTGTTGTGTACTTCACCAACTGACCGCCCAAGCCCTGCTCCTTGGTGTCAATCAAAGCTTGCAGCAAGTTTCCGGTAATGATATATCCGTCCTTACGGCTCTCGTTGCTTGTCAGCTTGTCCCAGTTGGAGGCATCCATACTCAGCACACGCAGATGCTTGTCACCCATCGCAGATGCCTGTCTTGTCAATCTGTCAATAATACCTATAACGTCTGCCTTGTCGCTTCCGATTCCAACTTTTCCATTTATGGGTAACGTTATCTTTCTTCGTCCGTCCAAGGTAGCAAACGATACGGTAGAGGCGTTTGGAGAGAAGTTGTCGGTTATCTTTATGTCTATCAGTCTGCCATAACTATTGCCGAATCCGCTCAGCTCAGCAGGGTTGTTCATGTCTGTTGGCAGCACGAATGCGTCATCCGTGTTGAAGGTTTCAAGCGCACGCTCAAATACGCCATACTTCGACTTTAGGTTCTTCACCACTTCGTCAAGCTTTGTCTTCTCGTCACCATAGACACTGTCATACTGATAGCCAGCCATCTTTTCAATCTGCTCGTCGCTCATGCCGTTTTCTTTCTGAGCCTTCTTCGCATCCTTGATATATTTCTCCTTTGCCTTTGTTGCAGTCTTCACTGCACGCTCCTCGTATTTCTCAGTAGCTTCGGCTATCTTATTGTCGAAGTATTCTTTTGCAGCGGTTATCTTCTCCTTGCGATACTCGTCCCATGACCTGTTGCCCGTGAGTCCGTCCTGAGCTTTCTTTACTTCCTCGGCTTTCATAGGCTTTTTCAGCACAGCCATGTTCACCTTCTCTACATAGGTGTTGTCGGCAAAAGCATTGTCACCTCCTGGCTCTGAACCTTCCTTCCAAATACCCTTGTTTATAGTCTTTGCTTTCAACGGCAATTCTGTTATCTCCAAGTCGTTTTCGCCCATTTCGTTCAGACGCTGTATTTCGGCTGCATAAAGGTCGCCTATCTCTTGCAACATCTTCTCCTGCTCTTTCACTTTCAGCAGAGCCATACGGCCAAGCAACTTGCTCGCGTCGCCTCCTGCTTCACTACTCATACCGTCAGAAGAAGCTACCAGTTTCTGCGGGTCTACTGTTGACAAGTCTGCTCCGTAGGCTTTCTCCCATCCGAATGGGTCTGCCATACGTGCATACAAGTCAAGGTGTTCAGCCATGTATTCCTTCACTACCTTGTCTCCGTACTTATTAATAATATCGGAAACCTCCATATCATTGAACTTGCTCTTCTGTGAAGAAGTGGTGTTTGCGTCCAATGATTTCAGCTTTGCCTTGAACATCATCAATAGTCGCTGTTCCGAAGGTATTTGTGAAACAATATATTCATACTTTCCACGATTTACCTGACCTGTTCTGTCTATACGTCCACGCATCTGCACCTCTTCATTAACGTCAGCTTGCTGCTGTACGACAATCATTGTTCTGGGCTTGTGCTCAACATCATACTCTACAGAATCATGCAATGAAATACCAGTAGAAGCACTACGATTGAGTATCAAAGCATCTATGTTGTTGGTGTTAAAATCAAGGGCAAGCTTCTTCTTGTCGGTATTGGTTCTCTTTATTTTCGACACCGTACCGTTCGGATTTTTAACGAACATGTATTGTCTGCCTGTCATTTCTCCAACACTATATCCGGCATTCTCAAGTGTATCGCGTATTACGTCAATAGGCGAGAGCGAAAGTCCGGTACTTGTCTTTCCTATCTTTTCTTCAAGCGCATGGTATGCCTCAACGGCATCTGCACCCAAGTCTGATAGATTTATATATCCGCTTTCGCTTTCGTCTTTAGCGTTCTTGCTTGTATAGCGAAGCGTACCTTCAAGTCCTTTCTTTAATGAAACGCCCAAGTCAGGAGCGTCTATTTCTTCGCCAATACCAAACTGTCCTGTTTGAGACTCATTTGTATTGTTTAGAGCTATAACTATTTTTTCACCGTTCTTTAGATGTTCTATGCCGCTTTTAGCTGCTTCTCTTGCCTTTAACGACAATAACACTTGCTGAACCATATTGTAGGTCTTGCTTGCAAACGGTTGGTTCTTGATTCCCAAGGCTTCTGTGCCACGCTTTATGCCCATTGACGACTGCACCTCTGCAAGTTCTTCATTACGTCTGTCTACGTATGCGCTTACATAGGTTCTTTGAAAGTTGATGATGTCGTTGAACAGACCGATGATGCTGTCATACTGCTCGCGTTGTTCGGCAACAACTTCGGGGTCGTCAATGGCTTTCCAGTCAATAGTCACGCCTGTCATGTCTCGCTCGCGACGGATAAATTGTCCGCTTGACGCAAGAGCTTGCGACATTATTTCCTGCAATGTTGCGCCGCCTCGTTTGATAGCATCAATGAGTTCCGATGATTCCATGCCTGCCTGGTTCATTGAAGTACGCAAAGCGTAGATAGGCATATTGTCAGGACGCTTGGCGTATGTCGCAGAAAGGAAAGTAACGGCATTTAGTTTTGGTACTACATATTGCAAATACGCAGAACCTCCACCTTGTCCTCCTGCTTTATGACTTTCGTCCATTATTACATTTGCGTTTAGTGCGATATGCTCCAAGACGTTACGCTTTAATTGTCCGTTCTTTGACCCCTTTCCGTCTTTTCTTGCTTTTTTATTACCGTTTTCATATTCTATTGTCCCACTGTTGAAACTGTCATAGGTAGTTACAATATAGTCGTACTCTTCAGGAAGTTTACCATTCTTCATAAGGTACTCCATTACTCTTTTTTGCTCCTTATCGGATGTACGCTTGAATACGATATTTCCATCTTTATCTGTCATGTCTGCTGAATGTACTTTGTCATCAGCAGCCCAAATAAATGGACGTAACTCAGAATTACCAATACTCTTTAAGTCTCGGTAAATGTCGCTGAATAGGTCTTTCTTTGCTGTTATAAAGACTGGTATATTGCCTTGTTTGTATGCAAAACGTATCATGGCAGCTGCTTGTCGTCCTTTACCGATGCCTGTCATATCACCAATGATAAAGGCTTTGCCTTGTTTCGCCTGATGAATGGCAAGAGCAACCGAGTCGGCTTGCTCTGAAGCCAAGGCCTTATACATATCGTCTTTATCGTTATAACCAAGTTCATCAACCAAAAATTGGTCTACATCACCGATTCTTTCGAGAGCTTTCTTTGTATAGACAGCTTGGTCGGCGGGTACTACCGAATGAAGGCTGAAAGGATTTGAGCTTTGTGCTACGTAGCTTACCTTTTCTGTATCAAGGTCGCGCTTGGGTGTTTCATTTACCAATCGCTGCTGTCCCACTCGATAGCCGACGGCAGATCCATCAGCATTTGGCTGAGTGTTAGGTCGTCCATTTCCTCCTGATTTCTGTACGTTTCCTCCTTCGGGATTGGGGTTATTTCCTGCCCCCTCGCTCTGAGTAACATCTGCCCCTGCTCCGTTTGCTCCAGTAGTTCCGTCAGGAAGTCCTCCATTTTCTCCTGGCTTGGTTCCTCTTTCTGTCCCCAATACATTGTCGGAAACTGGTTCGGCAGTCTTGTCATGTACTCCTCCAGTACGAACTGAAGGCTTTTGTTCACTCTCTCTGCTTCCTCCTGCTCGTACTCCCTCTTCATTAGTATTAGCAACGCTCGGTCTATTAGGCTTTGCGTTAGCGTCTTCTCCTCCTTCTCCGACGGGAGAATCCATCCCTTTACTTCGTAGTATATCATCGTTTATTCTTGTATAAAGTTCGTCATAACTCTTCACGGCTTCCGCTCTTGCCTTGTCCTTAACTGGAGGATAGGCGTTCTCGTCAAAGCGTCGTCCGTTAATCAATATAATGCGTGTCGGGTATGTTGTGCCCTGCTTTGCGTACAGGCTTCCATCCACGTTTATCACGTCCTCCACATTATAGTGGCTGTAGAGATAACCAAGCAGAGCCTTGTCCTTCGGGGTCAAACTTCCGTTCTTGGCATATTCCGTCTTGCCGCCGATGATGATGGCAGCACGACCGTTGTCTTTCATGCTCTCCAAGGCGTTGATAGCCATCTGTCCTTCCAAAGAAGAAATCTTATAGCCGTCATACTCCTTAGGGGTAGCACTTCCAAATGGTGGGTTTGTCACAACCACGTCCACGTCCTTGTCCGCGAACGGCTGTGTTCCGTCTTGGCTTGTTATGTTCTTGAAGCCTTGTCTCTGCAAGTTTGCAAGTCGCTGTGCGTCGATGTCGTTCACATGTACAGCATCCTTTGGCAAGCCGATTGTCAGCATCCCGTTTCCGGCGCTTGGCTCCAATGCGCTCTTTACTTCCATTCCTGCCTTCACGTACATGTCTGCAAGGAATGCGTAAGGCGCAGGTGTAGAATACTGCTGCTTCATCACTCGCTCTGAGTCACGCTGGTTGAGGCTCGGCTGGTTCTCATAGAGTTTCTTGATGTGTTCAAACTTCACGGCATCGTTGGTTGATTCAGAAGAAGCGATACCTCTTGCTTTCATCACAATGGCAACTTCTGCAAGTTCCTGAAGGTCTGTATCCTTAATGTCCTTCAAGCCATGTCTCTCTGCTATCTTTCTCAGTTCTATGATGCTCTTGATCTTGCGACCGAAAGCCAGTTGAAGTTTCACGGCATCTATAAACTTCTTCTCAGCCTGCTTCCTTTCCTCGGCAGTCTTAGAGTCGCCCACAAGCTCCTCCTTGTGCTTAGGCGAACTCTTCTCGTAGTAGTCTGCCCATTCCTTCAAACTCATGCGCTGCTCGCCGTCGCGATAGCGAATGTTCATCATCTGCTCATAGATGGCATCCACGTCTTCCTTCTTGAAAACCTTGGCAGCTGGAGCAAACTCCTTGCGCATTTCTTTCACCACGTCTTCAAGATTGTGCATACCTCTCTTTATTCTTAGGTAAGCGTTCTCTGCCATTGCGCTCACAAGCTTAGGCAGCACTTCAAGCTGTCTTGCATTAAGTCCGATGAACGATGCCGACAAATCCTCTCTGCCTGCTTTCAGCAAGTCGTTCCAAAGGTCGTTAACCTTCTTGTTCGACGCTTCCACAGCTGCATCGTCTGCCTTTTGCTGAGGCTTATTCTCTTCGCCCATAGCTTCTGTTGCAGCCTCTTTCTCTTTAGCAAACTTCTCGGCAGCGTTCTTCATCCCCTCAATAGGGCTTGCTGAGGCTTCCACCTTAGGAGCTTCGGTAGCTTCTGTTTTATCATCCGCTTGCTTAGTGGTGTTTTTCATCTTCGCATCCTTCACCTTTTCATAGATGCTCTCATAAACGGCACGATGCAAATCATCCGTCACCTCGCCATTCAGATAATCCACCGCCATATCCTTGGCAATGTCGTCCACATCGCTATTCCTAATCTCCTCCTCGGTCAAAGGATGGTCTTTCTTGTAGTTCTCCGCAGCTTTCACTATCGGATTAAGCGTATTATCTTCTTTCTTAGGAAGAATAGCAAGCGGTTCCTCACCAACAGGCGCAGAAGCGCTCTCATCCAAAGGCTCAGCAGCGCCCTTCTCACCCAATGGCTTAGGAAGGCCCAAAGAGGCTTCGGAAGGCTCATTACCCTCAACCTTACTCTCGGATTCTTCACTCTTCCCTTTTCCCTCTTCACTCTCCCTCGGGTCTACTCCCTTTGCCCAGTCTGCCAGCACCTTGTCTGCCACTTCCTCAGCCGTAGTAAAGTGAATGCCAAGCACATCAGCAACGCCCTTCCAATACTTTGTCAGAGCCTCCTTTACTTTTTCCAGGAATCCCTTTGCCTTCGCGCTCTCAGTCACGCTCTTGCCTTCCTCTGCAGCAAGCTTTCTCACCACGTCCTCAAGCTTCTTCGTGCCCTCGCGTCCTGAGTAGGTAGTAATCATTTCCTCATACAAGGCGTCGCCTTCCAGTTCGGGGTACAGCTTCTGCACCTCATCCTTCAGACCATCCACCTCGTCAAAGAGCTTCTTCACGCTTTCCCATTCCTTGGGGTTCACCTTACGCAGCATGTCACACCACAAGTGCGCATACTCATGCAGCGGTGTCTCTGGCTTCATCTTCCTTGTGTCAAGATAAATCTTCTCACCGTCAGTAAAGCCGTACACCTCACCATTGGCAGTGCGGAAATACTTTACTTCCCCCTGCTTCTCCGAATTGCCTTCAAGTTGAGTTCCGTCATCTTCTCCAGCCATTCCACGTCGGTCGGCTCTTCGTCCGCCCTGAGCTTTTCCATCACCCAGTCCATTGCTTCTCTCAATTCCTGGTCTGATAAAAGACTCAAACTTATCGCCGTCTGTTCGTCCGGTATATCCAGCCTCCTGCATACCATCACGAACAGCCTTTGTAGTGCCGTCAAATCCATACTTCTTTAGTTTGTCTTTAAATAGTTCATAATTCTCTCTTGATGCCTCCACAGCGTCAAAAAGAGTTATAGTATGATTCTTATCAACACTGTAGAAATACCATTTGCCATCATGAGCGGAGAAGAATTTTACCGTACCATCTTCTGGGACTTTTTCAAGTTTACGCGTGATGTAATCACCATGATACTGCGATATTTCATTCCACAACATATCTGGGTCGGTATGTAGCTTATCGGGTAATTGTTTCATACCGACTACTTCACCACCTGCCCAACGGCTGCGATGCTCCTTGATTTCATTATCAATCTGCAAGCCTCTCTTAAGGGCTTCCAGTATCTGGTCCGACTTCTTCACGCCCTTTTCGGGTGCGCCAATCTTGAAGCCTGCCTTCTCAAACTCTATGCGCTGTCTTGGTGTCAGCACGTTCTCGGGTATCTCCACCTTAGCGTCGCCAACAAACTCCTTGGCTCGCTGTGCCACCTCGGCATCCGACAACACTCTCACGGGCTTGCACCAACGAGAGAGAATAACCTTTCTTGCGCGTCCAGTCTGCTTGTACACCTCGCCACTTACAACACCACTCTTCCAGTCCACTTCACCTACAGCGTCCTTGGCTCTTTCTGCCTTATAACCGCTGCTCAGCTCGCTCACCGGAACCTCGCATTCCACGACAACTATGTTCGGACGAATCCAAGCCGACTTGAACTGGTCGTTCAACGGCGAGCGTGATGTGTGCCAATAAGGATTGTATGCAGCAGGAATGTCTGAAGCCTTCTTGCCTGTCGCAGTCTTGCCGCCCTTGTCGAGCTTGAACTTCCATTTCAGTTCGCCCGTCTTCTTGTCCACCTTCTGCTCTTTGGTCTTCGGGTCAATATCGGGAATGGCAAGGTCGGGATTCTCGTCTGCACGTATCCACACGCCAAGCTCGTTTGCCTCCACACGCTTGCCGTTCACGGCAGCTGCCATAGGAGGATAGAGCTTGCCGTCTATCACCTGCATAGCACGGTAAACCTTCACGGTCTCGCCATTCTCCAATTCTTCAAGCGTAGCCTCGTCAGTCTCCTTGTGGTACTTCAAGTTCGAATCGGTCTCCTCGCTCTCACGGATCACTTCCTCAGCTTCCTTCTCGTCAGTCACCACCTCAATACCAGTCTTCTTGGTTATCTCCGTGGCAACAATCTTGATAGCCTTGTCCACCTGCCTCTGTGTTTCAGCTGGCTTCGACTCATGCAAGCCGAACACTTCCTTCAAAGCTTCCTCCTTGCTGATTGCCTCACGTGGCTCCTCGCCTATTTCAAGCTGTCTGTTGCTAACCTTGTCGCCCTGCACAGCGTCAAAATACTTGTTCAAGAGACCCGTAAGTGTCTTTTGGTCTTTCAGTCCCTTGTACAATACTGCAAGTTCGAGCTCAAAGTTACTAAATAACTCTCTAACTGGCTCCTCTCCAAACAAAGAATTATTGCCTTTTTCTATTTCTGCCGATACAGCTGCACGCGCTTCTTCCACGTTCTTGGCATTTACAAAGGCTGGATTGTTCATCATTCTGCTGTATGCCTCAAACGAACGTTGCAAATTCTGCTTTATCTTTGCAGCGTCACCACTCTTCGCGTCACGCAGATATGTGGCAAGCACGGCTCTACGTGCGTTGTCGGGCAACTGGTTGAATGCCGCTTCTGTCTCCTTGTCGCCCTCAAATAGTCCAGTCTTCAGCAATTCTCCCATCCATTGCCTCATGGCTGTGCTGTCCTTGCGTAATGTCTGCTCCTCTGTAGCCGACACTACACCCTCCTTTACAAGGTAATCAAGAACCTTGGTAGCGTTCTGCGATACAAGGTCGCTCATCTTTGCGTCCTCTGGCAATGTACCTTGCCTCAACATAATGTTGGCTACGTTCTGCATCTTGTCGCCCAGGCGGTTTATCACAACGCTTGTTCTCGGTAGCTCCTTGCCACCGCTCTCAAAGTCGCTCGCTCTGTATTGCCCAAGCTCCAATGCCTTTGCGTCGTCCACTGGCAACTCATTTACAAGTATCGGCTTCTTCATCTTGGCTATCTCTGCTGCGTCAAGACCGTACTCCTCTGCATGGTCAATCAGCCACTGCTTGTACTGCGCTGCCTTTTCCGGCTGCTCGTCATACAGTCTGCGTAGTATCTCCACACGGTTGTTGCCTTGTATTGTCTCGTGTCTTTCGTTCACACTTGGCGAACTGCCGATAAATGCGTTACCGTCGCCCGTTATCTTCTCCGGGTCAAAGTTGGCAAGAGCCTTGTCTTGTCCTGTCTTCGAAGCAATGTCCGTTCTGTCCTTAGGTTGCCAATCGGGGCCGAAGTGCATCGGGTTCACTTGCCCGTTCACATGACTCGCCTGTACGCTGTCTACCTCTACCACCTTGGCACGACCGTTCACGCCTACAGTAGGAGTAAAGTCCACCTTCACATCCTTACCATATACACCCGTCATGTCTTCTTTTTTCTGACGGTCATATCTCACACCGCCCTCGCCAATATGATAGCCGTCCTTGCGCCATTGCTCGTATCTGTTGCCCGTAGCTCCTTCGCCACCAGCAGCAGACTCAGCAGCCTTGGTTTGCTTCATCACGTTCTTCACGGCAGTAAAGTAGTTGAGTTCCTTCTCGGCACTCTCTATAGCTGCCTTTCTTGACGCCAAAGCCTCTGCAACGTCCTCTTCCTCGCCCGTCATGTCTACCTTCGTCTTCTCGGCAGCCTTTACAGCCTTCTCCGCACGCTTTATTCGTCCGTCCACAAAGCCGTCCGCATTCTCTCCGAAGCGTGTCTTTATCCATTCCGCTCCCTGCTCGGGTGTCATTTGCGAGTAGTCAGCCGTCTCGCGATTCTTCGAATCCTTTATCATGGGCACAGGTGTACCGTCCGCAAAAGTAGCAACTGGTTCCTCACCCACAGGTGTAGTCTCTTTCTCACCCACAGGCTTAGTCGGCTCAGCAGGCTCAGTAAGACTCGGCTGTCCTTCCTCACCCCCAGACTGCATTTCCGCGTATACGGTAGAGTTCAACTCCTCCAGCTGTCGCTGATAGTCCTTCGCATACTCTTCGCTTGACGTGGTACGTTCCAGTGTCACGTCCTTGGCATGCACGAAGTCCATTTCACGGGTAGCAGGGTCATACACCGTCAGCATATCACCGTCACGTACTCTGCCTTCACCATCAAACGCAACGTCTCCAGCTCCGACAATCAGCACCCTACCCTTGTTGTCCTTCACGAACACCATCTGTTCGCCGTTCTGCTTCTCGCCGTTCAGTTCACCCCTATAGCTCCACTGGCCAACGTGCTTCTGCGTAGTCTTTACTAGTGGTAAAATTTACAAATTAACCTTACCGCCAGTCTTCTCTGTAGCCTTCTCAACTGTTTTAATAATCCGGTAGCTTGTTTTTCATTAATACTGTTCGTATTTTCTGTTTTGTTATCACCGATACGATAGTTTATGTTTTTCTGCTTTGATATATCAAAACCTTTTATTATATTTGAAGCAGAAATAAGCTCTTGCTCGGTTAGCTCGGTTCCGCGATGGGTGCGGAGAGCCTCTATCCAAGCGAGGGCTTATAATACATTTTTGCGGTTATTTCTATTCCGTGGGTTGGGATAAAATGAAAAATGCTTCCATACTTTCGCAGTATGGAAGCATTTTTTAGATTTTGTTTCTTAGCTTCTGCTCACTTGGAATCCTTTTTGACACAGGCTCATTTCTACGAAGCGTGCCTTGTCGTTGGGGCGATGTTCGTTGAGGATGCGGCGGATGCGTGCTGCAGCCTCCTCGTCTTTGGCAATCATGTATAGATAGCCTCCACCACCGGCACCTGGCAGTTTGTAGCCGAGGCAAAGGTCGTCGATGAGGCTGGTTATGGCTTGTACGGCGGGAGGATTGGTGCCTGCATCGAGGAGTTGGTTCTGTTGCCATGTACGTGCTACGAGATGTCCCATGCGGTTGAAGTCCATACGCTGTATGGTGTCGAACATATCGAGGGCGTGCTGCTTCATGTCGCGCAGCATAGCCAGTTGGTTGTGCTCGTTGAGGAACATACGGCGTACAATCTCGGCAAGGATGGTCTTGGCTGTGCGTGTAATGCCTGTGTAATAGAGCAAGTGGCAAGCCTTATAGTCGGATTGTGTGAATAGGGTGTCGGGCAGATAGCGCACTTCGGGTGTCTGCGCAAAGCCACGGTCAGTCTGAAGCAGTTTTACGCCAGGCAACAGACCGCCAAACTGATCCTGCCAACCGCCACCAGTTGTTAGCAATTGTTCGAGCACGAGGGTGCGATGACCGATGTCGGTGTTGTCCCAACCCAATCCGCAGAAGTCGTTGAGTGCTCCGAGCACGGTAGATGCAAGGAGTGAGCTGGTGCCCAATCCCGAACCGGCAGGAATAGCTGAAAGTAATGTCACCTCAAGACCGCAACCAAAAGCGCGTAGCTGACTCTCAAGGGTAGGGTAGGAGTCGGTGCAGAACTGCGGAAGAAATCCGGCAAGAGCCAATGCTGCCTTAGGAATAGAGAACGGCGAACCCACGCGGTTGTATTCAGCAAGCTCGCTGTAGGTGGTAATCGTCTCGGATGCTCCAAGGTCGATGCTACGCAGAACGATGTGGGGTTCAAGGCAGGGCTTCACGTAAGTCTGCAATGGTGGTTGTCCGTTAAGGTTGATGGCTATGTTTACCACATTGCCACCCTCCATAAGACAATAAGGTGGGGTGTCAGTCCATCCGCCTGCTATGTCGATGCGTACTGGCGAGCGTCCCCATACAATCTGGTCGGCATATACCGACATATGTGGGCGCTGGCTGACACGCAAGGCATCGGCTGTAAGACCTTCGCGCAGCAATCCGAATGCCTGCATTTCGTAAGAGGCAGACTCGTTGACAGTTGCTTCTGCACGGAACATAGCGTCGCATGCTCTTGTTAATAAAGGTGCCGATGACGGCAGCGGTGAAGGCAACTCAATGTTGTTGTTGCGGTATTGGCCGGCAAGGTGGTGCAGGTCGCACTGATAGAACACGCTATGTTGCCAGTTGCGTGCAATCATAGGCAGATTGTGTGCGCGGTAGAGAGTGCGCTGACTTACGAGACGGCGCAGATTGGCTTCGTTGCTAATTTCGTCGGCACTCATACGGCGAGCGTTAATCCACAGGTGTCTGCCCTCATCGAGATTAAGCTCGGAGAGCATCCATCGCAACACAATGCCCATATCGTTGATGTTGTCGACAATGGGGAAGAGGCGGGCTGCCTGAAGGTCGTGGCTGCCTTCAATGGTTGAGATGTCGATGCCACGCTCTTCTGCCCACGAAGCGAAACTGTTGCCAAGGAATTCAACATCGGCAAGAGGTCCGCGGAAAGTGTCGTTGAATCCGTATGGACGTACAGCCCATTGGTTGGTGCCTATAGGTACGATGTCGACACATTGGCCAGGTGCGAGCGTTATGTTCCAGTCGTTGTCGGGCACTCCGGTCACGATATTGTCGCGTGTCAGAGTCCATTGTTCGCCTATGCATGCATTCTCAATCCATTCGTTGCGGTTGGATTGTGTCCAACGTATCTTGATGTCGGCATTCTGCACGAATATGGAAGGATGCGGCTTGCGGTCGTGGTGCATTATCTCACGCTGGTCGTTGACAAGATTCTGTATTGCGAGCATCGACGATAGGAGTTCGTGAGATGTGCCAAAGTGGTAGAACTCGCCACCGGTGAGAGGCAGAATTGCAACCTTCAAGTCTGCCACTTCCGCATCGGCAATGGTTGGATTGGAGCCGAGAGCGCAACCAAACTGTCCGTACATGTCGTAGGCTGTGACCGGACTGTCGGTGATATGACCTTCGGTAGTGGAATGTTGCATGAGCACCTTTACAGCACGGTCGCTGAGTATCCACACACCAATGTCGGTAAGATAGAAGTGATCGGTAGTGAGCGAAGCCAATGTCTCTACCGACGGCTTCTGAAGCATACACTTAAGCTGTGTAGGC
>ULWZ01041803.1_pt1 | contig 46191 bp, 44 predicted proteins | sample 1960811 | NCBI WGS metagenome assembly ULWZ01 (sample SAMEA4835825, study PRJEB28245) | human gut metagenome | biome: gut microbiome; material: fecal sample | place: Denmark | collected 2008 | reverse complement strand
GCTGGTAAAGCTCCAGACCACCTTAGAGCGATTCTCTACCAGACTAGACGACCTGATTGTGGAACTGCGAAAGGGATACTATACAGCCACAGTCCAGCCGTAAAGACCGAGAAAAAGGCAACAGATTCTAAAAAAATCTGTTGCCTTTTTTGTGAGTAGATATAAACAGTAGGAAACTAATTACTATGAACATAAAACATTCTGGTCTATCGATAAATATATGGTGCGCAAACATATAGGAATTGAACGTCTCTTAAACATGATAAATATTGCTCATAGTATGACAAAAATACTGCCGCATATAGATAATATGTTTTATGAATATAGGAATATGAGTGCACAGGAATTTAGACATAAGTTAAATGAGCTGATAAACAAGGAAATATTTTTTGGCAGTTTGGCTGATTGTGACCAAACTACCAAAAATTCCGATATCATCATGGAGTTCTTGGCAGCTATGGGCTGGAATCAGGGTTATCGTTTACAACATATCTGCCAGTATTAACTAATATATTGCAAATCAAAAGGCAAATGCCGACTCATTGTATTGATACGACATTTCCTTCTGCATCGTCCAGCATTGGATAGCAACATGCAATCTGTAGTTGTTGCTATTGGTATATATTCATCAAGTGTTTGCCAACAAAATACCACTAATTAATAAGCAATCCAGTTTTACAGCATATTGCATACAGAAGCAATTTTTTTGCACTCTTCAACCCATTGCTCAATATCTGCTTTTCTAGCTTCAATCTCCTTAATGCGCATCTCTCCATTTTCAACCTTTTCCTTTAAGGCTGTATATTCTGGAAATGACCTTTCCAGAAAATCATCACCTTGCAGCATGGATAACAGCTCCTGCTGAGTTTTATCAAAATCATCGTTCATACCTTTTACAGCATTTCTAAATTTTTCTTCTGCTTCCGCTTTTTTATAGGAATCCCATACTTCCATAAGAATACCAACCACTTGCAGTGCACCAGTCAAATGGTTGGCTAAATTTGTCGCTCCCCAAGGCTTAAATTTCAACAATCCGCCCAAATCCGTGCCAAGCATTTTCCCAAATCCTTTAATGCCATCACGCACCGCTAAAATATTTTTTGCACTTACAACACCACTTGTCCTGAGATAATCAAGTCCCTGTTTTCCAATTATTTCCATGGTCGAATCAAACTGTTCAAACTCAGCATTAAATTCCAAAGTTGCGTGTTCCAAAGCTACTTCGACAGTTTTAAGCTGCGTATTAAATTCATTTTGAATGGTAGCATACATAATACAGCCTTCTTTGCCTATTTCCGCATCAATAAAGCTTTGAAATGTACTCATGCCGCAGCCATTAACCTGTGCTTTTAATCCACCAATATATCTGGAAACAAATTTTATCAGGTTGCCCTGTACAATATTTCCTTTTGCTGTTATATTAATCAAATTTTTTCTGGCGATGCTTACATTATCTTTATATACTTCCAATGCTGTTTCAATTTCTGCAGCGGTTGACTCAATTCTTTCAACATTGCCAGTTAAAATGTCATTAATTGCACTTTTCTGGGCTTCGTAAACAATAGGGAAAAAGCCGCCTTTACGCTCAATTGTTTTAGCAGTAGCTTGTTGAAGATTATCTATTTTGGATAATTCCTTTAATTGTTCCGTATGATTTAACCAATACTCCATTCCTTTGCCAAAAGGATTAGCTGCAACACCAACTATATCTACCACATCAGCTTCTTCTGGCGTTAGCCCTATCATGTCTTTCAATCTTCCAAGAACATTCTCTTTTTTTACCCTAAGAGTATCATTATACTCCCAATTATCTTCCATATCTGCTACTTCATCAAAACGACTTAAAACAAATACCGTGCGCGATAGCAAGCCCAACTCCCTGAACAACCATTGCAAATCTTCCTTATGACTAGCTTTTATAGGATTGGTTGGATCCATAACATATAATACTAAATGAGCTTCACTAACATATTTTTTAGTAATATCCTTATATTTCTCCACAACACGTTCGTCATCATTATACTTTTCCTTGAAGCCAAACAAGCCGGGAGTATCAATTAATTCGATTTCCGAATCAACATCATAGACATTGACTTCATCTGAAGATTCCTGCTGACAGATTTTCATGCTGGATTTGTCAATTCTACCTAACCATGCTGCGGCAATAGATGTTTTGCCTTCCGAAAATCCACCTATAAGAGCCACCTTTAATCTTTGGCTGCCCCCCACCATTTCAGTTACACGCTCGATCTTCTTAATGATAGATGGCGATATTACCAGCCCTAGATTTATGCCTTTTGATATAATTTCCTTCAAATTTCCCAAAATTTCAACAGCTTTGTCATTTTTTTTACGGAAATTATTTAAAGTTTCTGTACTATTCATTAAGCATACTCTCCTTTGTTATGATAATCATATTAGAAAATTCATTTTGCGCATCAGACAATGCCTTATTGATACTCTGTACAGCAATCATCGGCTGTTTTAAGTCATTCTCTAATTTTGGCATAGCAACTGCCACATTATTACTCAATTCCTGCAAATACTTTTCCAGCGAATTGCTAATATCCCGTGATACCTTCCTTATATTCTCATCGGCATTCTTACGCTGCTGCTCTCGTCTATAACTATGATTAAGAAATCCCCAAGCTGCTTTAGCTATACTTATAACTAAGGTAATTCCGCCTAGAACCCAGCCTACAGGTCCTGTGAAACAATACATTGTTATAGCACTCATAACAGCCCCTAAAACTGCTAATTTATCAATACCGCTATTGATATTGATTTTCAAATTGATCTCACCAATATCTATGGAATCATAAATATGTATTGTATCATCCAAATGGCTCTTATATCGTTCTATAACTTCTTCAATTTCACCTTTGAACAACTCTGTTCTTTCTTGTATACACCTCGTAAATTCCTGCTGCAAAATATTCTGATTTTTTTCGAGAATATTTTGCAGGTTATGTTTGAACGTGTCATTGCCTACATCATCAGAAATTACATCATAAATTTCAGAACGTGTATTACTTTCAAAATCACCTATAACATCGCTTTTTATGCTTTGCAAGCTATAATGTAATGAATCTACAAGGTTTTCGAGCTGCTGCTTCGCATCATGGTGAATACGCCGTATATTATTCTCCAATGGAATAAATTTATCATTCTGAAATTTTTTAATTTGGCAATTACTTGACACAGCGTTTCTAGAGCCTTGTTGTAGTTAGAAATAATAATTTTCTTTTTCCAATCACCTACTATGGTATCCGGAAATAGATTAATAAATTCATCAAGCCCAGAGGTCGTCATCATTTCCTCTCTGGACAGCTTCTTAAGAAACTTATTCTGACTGCGCATTTCCTTGCTTCCAGGAACAAGGCAGTTAGCCACAGACAAAAAAGCAGGAAAGCCTTTTATCGCAATTTCGCCACGATAATGTTCCGTGCCTAACTTGCTAGTCATAACATTATGCAGGTTTTGCAATGCATCACTTTCTTCGTCATTAAGCAACTCACCCTCCAATTGAATTGGATTATTGGCACGTTTATTATAGATAGTCCATACCTCAGTCTGTGCACCTAAATGCTTCTGAATTTTTTCCAATGTACCTTCCCGTCCATCACCAGTTTGAGGTGCTGTAGGCTTATTGGTTACATAGAAGACAGCATGCGCTTTTTGCACAGCCTCTAAAATTGAATCCTTGACAATACCTTCATTTCCTTCAATGCCCGGCACATCTATTAAATCAAATTCCAAGCCATTGTAATTAAATTCATAAGTAGTATTAGTTTTTGTGTAATCAGACTCACCTGTACCTATAATAATACCATCTGCAAAAGCTTCAAGTTTTCTGCTCTCCTCAACCATTTGACGTTCTTTGCTTTGTGCAGCCTCATAATCTAATTTTGTCTGATTTAACTCTTTTGCGGCTTCTTCATTCTTTCTTGTTATACCATTTATAGCAATTTTAGATTCTTTTTGCTGATGAACCAGCTCTTTTTGCAGATCACTTTTTATGAAATAGTGAATTATTTTTTCAATTATGGACCAGTTTTGCCGTTCTTCCAGCACTTTTTTCTCTAGGTCACTAATAATAGCATAGCTTTCAGATTTTACTTCCTGCAAATCTTTTTTTAGTTCTTCTGATTTTTTCTCTAATTCCAAACTCAAATCTTGTAATCTGAGAATTTTTTCTCGAATTATGTCAAAAGCCTCTTCGCTAATATCGTATTGCCTTTGTAGCGCAAAAAAATTATGCTGTGCCTCCAATTTAGTCTTTTCCTGCATAGCAAGGCGTAAAGCTTCAATAATTGTAGATTTACCAGCATTAGTCTCGCCATAAAATGCAATCATAAAACGCTTCCACTCGCTGTTCTTTTTTAGTGAGGCATATTCTTCTTCTATATCCTGATTAAGCTTTCTTAAAGCCTCTAAAGTTTCTTGTTTGGCGGCATTGATATTCTCATCATCTGTAGGAGTTTCCATGGAACATATTAGCTTGTCCACCATACTTAGAATATCACTATAAATTTCAGTAGTTTTTGCCATTATCTGCACCTCATCCTAAATAGCCATAAAATAGATTTTACATTCACAACATTTCTCACAAGATAGCATTCGACATGTTTTATGAAAATCCTGCTAATAACATCATAAATTGATGATTTACCAAAAACATCATTTTTCATAACTTACAGCACTTTACAACTTTTTTGAAAAATAAAAATCGCGTAACCCAATCCTGATGTATAATGAGTTAACCAAAACCGCAAAATCAGGAGGTTTATGCGACGGACTCATTATACAACGAAAATCATATTTTGGGTAGACTTTTTAGAAAATTTATGGATTTATTTCCACAAGCAACCAAGCCAACAAATAAATTGCTTGCTTTGTTCTTAATAGGACAACTATGCACAGAACATTTCACATCTGTTCGTAATTTGCATAAAACTTTTTTTGCCGAGCGTATGTGATAAAAAACTCAATAGTTACTATCACGCACTTTCGGATGATAAGATTGCAAACACACAAATTCGACAAATGTTAGCAAAAATGTCTTTAAGCATCATTCCAGAAAACTTAGCTAAAGAGACAGCTGGTATGCCAAAAAGAAACTGATAGACTGGGCATTATCATATAACAATGTCAATATAATCTGCAATGCCAGACATGATACTGTCATGTGGGATTTGCCTGAGCCTATATCTGGAAAACGTGGACGGCCTAAAAAATATGGAGACAAGCTTCCTCTTGATTCCATCAACGATTTTCATGATGAGGGAAAATTTGGAAAATACAAGGCAATCTTGGCAGCTATGGGCTGGAATCAGGGGTATGCAGCATAAAAGTTGTAAAGTGCTGAACAAAAAGAAAACTGCCTAAACAATTTCATACTGCAAAATGCAAAAATCCCTGTACAACCGACACTTAGCCAGTTTGTACAGGGATTTTCTTTTTCCAAAACCGTCCCTTATAGAATCAACGGTTGACCTCAGCTACCCGAATACGAGGCCTGCGAGGTATCAAATGCTGTTCATAGGCCAAGTCATAGAATACCCGCAGATTATCAATATATTCCTCTGTCAGATTCCATTTGATAACATTCATATATTCGGCAACCTGAGCCTCTGTAAATGGCCGCTCATTAATGATGCCCTTGATAGCTTCCTGCTTGTGTTTCATCCCCTCATTCAAAGACTGATAAAGCCTATCATAAAGCAGCTGTACACCTTGAGGATTAGCCTGAGCATAAGCCCTATTTACAGCCCATACAGCATAAACCATACAGCGATCCGTAAGCTTTTTCCACTCCCGGCCCAAATCATAATAATAGAAATTTTCCTTTTCCTTGTGATGATAAACATACAAGGCATCATCGCCAATCAGCAGGGATGCGGTGGCATCTCCCGGCACTGGGCTGGCTGGAGTTAAATTCCGTATATAATAATGAGGATTGGCATCATAAGCCTTGGCCATAATAATTTTCAATAGACAATGAGCCGTAGCTGACTGAGCTGTTAAAATAATCTTATCCTCATTGATTTCCTCTATAGGCTTCCTGGATACCAGCAATATACTCTGTACTGGCCCATCAGCTCTTACACAAAGGTCCGGCAAAATCAGCAAATCCTCATAGTTCCGCGCATATACAATCGAGGAAACCTCGCTAGCGTCCAGTCTCCCTGTCAGCAAATCATTGTTCATTACTGCTGGCACGCCATTTTTTAGCTGGATACCATCCTTCAAATTCAAAGTATTTAGGCCATAGGTCAGAGGCAGTACATTGAGAAAATGTATATGCCCCAGGCGTGGTGTATTCATGAAATCCCTCCGTAAAAAGATACTTTTGCTACAACTGCTGCAATTCGTTCCAGCCAGTTATTGCCACATGAAATATATTATACACTCTTTTTTTCCTTTTGTTTAGATATATAATCTTGTATACAGGATAATTTTTAATGAAATTTTAATGAATTTCGTGTATAATAAAGAAAACACTGGTGGTGGTGCAACGCCGTTGTCTGTCGTTGCCACGCACCGAAGCAGCCTGCTGTGATGCTTGCTGCTTTTGGATGGGGAAAATATATCTTTTTGCAGGGATTTATTCTCCCCTCCAGCCCCAGTGAAGGAATATGCCCTTCTGAATTATTCAGAGGGGATATTTTTTGACCAACTTACGTCGTTGTGGTTGTAATATACAGCCATAAAATAATATTTCATTTCAAAGAGGAAAGGAGAATTGACTATGAAAATTGCAGTTACTTACGAAAACGGCCAGATTTTTCAGCATTTTGGCCACACCTCTCAGTTCAAGGTTTATGAGATTCAGAACAATCAGATTACTTCCAGCCAGGTTGTAGACACTGCTGGCAGTGGTCATGGTGCTTTGGCAGGCTTCCTTATGGAGCATGGCATTGATACCCTTATCTGCGGTGGTATTGGCGGCGGTGCTCAGAATGCTTTGGCTCAGGCAGGTATCAAACTCTATGGTGGAGTTGCCGGAGATGCGGATGCTGCTGTACAGGCTTTGCTGGAAAATAATTTACAGTTTAACCCTAACGTACACTGCATCCATCATGACCATCAGCATGGCGATGAGGGCCATACCTGTGGCAGTCACGGCTGCGGCAGCAATCATAACTGTCACTAAGCAAAATAAATAATATATCTAGTCTCCAAAAGAATATTTGCATTACTGTCTATTTTGTAATATTATACAGACATAGTGTTTTGTTTGGAGGTTCCCATGTTAGACTATATTATTACCCATATCAGTGGACATTATATGAACGGCGTTGATTTTGGAGCCATTGGCGGATTTATGCTGTATCGCATTCTCCAAGGCTCCATCCGCCGAATTATGTACAAGGTAGAAAAAATCATTGTACTGTATATTGCTATTTTCCTTGGCTACCAGCTTTACAAGTACCTTAGCTAGATACAACTTTATATAACGAAATTTTTTATAGGTTAGTTGTATAATGAACTTGAACAGTTAATCAAAACTAAAAAGCTGTCATCTCTATTTTCCATAGAGATGACAGCTTTTTTAGTTAAGGCCTATAGCATTCATTAATTTAATTACCAAAGGCACCATGACAAGAGCCGGCAAGTAATTTATTACTTTTATGTTTGTCAATTCCAGCATGTTTGTTCCTAAAGCTAGAATAATCAAACAACCAGTACAGGATATTTCCTGTATAACATAATCTGACAAATAAGGTGCCACCTGCTCTGCCAACAATACAATGCCACCTTGAAAAAACAAGGTAAAAAATGCCGAACCCATAACGCCAATACCCATAGCTGCTGTCATCATAACTCCTGCTATAGTGTCTAGCAGAGATTTGGTATACAGCATGGTGTAGTCTTCCCGCAAGCCTGCATCTAAAGAACCAACTATCACCATAGCTCCTACATTCATAATCAGGCAGGAGGTAACAAAGGCATTTACCAGTTTAGCTGTATCGCCCTCTCCTTTAGCAAATCTGGACATGATTCTAGCTGTAAATTTGTTGACCAAGCCATCCGCATCCACATATTGCCCAATAAAAACTCCGGTCACCGCTGAAATAATCATAATCAGGATATTATCTTCTTTGATAGCCCCCTGAATACCTATCACAACTGCACACAAACCCAAAGCCTGCATCAAAACATAATTCATTTCCTTACTGATACCGCGGCGAAAACAGCAGCCAGCCAAAGAGCCTAGAATTATGCCTATGGTATTAACAAAAACAGCAAACATGCCAACACCACCAAGCTAAAATTACAACTTAAACAGCTGCAAGACATCTTCCAGAGTGTTCAACACATTGTTCACATCTGCCTCTGTAATAACCAAAGGAGGCTGGAAAGCCATAACATTTCTTGCTACACCATTCTTGCCAATAATGAAACCTCTATTTTTCATTTCTTCCAGTACCATTTCCAGTTCTTCCGGAGCAGGAGATTTATCAGCATGGACGAACTCCGCTCCTCGCATCAAGCCGATACCACGAATATCGCCAATAATAGGATGCTTCTTCTGCAGGTCTACCAGACCGTCATAAAGCTGCTGCCCTCTTGCCTGAGCATTTTCCATCAGATTATGCTCCTGAATATACTTCAGTACCCCTAAACCAGCTATGGATGAAACAGGATTGCCGCCTAAGGTGGAGGCACCTGGCTTGGTATAGGTATCAGCGATCTTGGCAGAAGCCGTAAAGGCAGAAATTGGCGCACCATTGCCTAAAGCCTTGGCCATAGTCATAATATCTGGCACCACATCAAAATTCTCTATGGCAAACATCTTGCCAGTTCTACCAAAACCAGTCTGCACCTCATCAATAATTAACAAGGCATTATGACTTGCCAGAATCTCCTTCAACCGCTTGAAATACCCCTTTGGTGGAGTAACAATACCTGCATTACCCTGAATTGGCTCTGCAATCAGGGCTGCTGGCTGACCACTGGTAGCAGTGCGGATCAAATCGTCTACCGCATCTGCACAGGCATAATCACACTCTGGGAACTTCTTTCCCAAAGGACAGCGATAGCAATAAGCATTAGGCGCAAAATGAATACCGCCACAAGGATGTGGATCTGTACGCCACATCTGAATGCCTGTCAGGCTCATGGTCAATTTGGTGCGACCGTGCAAACCATTCCGCAGAGCAATAAATTCATCCTTACCAGTGTATATGGAAGCCAACAGCAAAGCTCCCTCATTAGCCTCAGTACCAGTAGAGCAGAAGAAAGTCTTTTGCAAATCACCAGGAGTTACCTCTGCCAGCTTTTCTGCCAGATTAACAAAATTCTCTGTAAGATAGGTATTGCATACATGCTGCAGATTCTGCACCTGCTTTACTACCTCTGCATTTATCTCAGGGTTGCAGTGACCGCAGTTGATAACAGAAACACCAGCAAAACAATCCAGATACTTCCGTCCTTCACTATCAAAGAGATACTGCATTTCACCCTTGACGAACTGTCTAGGCTCCTTGTAAAAATGAGCCAGGCAAGGCATAATATACTTTTTCTTTTTCTCTAAAATGGCCTCAGGGCCAATAGGCTTCTCCAAAGACATAATAAACTCTCCTATTATCCTTTATTTTGATTACAGTGAATTCTGAGACTGACGGAATCTATAAACGCCAATACCCAGCTGACGAGGGCCTGATTTCTGCATAGTGGCAAAATCTTCCTGATTCAGGAATTCCTTGCCAGCAGACAGATTATCCAATGCCTTGCGATAAGCGCCAGTCAGCTCTCCCACCAGCTCTGGCTCATAATCCTTGGCCTCAATACGATAGGAAGCTACTCCCTTTAGCTTATCCAAATATGGATAGTAACACAAATCCTTGGCGAAAAGGATATGGGTTCTGCCAAATTGATCCATGCGCAAGCTATGAAGCTGTCCTACAGAATCCTTCAAAGCATAGCGCTTCTCCATCAGCTCGGGATTGCTAAGATGATGATATGGCACCTGCATAGACACAAAATTGTGGTCGCAAATCATGGACTCATAGCTGCCATGAACTACAACCTCAATTGGCAATGGAGATTTCTCCACCAGCTCCTTAAGCTGTCCATAGGCCAGCTCAAAAGAAGCAGTACCCATTACCAGTCCATTCTTTTTCAGGAAGGAAGCTGCCATATGATTGAAAAGATTGAAGGAAAAATCTGCCTGAACTGGCAAATCTGTATATTCCTGGGCCAGCTTCAAGGAGCCTAGATTGCTAACCAGAAGTCCATCTGGCCCCAGCTTGCTAACAGTGGTCAAGAACTGCTCCAGCTGTCCACATTCTCTCCGCATGGTGGTACGAGGTGTGCTAATAACTACCTTTACATTGCTGCTATGGGCAATCTCAATGGCCTCCTGAATTTCCTGCATGGTCCAAGGTCTTTTTGGCTTAAATACCTCTCCTGCCAAATAAACTACATCCGCCCCATTGCTGCAGGCAGCCTTTAACCCAGCCAAATCGGCTACCTGTACAGACAGAGTATGATGTTCCTGAACTGGTGCCTCTATAGGGGCCTCCTCCTTGAGAATTTCATCCTGGAAGCCCGGCTCCTCTACGGCATTACTAAAGAATCTAGGCTCTCTGCTGCCATCAAAGCCAATATCCTTGGCATCAGGCTGTCCCAAAGCAAAAGTAGTCGTAAAATCTCTAGCCCGATTCTGGTACAAATCCTGCCAATCCTCTTCGTTAATGCTATAGCCCATAGGATCTGCAATATAGGCATCAATAGCCCGTCTATAGGTAGCTACAATACGGCGCACGAAATCTGCTGGGCGCATACGGCCTTCAATTTTAAAGGAGAATACCCCTGCCTGAATCAGCTCAGGAATATTGCGATACATACACATATCCTTCAAGGCCAGCTTATAATCATGCTGATCATCCTTATCCAGAACAGCACCAGTATCCTCCTCTACCAGCTTATAAGGCCAACGGCATGGCTTCAAGCATCTGCCACGATTGCCACTCTGGCCGAAGAGAACGCCGGAATGAATACACTGTCCGCTTTCCGCAATACACATATCCCCATGCATAAAATACTCAATCTCCAGACCTGTCCGCTCCTTGAAAAGAGACAGCTCGGAGAGAGTCATTTCTCTGCCTACTACAATACGGGTAATGCCATATTCCTTCAGCTTCTTGATAGCATGTTCGTTATGAGTGTTCATCATAACTGAGGTATGAAGAGGAATATCAATCCCCAGTTCCTTGGTTAGCTCCAAAACCGCAAAATCCTGTACCAGAATTGCATCAGGCTTAATCTCATTAAGATAAAGCAGATATTTTTTCAGAGGCTCTACCTCTTCCACGCTAATCAGGTTATTCAGGGTTATATACAGATGAACTCCGTGGGCATGGGTATATTCTATGGCCTTCTTCAACATTGCATCGTCAAAATTAGTTTCCTTATTGCGGTGCATACGCATATTAAAATGCTTTCCCCCCAGATATACAGCATCAGCCCCTGCTTCCACAGCAGCCACAAGGGCATCCCAATTCCCTGCCGGAGCCAAAAGCTCCACGGATTTACGGTTCAAAATCATTGCTTACATTACTCCTTTATTTATCCTATCTAATGCCTAATCCACAAACTGATTTGCAAAAACCCGCACTATTAATTTATTATAACCCCTAGATTATTCAAAGAAAATGATTTTTTCATTTTCTTTCAATGGGGTTTCGACAGACATTATTTCTTATCAGTTCATAGGCCATCTGATAATCCATTCCCTTTTCCTGCTGCAGCTGGCGAATACTGTCATACTCTGGATAGCAGCGCACTATATCTCCATAGCTGCATTCCTTGGCTTTCACGGCTATGCCATCTACCACACCAGATAGCTGGCGGCGCTGCATAATACAGCGCTTCATTTTCTCATAGCGAATACCAATACTGGTGGTATGCCGGAAAATAATTCGTGCCATTGCCTCCTGCTGCTGTGGCTGACAAAGAACGGTCAGCATATAGGACGGGCGGTTCTTCTTCATATAGATGGAGGTAAAAAATACATCTAAGGCTCCAGCAGACAAAAGCAGTTCCTGTACCAAGCCCAGAGTTTCCCCATTGCTATCATCTATATTTGTTTCAATTTTGAGAATCTCATCCTCTGAAAGCTCTGTCTCCGCTTCTAACAACAAAAGCCGCAAAAAGGTTGGCACCTCATATTCCCTCTTGCCGGCTCCCATGCCTACCCCAGCCACTCTATAGCTGGCAGGCAGCTTGTCCATAGTCCTAAGAGCTGCTGCTGCCGCTGCTCCCGTAGGAGTTACCAGTTCCCCCTCTACATGGCTTAGACGAAGCTTCAAACCATTATCAGCCACAATATGGGTAACTGCCGGTACAGGTACCGCCATGATACCATGCTGACAGCGAATAGTGCCATGACCATCCACCAAAGTATCAACCACCACATCATCTATGGCCAGACTTTCCATACATACGGCAATGCTGACGATATCCACAATGGAATCTACTGCTCCTACCTCATGAAAATGAACTTGCTCCACATCTGTTCCGTGGGCCTTGGCTTCAGCCTCAGCCAATACCTGAAAAATTTTCAAGGCCAGCTTCTGAGCATCCTCACTCATGGCACTATGGTGAATAATATGACGAATCTCCCCCATACCCCTATGCTCATGATGATGGTGGTGGTGACTGTGTTCATGCTCGTGATGATGTGCATGGTCATGGTGGTGCTCATGGTCATGATGGTGCTCATGTTCATGATGCTCGTGACCATGTAGATAGGCCATATCGTGGTCATGATTCTCATGAGCCTCATCCAGCTTGACTAGAAAATCACACATATCAAGACCGGATTTTTTTACCCTTGATACCTTAGTTTGAAAGCCCTTTACCTCCAAGCTATGCAAAACCTTTGTCAATTTCTCATAATCTGCCCCCATATCCAAAAGAGCAGCTACCAGCATATCACCACTTATACCAAAGGGCCCATCAATATATAAAACTCTTTTCATACATACCTCTTTACCTAAAATACATTATTCCTTGCCACAGCCAGCTTATTAATCTGGGCTGCCAAATATCCCGCTCCATAGCCATTATCTATATTAACCGTAGCAATACCATTGGCACAGGAATTAAGCATACTTAGCAGGGCAGATACTCCCCCCAGATTAGCTCCATAGCCAATAGATGTTGGCACCGCAATAACAGGCTTATCCACCAAGCCTGCCACCACACTGCCCAAAGCCCCTTCCATACCTGCCACAGCAATGACACAGTTGGCCTTTTGAATGAGGGGCAGCTGGGACAGCAGACGATGTAGACCGCTAACCCCCACATCGTAGATGCGCTCCACATGACAGCCAAAATATTCTGCTACCTGGGCAGCTTCCTCTGCCACAGGTATATCTGCCGTACCAGCAGTACAAACAGCAATACAGCCCTGAGGCTTGCGCTTTTCCTTGCCACAGGTAATAATTTTCGCCTTAGCATCGTATTTTGCCTCTGGCAGAATTTCCGCAATCAAGGTATATTGCTCCGGAGCAGCTCTAGTTACCAAAAGCTCCCCCTCCAACTGAAAAAGCCTTTGACATATGCTAACCAGATGTTCATCTGCCTTGCCCTGAGCAAAAACCACTTCGGGGAAGCCAGAACGAAATCTTCGCTGAGTATCCAGCTTGGCATAGCCCATTTCCTCAAAAGGCTTACGGCGAATATGTCCCTCTGCCTCCTGCAGGCTTATTTCACCCTTCTGTAATTTTTCCAGTATTTCATGTAAACTGACCATATCAGCGTTCCTTTAAATCCAAATAAATATCCTCAAACTCCTGTAAAAGCAGATTTTTAACCTTTTCTCTCTCCTGTAACAGCTTTTCCATTTGCTGAGGTTTCAACTGCAACTTGGCAGCCTTGTCCAACACTCGAATACGGAAATCACTATACCCCATTTTCAGCAAAGCAGCCTCAGCTCTCTCCACCTTTTTCAAGGTGGAAAGCTCCAAGGGACAGCCTGTAGGAATCCTGGTTGCCAAACAGGCATAAGAAGGCTTATCCCAAGTAAACAGACCAGCCTCCTGAGAATGTCTGCGAATCTCCATTTTGGTCAATCCTGCCTGCAGCAGAGGTGACAGTACCTGCATTTCCTGCAAAGCCTTGAAGCCTGGCCTATCTGCCAAATCATCAGAAGCATTGGTGCCATCAATTAAAACCTTGTAGCCATCTCTGGCTGCCTGCTCCTTTATCAAGCCAAATACCCTCTGCTTGCAATAATAGCAACGAAGTTGGTCGTTTTGCACAACTTTTTCATCCGCCAGAGGATTAGCCTCCACAATAGCAAGATTGTCAATATGCAAAAGCTCTGCCATCTTTAGCACATCCTGCCTCTCAAACTCTGGTTGAAAAGGCCCCTTAACGAAGTAAGGCTTTATATCTGCCCCATATTTAATTCCCGCATACAAAAGATAGGAGGAATCCACCCCTCCTGAAAAACCCAAAGCCACCTTGGGATGCTGAGTAAAAAATTCCTGCAAATCCATATTGTTCACCTAAATGTAATAACACCATGCTCTTACACAAGAGACTAAGATTAATCTTATATTATATCGCGGCGCAAAATGCCATAAGGCTCCACTGGCTTATCCATGCGGATTTTCACGATTTGCTGGGGATGAGGTGCCACCTGAATAGCCTCTCCCTCATCGTTATACATTTCCTGCAAAATCTGACGATAGCCAGCCAGATGGGGCTGAAAAATCTCTATTTCCTGTCCCACCTTCATATTATTCCGCTGTTCCACCGTAGCAAAGCCGGTTTTTTCGTCATAATCCAGCACCAGTCCCACAAAATCCGAAGTCTGGGTATAGCTGGAAGTGCCATATATCTGATCCTTTTCTGTAGGACGGCCATAATAGAAGCCAGTGGTATAAGCCCGATGGGAAACCTTGTCCAGCTCCTCCACCCATTCCTTTTTCACCTCAAACTGTTCTGGGGCAGCAAAATAGCTATCAATGGCCTCTCTATAAGCCTTGACCACACTGGCGGCATAGTGAACGCTTTTCATACGGCCCTCAATTTTTAGACTATCCACTCCGCTGGCAATGACATCTGGCAAATAGGGCAACAGGCACATATCCTTGGAATTAAAAATATAGGTACCCCGTTCATCCTCCAACACTGGGAAATACTGTCCTGGGCGTTTTTCTTCCACCAAAGCATAGTTCCAGCGGCAAGGCTGGGCACAGCTCCCCCTATTAGCATCCCGGCCCGTAAGATAATTGCTCATAAGACAACGGCCGGAATAGGAAATGCACATGGCGCCATGTACAAACATTTCCAGCTCCACAGAGCATTTTTCCCGAATCTCCTTTATTTCTTCTAAGGACATTTCCCGAGCCAGGACCACTCGGCTGGCCCCCAGCTCCGCCCAGGCATTCACCGCCGCCCAGTTGGTATTGTTGGCCTGAGTGCTAATATGCAGCTCCACATCAGGGGCATATTCCTTAGCCAGGGTAAATACCCCCAAATCTGCCACCAAAATAGCATCTACCTTGATTTCATTCAAAAAAGTCAAATAAGCCGGCAACTTGGCAATATCACTGTTATGAGGAAAAATATTTACCGTGACATAGATTTTTTTGCCTAGCTTATGGGCAAAATCCACTGCTTCCTGCAATTCCTCATTGGTAAAGTTTCCTCCAAAGGCTCTCAGGCCAAAGGCCTTGCCCCCTAGATAAACCGCATCTGCACCATAAAGCAAAGCCATTTTCAGCTTTTCCATATTGCCTGCCGGAGCCAAAAGCTCAGGTTTTTTCATTTTTTATCCTCCATTTTATTTTCAACATTACCCTTACCAGCTAGTCGCTGGCTAACAGCCAGGCCATCGCCATTCTCATAGATTTCTGTCTGAAATTCACCACTATCAGTAACCATAGCAATATATTCCCGCAACCGCTTTACAATAGTACGAAACCGTCTAGGTGCTGGTACATCTCCACGGACATAGCCACGAAACAGAACATTATCCGCCACCACCAAAGCATCCTCTGTCAACAGAGGATATATTTTGCGAAAATAGTCCGGATACTGTCCCTTGGCGGCATCTATAAACACCATATCAAAGGAGCCTGTCAGCTTCTGAATATTTTCCCCAGCATCTCCCGTAATAATCCTAATCTGCTGGCCATATGGCGACCTGTCCACAAAGGCTCTTGCTTCCCCAGCCCGCTCCTCACTAAGCTCCAGACTGACAATCTCCACCTCTGGTGCTGCATTGGCAGCAATATAAAGGGTGGAATAGCCTATAGCCGTACCTATTTCCAGCACCCGCCGTGGCTTTCTAGCCGCCACAGCCTTCTCCAACACAGCCAAACCGTTAATGTTAATAATCGGCACATGATTGGCCTCTCCATAGGCCTTCATTTCAGCCAGCAGCTCTGCCAGCCCATCATTTATATTACGCATATACTTTCCCCTTTAGCGAACCTGATCCACCAGATCCAAATGCTCATCATAAGTATAGCCATAATGATTGTGTCCTTGAGTATCTGCCACAAAATAAAGATAATCCGTATTGGCAGGATTCAACACAGCTTCTATAGAGGCCATACCAGGACTGGCTATAGGTCCTGGCGGCAGTCCATAATGCTGATAGGTATTGTAGGGTGAATCTATTTTGGTATCAGCAATGGACAGATTCTCCTTTGGCCCATCCAAAAGATACTGAATGGTGGTATCTGTCTGCAACGGCATATTAATATCTAACCGTTTGAAAAAAACCTGGGCAATAATCGGCCTGTCCTCTGGGAAGCGAGCCTCCTTCTCCACTAAGGAAGCCAAGGTTACCAGCTCATAAACAGACAAATTACGCTGAGATGCCTGCTGCCGCAGCTCTGGTGTCAGCTTATGGTCAAATTCCTCAGCCATACGGCTCATAATGTCCTGACAGCTGGCATCTGTAGCAAATTCGTAGGTATCTGGAAACAAAAATCCTTCGATGGCATAATCAGCCTCTGGTGATTTTACTATATAATCATAAGGCGCAAAATCCTTGGCCGCTGCCAAAAACTCCTTTTCCTCCACCAGGCCATGCTTTGCCAACAGCTTGGCAATCTGGCGCACATCATAGCCCTCTGGAATAGTAACCCACTGGGAGGTAGCACGACCGTTTATCAGCACGCCCAAGGCATCTCCCACCGTCATGTTTTCCTGCAAAGAAAAGGTGCCTGCCTGAAATTTGTCCCCAGCACCATTTAATTTTACGGCCAGCTTAAACTTCCAAGTAGAATCTATAACACCCTTTTCGGCTAGCAAATCTCCAATCTCCACAGAAGTCATACCAGGGGTAATCCGTACCACTACCTTATCATTGCCTTGTATTTCATCGATAGTGGAGATTCTATAATCCATACTTAATACAGCAAAAGTCACACAGATTGCGGCCAAAACTGCCACTACTATTGCCAGCACAGCATTTTTTTTGGTTCTTTGCTTGTCCTCCTCAGTTGCATCCTTGCTATAGGAAAAATGCTTTTCCACTATTTCATTCAGCCAATTCTTTAGCTTATTCTTCTTGTCATCCAGAAACATACGACACCTCTTGTCCGCTGTATATTAGCTGTTCTGCTTACTATTTTATTCTCGTAAATGCCTTTCTGCCTCCTGGGCAAAAGGGCAGAATTTGGCAACCAAACCATGAAACCTTGGCGTGTGATTCCGCTCCAGTAAATGCACCAGCTCATGTATCAACACATATTCCAGACACATAGGATGCTTGTGAGCCAGATTCAGGCTTAGATTGATTCTACCTGTCCTGGTATTGCAGGAACCCCAGCGACTGTACATCCTGCGAAAATGAATACTGGAAGCCTGAACTCCCGTAATTTCCTGACAGCGAGGCAGGATTTTCTGCACCTCTGCCACCAAATCCAGATTGTACTTAGGCTGTTTTTGCTGTCCTGCCAGATATTGTTGGCGAGCCTGCAGCATCTTCGGCCATACCCCCTCCAGCGCCCATTGCCACTGACTATTAGGCACTCCATAGGGACAGCTGACTACAATCTCTCCTTCCGGACGACTGATACGCACCCTGATATTTTTCATATGTGGCCGTCTTACCAGCTTGATGTTCTCCCCACGATAGACAATTTGCTTTTCCTGAATATGAGCCATAATTTCCTCAATCTGCCAAAAGCTTATTTATCAGCCAGTTCTTCAATAGCCTGAGCCGCCCCCATAATGCCAATTACAGCGTGCTCAAAGGTAAGACCACCCTGCAGATATACATTATATGGAGCCCGTAATGGGCCATCAGCACTAAGCTCAATAGAAGCACCCTGTACAAAGGTACCTGCTGCCATAATAATCTTGTCTGCATAGCCTGGCATATCCCAAGGCTCTGGAGCAGCAAAGGAATCTACTGGAGAATACTTCTGAATACCTCGACAGAAGGCAATCAACTTCTCCGGAGTATCTAGCTGAATAGCCTGAATAATATCGCCTCTAACATCGGTTGGCAATGGCAGAGTCTTATATCCCAGCAGGGCAAAGAGAGCTGCGGCAAAAACTGCCCCCTTAATGGCCTGAGCTACCACATGAGGTGCCAGGAAGAAGCCCTGGAAAATCATGCGGTTGTTAGCCAAGGATGCTCCCAGCTCATCACCCATCCCCGGTGCAGTAAGACGATAGGAGCACAGCTCCACCAAATCACTTTTACCAGCAATATAGCCACCGGTAAGAGCCACACCGCCCCCTGGATTCTTTATCAGGGAACCAGCCATAATATCTGCTCCTGCCTGTACAGGCTCCTGAGTATCTACAAACTCACCATAACAGTTATCCACAAAGCAGATACAATCAGGCTTGACCTTCTTAACCTCCTGACAAATGGCCCCTATTTCCTCAATAGTTAAAGGGTTGCGCATGGAGTAGCCACGGGAGCGCTGAATCAACACCATCTTGGTATCAGGAGTGATTTTGCCAGCAATACCTGCCATATCCACCTTGCCATCAATCATTTCCAGCTCATCATAAAGTACGCCAAATTCCTTTAAGGAGCCAGGGCTTTCATTGGCGTAACCAATAACAGTCTGCATGGTATCATAAGGAGCACCAGTAATGGAAACCAGCTTGTCCCCCGGTCTAAGAATACCAAAGAGCACTGTGGCCAAAGCATGAGTACCAGAAACAAAATTGGTACGAACCAAGGCTCTTTCAGCTCCGAATACCTTAGCAAACAGCTCCTCAATTTTGCTGCGGCCAATATCATCATAAGCATAACCAGAGGTAGTATTAAAATGAGCCTCAGATACCTGACACTCCCGCATGGCATCCAACACTTTCAGGGTATTGGCCTCGGCTATACTATCAATATGAGCAAACATAGGCCCAGCCTGAGCCATAGCCTGTTTTTTTAGCTGCAGCAAATTTTCAGAAAATGACATTTTTTATAATCTCCTTTATTTATGAGCTTAGATAGCTCCTATTTATCCTTTATTTCGTATTTGAGATAAGGTTCTGCATCAGATACAGACATGGTAAGCTCCATAACCGTTCCCTTATCGTTGTAATCAATGGCCTCTACTTTGGCCACATCATGAAGCCGAGTTATCAGATGGCCCTGGTCATAGGGAATACAAAGTTTCAAGGTAATATTGCTCTGGGCAAAAAAGCTTTTGATTTTTTTCCGCAGTATTTCCAGCCCGGCTGGATTTTTAGCAGAAATTACCACGCCTTCTCTGCCCTGCAGCATTCTTTTTTCCACATGATTATCTGGAAATTGCAATACAGGCAGCTTATCTGCTTTGTTAAAGACAAATATAGCAGGCTTGTTCTCAGCACCAATTTCCTTCAGCACCTCTACCACAGCCTGAATCTGCAATTCATAATTCACATCAGAAGCATCTACCACATGAATCAGCAAATCCGCCTCGGCAGTTTCCTCCAAGGTAGCTTGAAAGGCACTAACCAGAGTATGAGGCAATTTTTGTATAAAGCCTACCGTATCTGTCAGCAGAATTTCCTGCTTGTCATCTAGCTGAATCAATCTGGTGGTCGGGTCCAAGGTAGCAAAAAGCAAGTCCTCTGCCATAACCTCATTACTGCCAGCCAAAGCATTAAGAATAGTAGATTTGCCTGCATTGGTATACCCTACCAATGCTGCCACTGGCACCCGGCTGTTTTTCCGCTGGATTCTATGGAGCTGTCGTTGCGCCTTTAGCTTGTCAATTTTTTCCATCAGGTCATGAATGCGGCCGCGAATCCGCCGTCTATCCATTTCCAGCTTGGTTTCACCGGGGCCTCTGGTGCCAATACCGCCTCCTAGGCGGGACATAACCAAACCCTGTCCCCCTAATCTAGGCAGATTATACTTTAGCTGTGCCAGCTCTACCTGCAGCTTGCCTACACTGGATCTAGCCCGCTGGGCAAAAATATCCAGAATCAGGGCCGTTCTATCCACTACCCTCAACCCGGTAACCGACTCCAAATTACGTTGCTGTGAGGGAGTGATTTCATCATCCAAAATCAGCAAATCTGCCTCCAGCTCCTGAGCCATCAAGGTAACCTCTGCCACCTTGCCTTTGCCTAAAAAGAGAGCCGTATCAGGCCGTTCCTTTTTCTGCACTGTCCGGCCAACCACTACTGCCCCAGCAGTTTTGGCCAGACCTTCCAGCTCAGTCAGTGAATCCTCTGCCAACCAATTGCCTTTACCTGTATCAACCCCTGCCAATATGGCCTTTTCCGGAGGAGCCTCTGTCGTATAGGTGTTACTCCTTGTCTCCATAGTATCACCATCCTTTCCATCTAACCTTTAGGACAATACCTCACTTGTTAACGATACTCTGAATATTCTTCAAGGTAATGGACATAAACCCATCCTCATCCTTGTAGAACTCCACAAATTCCGTATTCTCAAAAAACTCCGTGGGAATCACCAGCTCAATGCCAGTATCTGTACTTAGCTTGTGCTTGCGCATCTTTTTCAGGGTTGCTTCCTTATCTACTACCACAGGCTCCCGAAAGCCAGCATTTTCCATTTCCTGTCGATAATCAGCCTGCATAGCCGGATTATCCTGAAATACTACTTCACCTACCTGCTGTGGGTCCAACTGGCCATCATCAGATAAATTCTCGGCAATATAGTTTTTCACGGCAGCTGCTGTTTCCACCTGATCCTGACAGTAAGCTTCTGCCACCTTTTTGGCCACCTTGTTAATTTCCTTAATGGTTTCCTTGGGAGATGGTGCCTGATTGCACTCCAAAAGCAGCTCTGGCAAAACAAAAACGCTATTGCCATCCAAAGAGTATTTCTTGGCTTTAATCAGTACCTCTCCAGATGCCAGATTAATGTAGGCAAATTCATCCATACGCTGGCTATTGCCCGGTAAAAGTCCACTGCTGTTCATAACCTCTGTGGCCACCGCCCCATCCTCGGTCACATTAACCTGATGAACATAGCCCTGATGATTCACACATTTCAATAGGGCCATATGGGGTACATCATCTACTCTCAACTGACAAACAAACAAATCTGTATTCTGAATATCCTGACAAGGAGCCAAAGCCTTGTACAAAATTTCTGCCACCTGACAAGAAAATTCCACAAAACTGGACTTCTGTGCCAGATATTCCTGCAATAGGCCATTAAATTCACTGTTTTCATAAAATTTGCCACTTTTGGCATCTTGGCTATGAATGGTCTTTTCCATATGCTTAATGAGAAATTCCCGAATGCCATCCTCCAAAGCCAGCTCCTGGGCGGAAAGCACCGGCTCTCCCCCAACAAAATCCAATATATGCAATACAGCCTTTTCTAAAATAACCACGCCAAACCTCCTGGCTTATCAGCCTATTCTCTAGTCCTAAAAACATCTTATTTGCGTTTAGGTACTACCACACCTTTGGTATAGGGAGTAAATATTACTAAAATAGTGGCAATAACTACTGGTACCACGCTTAAAAACATAGCTGTTTCCAAGCCAATATAATCACCTAAAGCCGCGGTAACTGCTGCACCAATACTGCCAAGGCCAAAGCACAATCCCATCATCATGCCGGAGGCCACGCCAATATATTGAGGCATCAGCCTGCCTGTCCACACAATAGAGCTTGGCTGAGGAGCCTGCACAAAGAAACCTCCCATAAACAACAACAAACTGCTTATAAAGCCTGCATCTGGATAGAGGAAAAACAATACCGTTGGCAATGCCGTCAAGGCCAAGGACACCACCATCAACCGCTTATGTCCAAATTTGTCTCCCAGCTCTCCACCAATCAAACCGCCAGCAGCTGTTCCCATAAGAAATACTGTCAACATGGAACCAGATACCACATTGGAGGCGCCATGAGACAACATCAGCATGGGTAAAAAGGTAGATACAGACACATGGGTACAGCAACGCAATCCCATAGCTATATTCAACAGTGCCACAGAAGGATTGGCAAAAATCTTGATAATGCTGATAGATTCACTGGAACTTACCTTTTTGGCATTGGCCGATGGCAATTTATAAAGACCAGAAAAATAAAATAATATGCCCAGCACAACTGCCGGTATGGCTACCAAGGGCAAAATATCCAATCCATATCTGTCCAACAGAAACATTACTGTGGCAGGAGCTACTGCTGCACCAAAATTACCGCCTACTACGTACAGAGACATAACTCTGCCCATATTGCTGACATTGCCTACCTTTCCCAATAGGGCACTGCCTACGGGATGAACAAAGGACACCGTTATACCCATTATGATACACAATAGGAACAAGGTGGCTTTATTAGGTGCCAGACCAGCCAGGCAGATAGCAATACCACTTAAAGGTATAGCCGCCAACAGCCAAGGGCTGCTATCATGTTTATCGGTAATATATCCCACAAAGGGCTGTATAGAGCTGGCTACAAAAGCCAATACCATAACCAGAATACCGCACATGGTTAAGGACATATCCAGCTTCACCATAATAAAGGGCAGTAAAACTGGCAAAAAATTGTTATAGTAATCTACTGTATAATGACCAGCACAAAGATAAAATATATTTGTTTTTGTTCCCCATCTTAGCATATATTCACACTCCTGATTTATTTTGTCGAAAGTATATTATAACATAATTATGTGTTTTTTTCTATAATCAGGTCCTGGATTTCCCCTATATCTACAGTTGGTAAAATATTCTCTCCAAACATCCCAGCAACAGGCAAAGCCTCGAAGTTAACTCCATACGCAAAACGGTTGACAAATTGTTGTTCTCTATGTAAAATGTTAACTATATGCTGTACTTAAGTTAACAAGGAGAGTTACCTATGGATATGTTGAAATTAGCTGAGGAAATTATTGCGGGCCGCCGTCTTACCAGGCAGGATGATTTGCAGGCCTTCCTTACCTGCGATTTGAATGAACTGTGTCAAGGAGCAGACAAAATCCGGGCTGCCTGTGTTGGCGACCATGTGGACCTGTGCTCTATTATTAATGGCCGCAGTGGCAAATGCCCAGAGAACTGCAAGTTCTGTGCCCAGTCTGCCCATAATCATACAGAATGTCAATCTCATCCCATGCTCAGCACAGAGGAAATTCTGGCTGCTGCCCGCATGAACGAAAACGAAGGTGTACATCGTTTTTCCATTGTAACAGCTGGCAGAGCCTTGACTGGCAAGGAATTCGATGCTGCTATTGAGGCCTACAAAACCATGAGCAAGGAGTGCAATATAGAGCTGTGCGCTTCTATGGGCTTTTTAGATGCAGACCAGCTTCGCCGTCTCAAAGAAGCAGGGGTTACCAGCTACCATCACAATATTGAAACCTCCAAGCGTAACTTTCCTAATATCTGTACTACCCACACCTACGATATGAAGATTGCTACCCTGAAACTGGTAAAGGAAATAGGTATGTGCGCCTGCTCCGGTGGAATTATTGGCATGGGCGAAACTTGGGAGGATCGATTGGATATGGCCATCAGTCTGGCAGAGCTTGGCATTGATTCCATTCCTTTGAATGCTCTGATGCCTATTCCAGGCACTCCTCTGGAACATTTGGAGCGATTGACAGAAGCAGATATTCTAAGAACCGTAGCCTTTTTCCGCTATATTAACCCAGAGGCCAATATTCGCTTAGGTGCTGGCAGAGCCCTCCTCACCAATGACGGAGAGACCGCTTTCCGGGCTGGTGCCTCTGCTACCATTACAGGCAATATGCTGACCACTACAGCTTGTGCTACCATTCGCAGTGACAAGAATATGCTTACAGATATGGGTAGAGACATTATACCGCCATATCAAGTACAGTAACAAGCTTATACCCTTTGCAGGATGGTTCAAGTATCTCCAAAACCTCCTGATACATATATTATAGAATAGAAGGCGTAAACATGAGTAAAGGAATTTTTATTACAGGAACAGGTACTGACATTGGCAAGACCTATGTTACCGGCTTGATTGTCAAGAAACTGGTTCAGGCAGGCTGTAAGCCAGCCTACTACAAGGCCGCCATGAGTGGCAACAACCGCCGTCCTGATGGCTCCCTGATACCAGGAGATGCTCTCTTTGTCAAGGAATGTGCCGGCATAGAACAGGATTTGGACTCCATGTGCCATTATGTATACGAAAATGCCTATTCCCCTCACCTGGCTTCCCGCATTGAGGGACATCCTGTAGAAATGCAGGTGGTAAGGCAGGGCTTCTACTCCCTTGTTCCCCAGTATGATTATATTACTGTGGAGGGCAGTGGCGGCATTCTCTGCCCTATCTGCTTTGATGAAGCCAAAATCCAGCTGGAAGATGTTATCAAGGATTTGCACCTTTCCTGTATTATGATTGCTGATGCAGGCCTTGGCACCATTAACAATGTAGTGCTGACCTATGAATACATGAAAGCCCATAATTTGCCTGTAAAAGGTGTTATTTTCAACAACTACCACCCAGGCAATGTAATGGAAGATGATAATATCCGCATGTGTCAATACATGACCAACCTGCCTGTATTGGCCAAGGTTCAGCCGGGAGATACCCAGTTAGATATAGATGTGGAATTATTGAAGAATTTGTATGACGAGGTGAAATAAATGATCTGGTATCCATACCAACAAATGAAGCATATGAAGGAACCCTACAAAATTGAAGATGCGGAAGGGGTTTATCTCTACACCAAGGACCAGAAGCTGGTGGATTCTGTTTCCTCCTGGTGGTGCATGATTCACGGCTACAAGCATCCTGAGCTGACTGCTGCCATCAAGGAACAGGCTGATAAATTCTGTCATGTTATGCTAGGTGGCCTTACCCATGAGACAGTACAGAAGTTGTCGGCCAAGCTGCAGGAGTTCCTGCCGGGGGATTTGGACTACTGCTTCTTCTCCGATTCTGGCAGTGTGGCTGTGGAGGTATCCTTGAAAATGGCCCTGCAATACCATGTAAACAAGGGCAATCATCGTCCTCTGGTGCTGGCACTAAATCGTGCTTATCATGGCGATACCTTCAAGGCTATGGAGGTAGGCGATGATGATGATTACCATTTTGCCTTTGAGCAAAAGGATGGCGTAGACCAGAAAAAGGGCTGTATTCATATTCCTACCACTATTCCAGCTCTGGAGGAGGCCTTCCAAAAATATCATGACCAGTTGAATTGCTTTATTGTGGAACCTCTGTTGCAGGGTGCTGGCGGTATGCAGATGTATGATATTTCCTTCCTAAAACGGGCTAGGGAGCTTTGCAGCCAATATGATGTACTGCTGATATTCGATGAAGTAGCTACCGGCTTTGGCCGTACTGGTCATCGCTTTGTGGCTGATGTGGTACTGCCTGATATATTGGTATTGGGCAAGGCTCTTACAGGGGGCTATATCGGTCATGCCTGCACCGTTGCCAATCACAAGGTTTATGAAGCCTTCTACAGTGATGATGACCGCAAGGCTTTGATGCACGGCCCAACCTTCATGGGCAATGCTTTGGCCTGTGCTGTTTCCCTGAAAGCCATCGAGATTTTTGAGCGTGACGATTATATGTCCAAAATCAAAAACATTGAAGCCATTACCCGTCGGGAACTGGCAGATTTTCAGGATGAGCGTATCAAGGAAGTTCGTATTATGGGTGGCTGTGCCTGCATTGAGGTAAAAGACCCTGCTATATTGGCAGGCTACCAGCAATTTGCCTATGAACGGGGAGTATTCTCCAGACCATTCCTGTCCTATATGTATTCTATGGTACCATATGTAATAGAAGAACCAGACTTGGTGAAGATATTTGATACCATGAAGGCCTGGTTCCGCCGCTAAATTTTATCATCTAATATATTTCCATAAAAAAGGAGTTATGACACAGCTTATGCCATAACTCCTATTTTTTAATTCAGTTTCAACCAGATAGCAGGACGAATACCTCCACGTACATCTCTTACATAGCTGTATTGAAAGGAACCATCCTCACCTACACTGGCTGCATTGGCCTCATTAAAACCTGGGGAACGCAGCCACCACCAGCTGGAACGAGGATTTTGCTCTCTTCTGCTTAGATAATATGGACATTTGCGATTATGGTTCACATTAAAATACTTTTGAGCCTCTACAACGCTAAGCAGGAATACCTTATCCTTGGTATCATTGCCTGGGTCCGTATTACACATAGGATTTTCATCAGCCCTGATCAAAGCCTTGACCAAGGAGTAACGCTCCTGCTCACTAAATGCAGTTTCCAAAAATTCCTTGTTCAGATACCTGCGCAGACTGGAGCTTTCCCAGGTAACCAATCCCCAGCGGTCATGAAAAGGTCTGTATTCCAGTACATATTTACTCAAAAGCAGGGCCCTATCCTCCTTGACCTCCAGAACCTGCCATTCCATAGGATCTTCCCCAGCTGGAATATGTCCCAACTGGATAATACTGCCTACTTCAACAGCTGATTGCTCCAAGGATTTACCTGCTTTTCCAGCATTTCCCCTGGCTGCCAGTAATCTGGACTGGCCATGAGCCAACAAATCCTCCAAAATGTCCAGTGCCTCTTGATTGCCATATCTGGCACTGCCTGTTAGATAGCTTATGCCCTCTGTCAGCAAAACCTGCCCCAAAGAAGCCATAGCTGCTGCATCCCCTCTTTTTGCAGCAGAACCATAGGCCTCAATAGCTGTGGTATAATCTTCCATTTTGTTCCCCCCGTATACCCCTGTATGTAGAAATTGGCCTTTCATTAATGATGGCGCATATTTTGTACAGGAATATTGGCTACCAAAGCAACAGAATCCTCTACATTTTCCAGAGAAATTTCCATATCGCTTTTATTGATAACCATGTATTTAGAAATAACCTGAATGATATCATCCCGCAGCTTTTCCATTACCTCTGGGGATACACTGGCCCTATCCTGAATCAGAACCATCTGTAATCTTCTTTTAGCAACCTTGCCTGATTTTTCCTTTTTAAACATGCTAAGCAATGAATCCAACATACCCTGACCTCCTTACATTCCAAAAGCCTTTTTCAAGCGGGTAAAAAGACCATCCTTCTCAAAGGTCATGAAAGGTACTTCCTCGCCTAAAATGCGACGAACAATATTGTCATAGGCTCGGCCTGCCTGAGACTTAGGATTACCTACCAATGGTTCACCACGGTTGGCAGAGGTTACTACCATTTCATCATCAGGTATCTGGCCAATACACTTGATGGACAGAATATCATCAATATCACTCATATCCATCATATCGCCGCTTTCCACCATCTGAGGACGGATTCTGTTAACAATCAGGCTGATATTATCCTTTTCAGCTCGGCCCAGCTCGCCGATAATCTTGTCTGCATCACGAACAGCGGAAACCTCTGGCATAGTTACTACAATGGCTCTATCTGCTGCAGCAATAGCGGTTTTGAAGCCCTGCTCAATACCTGCTGGGCAGTCAATAATAACGTAATCATATTCCTTGCGCAGCTCATCGCAAAGAACCATCAACTGGGCTGGATTTACCGCAGATTTATCCTTTATCTGAGATGTAGGCAGAAGGAAAAGTGTCTCGTATTTCTTGTGACGAACCAGAGCCTTCTTGTACGGAACTCTGCCCTCGGTTACATCGACCAAATCATACATAATACGATTTTCCAGCCCCAGCAGCAAATCCAAATTGCGCAAGCCTGTATCTGTATCAATCAGAACAACATTTTTGCCACGCTTTGCCAATCCTACCCCCAAATTGGCAGTGGTAGTAGTCTTACCTACGCCACCTTTGCCGGATGTAATAACAATAACCTCACTCATCTGTATAAATCCTACCTTTCTATTGGTTCTATAACAATCTGACCATCCTTGATATATGCCTTCTCTGCATATTGGCTTACTTCCGGTTCATCCGGTGAGCGAGCTATGAGATTGGCAATGCGAATCTGCATGGGCATCAGTCTATCTGCCACTACAAAGGCTTGATAATCCCCCATTGCGCCTGCGTGAACAATACCACGACAGTTTCCCCTTACATCAATACTCCCCACAGCTACCAGCTTGGCTCCAGGATTTACGTTACCGCAAATCATCAAGGAACCCTGAGAGGTAATTTCCTCTCCATTGCGGACAGTTCGGTTAATTACCTTCATGACCTGCTGGCAATCTCCCTCATTTCTTCCGTTATTTGGCTGAGGTATAGCATTAGCAGCATTAGCATGACCAGCATTTGGTCTCACTGCCCCAGTTGACACCTTTTTTGTGCTATCTGCCAGATCAAGCCCCTTGCTCTGCAAATAGCTTCCCAGTCCCTGACGCACAGATTTATGCAAATCTGCCACCACCAGTTGGAACTTGGTTCCCTCTGGGAAAAATTCTGGATGCTCCGCCAGCTTCCGTTCCAATTCTTCCTGAACCTGAGCCAAATCTGCTGAGCTGTCCACCATTAACTGAAAGCCATTGGATACACCCTTGATTTTTATCAAATCTCTGGCCACACTCTCCACCTCATCTCTTATTACCGCTTCTCTGCTGCCGCCTTGGCCTTGGCTTCAGCCTCTGCTTTGGCCTTGGCAGCCTGGGCTGGATCCACTATATGGAAAGCAGCATCTAATATTTTTTTGCCAATTGGCACAGCAGACTGTGAACCATAACCACCCTGCTCCACAATAACCGCTACGACAATAGTAGGATTGTCAAAGGGGCCATAAGCTACAAACCAGCCATGATCCCGGCCGTGAGGATTCTCTGCTGTACCGGTTTTACCAGCTATTTCCACTGGATAATTCTTGCCGAAGATAGAAGCTGCTGTACCATATTTAGTAACCTGATGAAGGCCGCTCTGTACCAAGCGGATAAATCTATCCTCTACATCCAACTGGCCCAAAAGCTCTGGCTTGAACTTCTTCACCACGTTGCCATTAACATCTACAATACTGTCTACCAGATATGGCTTAAAGCGTTTGCCGTCAGCCGCAATCTCTCCCATAATGGAAGCTGCCTGTATAGGAGTTACCAGATTGAACCCCTGCCCTATAGCTGCGTCAAAGGTTTCTGCCAAGTACCAATCCTCTTCAAAAACCCGCTGTTTGTAAGCCTTGCAGGCCACCAGCCCCTCAGACTCATAAGGCAAATCAATACCGGTAAGCTTGCCCATGCCAAACATTCTGGCATAACGCTCAATAATATCAATTCCCAGACGATTGCCCATTTCATAGAAATACACATTGTCAGAATGAGCCATAGCCTGTTCAAAATTCAGCCAGCCCAAAGCCTCTCCGCCAGCATTACCCTTAGGTATAATCCAATGGTGACCAGAGTCGAAAATCTTTTCCTCTGGTGTTACCTTACCCTCAGACAAAGCCGCTGTACCTGTAATAATCTTAAAAGTAGAACCTGGTGGATATTCACCTGTAATAGCCTTATTATCCATTGGATAATAAGGATTATTGTTAATAACAGCCCAATCCTTGCCAGAAATACCATTAACAAAGAGATTTGGATCAAAAGCAGGACGACTGACAATAGCCAGCACCTCTCCCGTCTGAGGATTCAGAGCTACCGCTGCTGCCGCATGAGCACCAATCTGAACGAGCTGTTCATCAACAGCCTTCTCTGCTGCTGCCTGTATATCCAAATCTATGGTTAAATGAAGGTCGTTGCCGGGAATAGGATTCTTTTTCCCCAGTACCTGAACAGGCTTGCCAGTAACATCCACCTCTACCTGTTCGCCGCCATTGGTACCGCGAAGGTACTGGTCATAGATTTTCTCCAAACCAAATTTACCAATGATATCGCCGCTTTTATAACCTTCAGCCTTTTTCTTTTCCAGCTCTGCATCGCTGATTTCACTTACATAGCCATAGGCATGGGCACCCTGCTGGTGATAAATATAGTCTCTAATAGGCAAAACCTCTACCACTACCCCAGGATACAGATCCTTCTGCTCCGCAATAATGGTAGTCAGCTCTGGCCCTACATCCGTCTTAATGCGAATAGGATCAAAGCCAACATGGCTATCAATTTTTTTGTGGATATCCTCCACCGGTACATTTAGCAATGTGGAAAGCCTGCTGATAACTTCCTCCGAAATAGGCTCTGTTAAAGGCAGCAGGGACACTGTAAAACCGGGATGGTTAGTAACCAGCAGCTTGCCGTTACGGTCATACATAGTACCTCTAGGCGCCACTGCCGGTACTAGACGTATCCGATTGCCATCAGCCAAGCTGGCATAATAGTCACCATCGTATACCTGCAAATAACCCATTCTGGCAATCAAAACAACTATTACCAGCACCACAGCTACACTTAAAGCCTTCAGACGCCCACTAAAAATATCCTTATCTGTCATGCACATCTCCCAGCCAATCTATAAAACAACAAAATGTGGCAGTCCTTCTGCCACATATTCAGCACAGTTCCTTGCCAAACTGTGCTATTTCTTTTTTGATACATATTCATCCATTCTATGAACCATAACATGCACTGGCCATGCAAAAATAACATTATAGCACAGCAGGGGCAAAAGCTTCATCTGTATATGAGCCACAGGATAGAAGCCATAACCTAATAGCACGATTATCAACTCATGAATGCAATAGGAAACCATAGTTCCCACGCAGGAAGCCGCAATAGGCAAAATAAAGCTATCCCGCAGCACCCTGTTGGAAAAAATTCCACAGCCAAAGCCCACCAGCATATTAATAAATATATTCACACCTAAAAAACTGCCAGTGGCCAGATCCTCAAAAAGACCTAGTAAAAAGCCCATAAAGCTTCCCAGCTTATTTCCTTTGAGAAAGGCGTAGGAAATAGTCAGCAAAAGCAGTAAATCCGGCCCTATACCATGAAAGAATATCAATGGCAGAAAGGAGGATTGCAACACATATAGCCCCAAGGCCATTACCAGCCAGCCCAAGAAAATATTCATAACTATTTATCCTCTGCCTTTTCTCCATTGATGAAATTGCCATCCTTGTCAGTTTCCGTCCCCGGAGTCTGAACAGGTGGTGTCAAAGGTGCAGGCGGCGCCTCTCTGGAGGCTGTAATAACCAACACATCCTCCAACTTTTGGAAATCCACCACAGGCTTCAGCACAGCAATCTTCAACAAACCGCCGCCATCATCCTCCAGGGAATCCACTGTTCCAACGGCAATTCCCTTGGGGTAGATACCTCCAAAGCCAGAAGTAATAACCATATCCCCCTCTACCACATCAGAATTTTTGGGGATATTAATCATATTAGGTGTCATGGCATCTGCAATGCTTCCCTGTACAATACCAGCCACCCTTGACTCAGGGCGCTGAATCAAGGTGCCTACAGAACAACGGGGGTCCAAAATAAGCTGTACCTTGGCCGCATTAGGAGCAACCTCCGTAACAACACCAACCAGTCCCTTTTCTGTTACCACAGGCATATTTTTCGCAATACCATCACTGGTTCCCTTGTTGATAACAATCATACTTGTCCAGGTAGCCTGCTCCCGGCCTATAACCTGGGCTGCCTCCAAATCAAATTGGCTGGCAGCCTGCTTGTAGCCCAAAAGATTGCGCAGCCTCTCATTTTCCGCGGCATACTCACTGGCAGTCAGATTTTGCTGTCTCAGCTGAACCACCTCATTCTTGAGGAGCTCATTCTGATAATAAGCAGATACCAGTTCCCAGATAGACGATGTTACACCGTTAATCTGATAGCCCGCCCAGGATACGGCCCGCTGAAAAGGAGCCAAGGCCCCTGTCGCTGCTATACTGCCTAAAGGGGCAGTAAATCTGCCCCTGGCTGCAAAAAATATAATCACAAAGACGCTTACTGCCACAAAAACCAGTAACCATATAGTCCGATGTGAATTTTTATCCCGTCGTACCCTGTTCATTTTATCTCAACTTCTTTGTAGTCATAACAACACGCTTCAACAGCTCAATGTTCTCCAAAGAACGGCCAGTACCCTCGCCTACACAGGACAATGCATCCTCGGAAACCAGTACAGGCATGCCGGTTTCATGGCTCAGCAGCTTATCCAGGCTGTTCAGCAAGGAACCGCCACCAGTCATCATAATGCCATGATCCATAACATCAGCTGCCAGCTCAGGCGGAGTCTTTTCCAAAGTGCCCTTTACAGCCTCCACAATCTTGTGTACAGGCTCGCTAAGGGCCTCACAAACCTCGCTGGACTTAATCCGTACAGTCTTTGGCAAACCGCTAACCAGATCACGACCGCGAATATCCATAGTCTTATCCTGATTTGGATTTACAATGGCGGTACCAATATTAATCTTAATCTCCTCAGCAGTGCGCTCACCAATCAGCAGGTTGTATTCACGCTTGATGTACTGAATAATGGAAGAATCCATTTCATCGCCACCAATGCGAATGGAACAGCTGGTAACAATACCACCCAAAGAAATAACCGCAATCTCAGTAGTACCACCGCCAATATCTACAACCATGGAGCCAGTAGCCTCCTCTACAGGCAGGCCTGCACCAATAGCTGCTGCCATTGGCTCCTCAATGAGATAAGCCTCTCTAGCACCAGCCTGCTGAGCTGCATCAATAACAGCCCGCTTCTCTACCTCAGTAACACCGGAAGGTACACCAACCACTACCCGAGGACGAACGAAGGACTTGGTATTCATAGCCTTGCGAATAAAATATTTCAGCATAGCCTGAGTTACATCAAAATCTGCAATAACGCCATCCTTCATAGGGCGAATAGCTACAATGCTGCCTGGAGTACGGCCAATCATACGCTTTGCCTCGTCACCTACAGCCAAAACATCCCCAGTATCACTCTTTATTGCCACTACAGATGGCTCACGGAGGACAATGCCCTTGCCCTTAATATGAACCAATGTATTTGCTGTTCCTAAATCAATACCCATATCGTGGGACAAACCACCAAAAAGATTCCACATGTTAAAAATTTCTCCCTTCAAAGATATACCATCGCCATATTATATATACAGCAATCTTTATTTTATCACACCTTTTTCTTTTAGGGAAATATATTTATTATTTCCTAAAATAATATGATCCAGCACAGGAATATCCATTAGCTTTCCTGCCTCCACAATTCTTCTGGTAGTAGCAATATCCTCCTTGCTGGGAGTTGGATCTCCGCTAGGATGATTGTGCACCAGAATCATGGAAGCCGCTGTTTGCTGAATTGCTGCCTTGAACACCTCTCTAGGATGAACCACTGAGGCGGTAAGGCTGCCAATAGAAATAACCGGCATAGATAAAATATGGTTCTTTATATTCATTAATATTACTGCGAAATGCTCCCGTTCCTCATATTTGAATCTGGGGAAAGCATATTCTGCAGCATCCTCTGGACAGGTAACTATCAATTTTTGCTTGACACTATGGGCAGCCATGCGCCGCCCCAGCTCCACCGCAGCCATTAATTCCGCGGCCTTAGCTGTTCCTATCCCCTTCATTTGACCTAGCTGAGCAATAGACAGCCTAACTAGACCGCCGATACCATCCGGCCCGCATTGCTTCAGCACATCCCCAGCCATATCCAAAGCAGATTTCTCTCGAAAGCCGTTCCTAAGCAGGATGGCCAAAAGCTCTGCATTGCTCAAAAAACCTGGCCCTAAAGCCAAAAGCCTTTCCCTGGGCCTTTCCTCAACTGGAAGATCCCTCACCATTGCCATATAAATCAATCCCCGCTTTCTGGGCAAGACCATATAGACAATGAAGCGGCAAACCTACGACATTGGAATAGGACCCTCTAATTTGTTCAATAAACACAGCAGCCCGTCCCTGAATACCATAAGCACCAGCCTTGTCAGCGTGCTCGCCGGTAGCAAGATAACGGTCTATTTCTGCCGGAGAAAGCGGGGCAAAATCTACCTCCGTCGTCTCATATGCCTGCCAGATCTGATTTTGCCAAGCAATAGCTATCCCAGTAGACACCTGATGTGTTCTGCCGGATAGCCTTGTCAGCATTTCTCTAGCCTGCTCCTTGTCCCTAGGCTTACCAAATATATCATCATCAAGACTAACCACCGTATCCGCTCCCAGCACCGGCATATCCGGATAAAGAGCCGCTACGGCTGCCGCCTTGAGATATGCATTTTTCTCGACAACTACAGATGGCTGTAGTCCCTGACAATCCACTTCCTCAGCCTGACTAACTTCTACTCGAAAGCTGCAGCCGATCTGCTGCAAAAGCTCTCTCCGTCGTGGTGAAGCAGATGCCAATATAATCATGGATAATTCCTCCCCTAGATTATGACAAAATTGAGATTTTATCGCTGTAATATCAGATAGAATCCCTCCTAACATAATAAAAGACTCTGAGCAAAAAATCAAGTCACTCAGAGTCTTATTTTTACTTATTTTCTAGGCCTGCACCATCATTTTTTCGCTTTCTTGCCATAGGCAAAGCAAGGGAAAATCATTAAGAGCTTACCGGTCAGATAACTGGCCAATAAGGACAGCAAGGATACCATGATATATTTTACATAGGCTGACCAATCAAACTGGACAAAATACCAGGCGATTAACATAACCAGTCCCATATGGGTATAATACATATTATAGCTGTTAGCAGCCAGCTCTCCTAGGAATTTATTGGTATAATCCAACTGAGATTGGAAGATGGCCAAAAGCCCAAATACAGCAGACAAAACAAATAAAATATGTATAGCAGCCTTAATAATCATATACTGCTCCATGCTGGCGGCAGTCTGTGCTCCCATAATGCAATAGAATAGATAGGCCACACTGGTTACAATAAAGGCTGGCAGCCATTTAGTTGGATCCGCCTTGTAGCCATCCTGGGTAAACCACTGATGGCGCCATGCATAAGCTCCCAAGAAAAAATAAAGGGGATAAAGACCAACCCGGCTAGGCTGAAATACCAGTACAGGCCAGATAAAGGTCCACAAATCGTTGTTGCCACCGGCATACATATAGCCTCCCACAGTGCAGGCGAAGCTCAAAATTGTAAAACCCACAAAGAGCTTGGCTCCCGGTATGGAGGCAGGCAGCTGTTTCCTAAAATCTGGCTTTAGCTTGCAGAATACATAAAGCAGAATGTACAAGTATGTCAGAAGCCCCAGATACCAATATTGCACATGACTAAAGCAAGGGCCAAAAAGAAACAGATTAAAGAGATAATCATGGACATAGTCCATAGGAATGCCCCGGCTGGCAAACATGATAAAGGTTACAGGCGGAGCCAGAATAACTACACCAGCAATCCAAGGGATAATTATCCGCACCAGCTTGTTTTTCCAGAATCTGCCATCAGTCTGCTTCACCAAGGACATTAAGCCAAAATACCCTGAGATAAAAAACATCACCGGCATGATAAAAATATCTGCCCACATAACCAGCATGGTAAAGGAAAACTGCGGATCCCCCTTGTCCACTGTGTACCACCATTCTGGTGCATAAGCCATGTAGCACAGAGCTACATGAAAGACAATCATCAGGCAGACAATAAAAGCCTTTAGATTATCGAGAAAAAAAATACGCCTTTTCTTTTCTTCCATAGAGATTCCCCCTAAATTTTATTTTCCATGACCTTATTAACTATTTTTCTTTTGTCTTTTTTCGTAAATAATAAATCCCAAAATCATTACAGCTGCCAGAACCAAGGAGAATACCAATCTATGAGGATTTTCGCCGGCAGTTACTGCATCATGGCCTATCATAGCTTCAATAGCTGTAGATGGCAGCTTGCCTATAAGGGCAGCAATGGTAAATTCCTTGAAACTCAGTCGGCTTACAGCACCCAAGGCATTCAGCAGTCCTGATGGCAAATAAGGAATAACTCTGGCTATCAGCATAATCCGAAAGCCTCTTTCCCCGCTAAAATCATCAATCTTTTGCAAGGATTTGTGCTTGGATATCACATCCTCCGCTGCATCCCGAAATAAAAATCTCAACAGGACAAAGCTCATAGCACATCCTGCCGTTTCGGCAATCCAAGCCAAGGCAATACCTGGCACAATGCCAAAAATCAAGGCATTGGCAGCAGAAAAAATCATAGCTGGCGGAAAGCCTATGGCATTGACACATAGTACCAGAAAAAAACTGAATACCATAGCCCAAGCCCCAAAGGAATTGATATAGGCAGCAATGCGATGCATATCGCCGCTAAGGCATACATCCCATAGCTCCCCCCAGAAAGCCGGATCTAAAACATAAACAATGCCAAATAGCAGACAAAGACCTGCCACTGCCCCTACCTTTATAGGCCATGTAGATTTTGTTATTTTCATGCTATATATCTCCTAATCTTTTAATTTAAGAAATATTATAGCACAATTAATCCTTATGTACACGTATAGCATCCCAGCTCATGTTAAAAAGCCAATCATACCATATCTGCTCAGGAGTATTTTGCCAAATCATATCCCCGAATAAAATACCGTTAATAGGCATTGCGAAATAGCTAAGAATCACAATGGGGGCTCCTCCTTTAATCAGCCCCTCCATGCCGCCATCAGCCATCAGCCATCAGCCATCAGCAAAGATGCTGCTTCCAATATTTTATTTTTTCTATACTTGCTTGTCTCATGTCTAAAATTATAACCGATTATTCAGTCGGCATCAATATTCATGCTAATATTTTCTACTAGCAATCAATAGTAAACACGCTTGTTTTATCTCATATTTTGACACCATATCCCCATATGTGATAAAATAAATAAAAATTTTATTAGAAAGGTTGTGGAATTTTGAAAAACAAGAAATCCGGTGTGACAGCGATTTTAGCACTGTTACTTCTCCTGATAACCTCAGTGGCTTCTGCCAATGATAGCGGCGAAGTAGATCTCTCCAATGCCAGAGTCATAACCGTGGAAGCCTATGCCTACAGTCCCCAGGATCCAGGCATGGGAAAATACACCGCCTCCGGCACTCTCCTCCGCAGGGGAGTTATTGCCGTAGATCCTAATTATATACCTATGGGCACTTCTGTTTATATTCCAGGCTATGGTGTAGCCGTTGCCGAGGATATTGGCTGGAATATTCAGGGCAGTACCATCGATATTGCCTTTGACACCCATGAGGAGGCCATCTGGTTTGGCCGCCAATTTATTGAAATCTATTTGCTTAATTAAATAAGCTTTTCTGACCTTGACAGGAACCAAAGCAAACGAAAAGGCTTGCGTAACAGGAATCTTCCTACTACACAAGCCTTATTTTTATGTTTTAAAACATATCCCTTTTCCACAACAGTACACCGCAGATAGCTGCAAAGGCACCAGCAAAAAAGAAAATATACCAAAACGCAAAAGGAGTTTCCTCCATAGGTACTGGCACATTCATACCAAAGAAGCTGGAAATAACTGTAGGAATAGCCAACAAAATGGTTACTGAAGCCAGGAACTTCATGACCTGGTTCAGATTGTTGGAAATAATCGAGGAAAAGGTATCTGCCAGCCGTCCCATAATCTTGCTATACATTTCAACCATTTCCCGAGCCTGCTTGTTCTCGATGATAACATCCTCCAGCAGATCCTCATCCTCCTCATAGTATTTCAGCATAGGCTGCATGGAGGTAGTTGTACGAAGCCGCATCAGCTTGTCCAGTACAGCACCATTGGATCGCAGAGATGCATTAAAGAAGGTCAGGGCCTTCTGCAACTCCAACAGCTTTAGAATCTCCTGATTGTTCATGGAATGTCTCAGCTTGCTCTCAATTTCATCAGACTGATTGCTAATCTGACGCAGATACCGCAAATAGAAGGTAGCTGTTCTATAGAGAATCTGAAACAGAAATCTGGTTTTCTTGAAGGTGCGGAACATCCTGGCTGTCTTTTCATTAAAGTAAGACAATACCGGTGTCTCCTCCAAGCATACTGTAATGATGTATTCCTCTGTAACAATGATAGCCAAAGGCAAAGTATCATAGCTGCCTGTATCCCGCACCACTGGCACATTGGTCAAAATCATAACATTGTCGTCCTCTATATCAATATGAGAACGCTCTTCATCATCCAAGGCGGAACGAAGGAAATCCGGCTCAACCTCGGTAAGATTCCCCACAACCTTCAACTCATAAGGAGTAGGGTCTACAATATTAATCCAGGCACCGCTTTCCAATGTTTTCAGGGTCAGCTCCTGTAAAGGGCCGCTGTCCAAAGACTTATAAATCTTCAGCATTATAAAATTGCTCCTTTCAGTACGGAGACTCTATCCAGCATCATACCAAAATCAGCAATCCCAGACTCTATATAGCAAGAAAAGGCATGACAAGGGATACAGTCCCCCTATTTAATTTAGGCGTGTCCCTGGGTTCAGGTCCTGCGTCCATTGCCATTCACCTCACATTTATCCATAATTTAAATCAATACCATAAAGATATTACTACCTAGACATTGCTTTAGTCAAGGGATTTTATTTCCTATCCTCCAAAATATACTGCTGGGGAATGTTCTTTATAAACCTGCACACAGCATGCTGTCTTTCCGCCACAGAAGTAAGGAAAAGCCGATGTCTGGCTCTAGTAATAGCCACATAGAACAATCTGGCTTCCTCCGTTACATTGTCCTTTTTCAAGGCAATTCTCGCAGGAAAAACTCCCTCCTGCAAACCAGTTAGAAAAACAGTATCAAATTCTGAGCCCTTAGCCTGATGAATAGTAATAATCGGAATCTTGGGATGCTCCTTCAGCATCAAATCCAACTCCGTATCAGACATAGCAGTCAAACGCAAAAATTCCTGCAAAGCATCATAGGTATCCTCCTGAACCACCCTATCCGGCAACTGCATAAGCTCCCGACTATAACGCACCAGCTGGCGCAGATTCTCCAGACGAGGCTCCTCCTTGGCATAAAAGCTGTTGATTCCCAAGGACATAATCACCTCTACCACCAGCTTAGGCAAAGGCAGTGCTTGAATTTTGTTTCTCATTTTCTCAAAGGCTTTAGCCAAGGAACCAAATAGATTTACATATTTGCTGAGATAACTGCGGCGAATATCCCTATCTGGCAGAATATTTTCCCTTACAGCATGAAGCAAAATTTCTCCCGTAGCACATATATCATCAAAAGCATCATGAGATGATTTGTGCTGTACATGAAAAACCTCTCCTAGATATTCCAACTTATAATTGGGCAGCTGTGGATAAAAACGGCGGTAAATATCCAAGGTATCATAAAAAGCCGGTATATCCAAAGGAGGCAACCCCAACCGTCTCAGCTGGCTAGCCAATATAGTCAAATCAAAAACCACATTATGGCCCACAATGACGCTTCCCTGAGCAAATTCACAAAAACCCTGCAGTGCCTCACTAGGCTCCACACCATTTTCCTGCAAATAGGCATCACTAATATGGTGCACCTGCTCTGACAATCCAACAGATTTGCCTGCCCGAAGATACCGGACAAATCTAGCTATTTCCCGCCCCTGCAAATCCACCTTTATGGCGGCAATCTGGATAATTTCATCTCTAGCCGTATCCAGACCTGTGGCCTCCACATCAAAAACCACCACCTGGCCACACTCCAGCTGGCGAAGCAGCATTTCATATGGCTCTGCATATTTCTGAGTGGAAGGATGAAGCAAATCTGTAATCCTGATACCTGCCTTTTGATATTCCTCAGACTGAATCTTGGCAATAGTAGCTGGACCAATACGGCGACCAAAACGCTTCAGAAGTCTCAACATACTGCTGCTATCCTGGGGATTAATCAGCAGTCGCAAAGCTGCCACCACATCCTTGATTTCCTGTCGACGGAAAAATTTGAACTCATCCACCAACATAAATTCCAAGGGAAAATCCTGCTGCTCTCTCTGTCCACTCTGATACTGCTGTCGCCTTTGCTCCATAATCTGAACAAAAGCTTTAGATAATTCCTTGGCATACCAATTGGCTCTGGTCAAAATACACACCTTGGACAAATCCTCTGGCTGTAGCTGCTGCAGCTTTTCATAAATCCAACTAGCCTCCACCTTGGTACTCCACAGGGATTTATGCACTACCAGCTCCCCTGGGGTACTATTCACAGGCACCGCATCCTCTGGAAACAAACCTGCTACCTGCTGCGGGAAAGTATTCTTCAAATAGCCAAAACCCGCCAACAACAAATTAGCCGTTGACCGATAGTTTTCATTAAACACCACCAGTCTAGGCTTGTAATCCTTGACATAGCTTTGATTTATAAAAGTAGGATCCGAACCTCGCCACTCATAAATGGTCTGAAAAATATCACCACACAAAAGAAGATTACTGTTGCCAAACATTCTTGTCAGCAGACTATATTCCAACCGGCTAATATCCTGCACCTCATCTACACACCAGAACTTGAACCGATTCTGCCAGACTTTGGCCACCTCATCCTGCTGTAACAGCCTATAGGCTTCATTGATTAAATCATTGAAATCCACAGCATGATTCTCTCCCAGCATATCGTCATACTCCTTGAGAATCTCACCGCAATGAGCATCAAAAATCATTAAAATATTTTCAAAGCCTTTGGCTGCATCTGCCAAGCGTTGAGGATTTTTGTCCTTCAACCGCAGTATTACCTGTTCATAATCTTCCTCTGGATGCTGGGAGAAAAGATTATACTCTCCTCTATATTCCTTCACCAGATTTATCAGCTTCTGAAATACACTAGCCTTTTCGCTATTAACATATTTTAGATTGGCAATCAATTCCAGACAATCCGTCTCGTCAAAAACCCCAAAGTCCCCAAAAATATCACTATCCTGCCTGGCTGCCCAGCGCAGAATCTCATAGCAAAAACCATGAATTGTCTTAACCATAACATCCACAGCAGCTCCTCCAGCTATGGAATTAATACGGTCCTTCATTTCATTACAGGCCTTGTTGGTAAAGGTCAAACAGACTATTTCCTCTGGCTTGGCCAGCTTTTGGTCCAATATATTTTCAATTCTATAGGCCAGAGTATTGGTTTTGCCCGTGCCTGCAGAAGCCAGGAGCAAAATATTCTGCTCCAGCTCCTTTGCTACACTTTGCTGCTTTTGATTCAAACCATGAAAATTCATTTTTATTTACCATATTCTGCGGCCAGCTTCTTAAAGGCTGGCAAGGAACGGCGGATGTTTTCCTCCTTGATGCAGTACGCAGCCCGGAAATAACCAGGACAACCAAAATCGGAGCCAGGCACCAACAGCAAATCATATTTCTTGGCCCGTTCACAGAAAGCTCTATCATCTGCCTCCAAAGCCCGTGGGAACAAATAAAAAGCTCCCTGTGGCTTCTGACAGCTAAAACCAGCATCCAACAAACCATTATACAGCAGATTGCCATTGCGCTCATAGGCAGCAATATTGGATGGCTCATCCACACAACGTGCCACCACCCGCTGGAACAAAGAGGAAGCATTAACATGAGTCAGAACTCTAGCCGCACCAGCAATAGCACCATAAACCATGTCAAAATCTGCCACCTCATCAGGCACAGCAATATAACCAATACGCTCACCTGGCAGGGATAAGGACTTACTCCAGGAATAACATACCAGCGTGTTTTTATAATATTTAGGAATATAAGGAACCTGCAGGTTGCCATAAACCAGCTCACGATATGGCTCATCGGAGATGATAAAGATAGGATGACCAAATTCCTGAGACTTGGCCTTCAGAATATCTGCCAGCTTTTTGATAGTTTCCTCGGAATAAACAACGCCACTAGGATTGTTTGGGCTGTTAACAATTACAGCTTTGGTCTTTGGAGTAAGCATTTCCTCAAATTTATCAAACTGAATCTGGAAATTCTCAGTATTAGCTGGTACCACCTTCAGCTTAGAGCCTACAGATTCTACAAAACAACCATATTCTGGGAAATATGGGGCAAAGGTAAGGAACTCATCGTCCGCCTCATCCTCATGGAGAGCCTTGAAGCAAATAGTAATGGCCGCAGCCGCACCACTGGTCATAAAAAGATTTTTGCCAGCAAAATTAGTGCCAAAACGACGGTTAATGCTTTCGGCAATGGTCTGACGAACCTGAGGATCACCAGGAGCAATTGTATAGCCGTGAAGAGTACAGCTATCAACAGTATTCAGAATATCTATAATTGCAGTTTTTACAGCCTCTGGCGCAGGTACATTAGGATTGCCAATGGAAAAATCATAAACATTTTCCTCCCCTACCTCAGCGGCTCTTTTTCTGCCATATTCAAAAATCGTGCGAATAGTAGATTTTTTTGTACCCAAGGTATGCATCTTTTCTGAAACCATTTTCAACCATCCTTTATTATAAATTTTTCATGAATCAAACTAAAAAAATCAAATTCCCCTGCCTAAGCAGACAAACAGGATATCCAACTATGATTATACAACAATCCCTGGAAAATAGGTAGGGCGATTCCGCCAGAAAATAAATATCCACCCGCATAGCGGGTGGTTTTTCATTTTCGGGCATAGCCCTATCTCAATTAGCCGCCCACAAGTGGGCATAATGTGCCTGCCAGCATGCGAATTATTACTTGCTACCCGTAAACGGGTCACGTGGGTCAAACAAACTTAACTGATCCGATTCTTTATCTACCTTTAATTGTTGTGCTATATATTCTTTAATGGCTTTTGTATTCTTGCCAACTGTATCAACATAATAGCCTTTACACCAAAATTCTCTATTTCTATATGCAAATTTCATATTGCCAAACTTCTGAAATATCATTAGACTGCTTTTGCCCTTTAGATAGCCCATAAACGATGATATACTCATCTTTGGCGGTATGCTTAGCATAAGGTGTACATGATCTGGACAAATCTCCCCTTCTATAATTTCCACGCCTTTCCATGCACACAACGTCCTTATAATATCTCTAATACCTAATCTTTTTTCTTCGAAAAATATTTTTCTGCGATACTTTGGTGCAAATACTATATGATACTTGCAATTCCATTTTGTGTGTGCTAAACTATTTGCGTATGTACTATCATTATTCATAGTATGTCCTCCTGATGTGTTTATTTATCGTAACTGGCAGGTCACGATTCTATCATAACACATCAGGAGTTTATTACTTTTTGGGCAAAGCTAAAAGCTTTACTGAACCCCGCGACTATCGCGGGGTTTTCTTATACAAAAAGATGACGGGGAAAATCCCCGCCATCCAGTAAATCATATAATGTTTTGCTCTGATTAGAGGCGACCGTTCTTCTCGAAGAAGTCCAAAGCAACCTGTGGGAACAAAGCATAGGAGAGAACATCCTCCTCTGGAATCTCATCCAGAACCTTGGCAATCTGAGAATCACGAACCTGCTCGTAGATATCTGCATCAACGCTAGCCAAGCTTGCCTTGATACCAGCCAGCTTCTTCTCAACCTTCTTGGCAGCCAGCTCCTTACGGAAATCAGCCATCTTAGGTGCCTTAGCATCCTCAACAGCACAGTCAGTAATCATTTCCTCAGGCTTAATCTTCATAGCAGCCAATACCTCTGGCTTAACTGGCTTTGGAGTCTTACCAAACTTACCACGAGCCAGATCACGAACCTCATTAGGAACCATAGAATAACGAGGCTGACCATTAGCCTGCATAATTACATTCATGGTAGCCATAGTACCAACAATCTGAGAAGATGGAGTTACCAATGGAGGGAAGCCCAGATCCTCACGCACACGAGGCATCTCATCCAACAGCTCCTGATACTTATCAGCAGCACCCATAGCCTTCAGCTGATTTACCAGGTTGGACAGCATACCACCAGGAATCTGGAAGTCCAAAACCTTTGGATTTACATCGAAATAACCAGGCAGGTTGAATTCCTTCATAATGTCCTTCTTTACCTGCAGGAAATGCTTAGCAATAGGATCCATAGCCTGACGATCCAACTTGGTATCTCTCTCAGTATCCTCCAAGGTAGCTACCATAGTCTCAGTACATGGCTGGGAAGTATCGTTAGCCAATGGAGACAGAGCACAGTCAATAATATCTACACCAGCCTCAATAGCCTTCAGATAGGTCATGGAACCAAAACCGGAAGTATAATGAGTATGCAACTCAATTGGCAGATCCACAGCAGCCTTCAGCTTGCGAACCAGATCCTCAGCTACATAAGGCTTCAGCAGACCAGACATATCCTTGATGCAGATGGAATGAACACCCATCTCCTGCAGCTTTTTGGCCAGCTCTACGAAAGTTTCATTGGTATGGAATGGACTTACAGTATATACAAGACAGCCCTGTACATGTGGCTTCTCCTTTGCCTTCAATGCTGCATCAATAGCTGTACGCAGATTAGTAACATCGTTCAGTGCATCAAAAATACGGAATACACCAACACCATGCTCAGAAGCCTTTCTTACGAAAGCACGAACCACATCATCAGAATAGTGGTTGTAGCCCAGCAGATTCTGGCCACGCAGTAGCATCTGGATAGGAGTATTCAGATGTGCCTTCAAGGTATCAAGACGCTCCCAAGGATCCTCATTCAAGAAACGCAGGCAAGTATCATAAGTTGCACCGCCCCATGCCTCAAGAGCATTGTAGCCGATTTTGTCCAGGGCAGAAAGCATTGGCAGCATCTGCTCGGTACGCATACGTGTTGCTAAAAGGGACTGATGAGCATCACGCAATACGGTCTCGGTAATCTTTACAGGACCAAAATTTGTTGCACTAGTGGACATATAAAACATCTCCTTAAACATAAAATATACTTACTTTATAACCCCGAAAAACTCCAATGTTACCCCTAACAATCTCTATAAATCAAGTATAAAGTCTTTGGATTTTATTGTCAACAAAAACTATAAATAACACTTATTTTTTCATAATTTGTATAACAAATTGTCTCTTTGTGAGAACAAAATTTCAATTGTATTAAAATTAAAACATATTCACAGGCTGTTGACATAGAAAATTAATTGGTCTTAATTAGCCTTATCTACAATTTCTATTCTATCCAACACATTCTTCATATTCTCTCGAAAACCTACCAGATAAGCCTGACGCAGCTCTGCCTGGCGTTCCTTTTCCTCTGGAGTCAAGCCTACAGACCTCTGCTTTCTTGATAGTTCATTAATTTCATTTATCAATTCTTTTGTAATCATATATTACTCCTTTAGATTATCATCCTTACGGGTTAATTTTCCTCCATAGGAGGATAGCTGGCCAAGATTCCCTGGCAGCCTGCCAAAACATCCCTATAGGTTGCTTCAAAATCCCCAGTGTACCAAGGATCTGCTACCTCTCCAGCAGGTTCACCAGCATAAGATAACAAAAGTTTCACTTTGTTATCTCTGTCAAAATCAATAATCCTGCTAATGCCCCACAGATTTTCCTTATCCATAGCTACAATTAAATCGTAATAACGATAATCGTTCTTGGTCATCTGCACAGCCTGCCGACTAGCAAAAGGAATCCCCTTAGCCTGTAATATGGCCTTGGTACCATGATGAATATCATGACCAATCTCCTCACGACTGGTAGCCGCAGAAGCAATTTCAAACTCCTTCTCCCGACCAGCCCTCCTAACCAAATCCTTCATAACAAACTCCGCCATTGTAGAACGGCAAATATTGCCGTGGCAGATGAACAAAATCTTATTCATGCCATTTTCCTTTCCTGAATTGCTCTAAAACGCCCCGTTATGCCCTATTCTGATCCATTGCTAAAAATACGCATAATGTTTCTTAATGTATTATCTGGAATATGAGGCAACCAATCTTAAACAGCTTTGGCATGGTTAAATCCACCTTCCTGAGAAAATTCAAGGATAAGATTCGCAGCCTTGCGAATAAAATCAAGATACTTTTCCACTTCTTCTGAATACCCCTCTACCTTTTCAACACGATAATCAGGAAGATAACATATCATACTATGGAAACAATCCTTTTCATCTGGTGTTTCAACATACACCTTTACCTCACCATT
>ULWZ01025123.1_pt1 | contig 47252 bp, 49 predicted proteins | sample 1960811 | NCBI WGS metagenome assembly ULWZ01 (sample SAMEA4835825, study PRJEB28245) | human gut metagenome | biome: gut microbiome; material: fecal sample | place: Denmark | collected 2008 | reverse complement strand
CCGATACATGTACACAATGGAAGCCACCACCTCCATACTCCCACAGCCCCATCTCCGCCAGTGTCTTTACCGGACTGCTTCCATACCGTTCCTCACAACCCACTACCTCCGCCGTCGTCTCCGACAGATGTGTGTAGACCGGTGCCCGGTACTGTCCGGCCAGTGCCGCCAGATCCCGCAGTAAACCCTCGGAGGTTGTATATTCCGCATGGAATCCCAGCTGATAGGAGATCAGCGGATGATACTGATTGTATTTTCGATAGAATCCTTCCAGCGTCTTGATAGAATCTTTAAAGTCATTTAAGGTACCACAAAGAACCGTCCGAAATCCCATCTCCAGATTCGCACGGGCATTCGCCTCCGGCTCCACATACATATCAAAGCTGGCTGTGATGCCACTGGTCAGATATTCGAGCACCGCCAGCTTCGTAAAATGATAGATCATTTCCGGTGTCAGCTTCGCCTCCATCGGAAACACCTGCTTATATAACCAGTCCTGTAATGGCATATCATCGGCATAAGAACGCAGAAATGTCATCGGCGAATGCGTATGTGCATCCTTAAATCCCGGCATCAGAAGATTGCCGTGAAGATCGATCTCACGTTCAAATGAGATCTCCGCCTGCGCTCCATCCTTTCCGGCCTTCTCCGCCTGTGTCCGGCAGAACTCCCGCACCCGTCCGGCATCCCCTGCCAGAACGATCCGGTCCCGGTCTACCCAGACCTCACACGACTCCTGCACCTGGAGTTCTCCATCCATTGTCAGAAGCTTACCATTATAGAAACGAATCATAGTCTCACCTACTCTTCCGGATATACCAGCTGCTCTGCCGCGATACAATATAATACCTCATCCAGATATTTCTTTGCCAGATAGTTGGCCATCGGAAGGTTCATATCCAGATAATTACCACAATCTCTCGGGGATGCTCCCGGCACCTCACCCTGATAATCTGCAATAAACTCATACATCCGGGTTAACAATGACACGATATCAATAGAATCATAATCTCCTGCAAGCAGCAGATAGAAGCCGGTTCTACAGCCCATCGGTCCGAAATAAACCACTTTACTTCCGTATTCCTTATCATTTCTTAAAAAGGTAGCACCCAGATGTTCGATGGTATGCACCTCTGCCGTATTCATCACCGGCTCATAGTTCGGTCTGGTCATCCGGATATCAAAGGTCGTCACAACCTCAGAACCGATATGATCCTTCCGGGATACATAAACACCCGGTATTAAGTTCAAATGATCCACTGTAAAGCTTGCTATTTTTTCCATTATACACGCACCACCATTTCTAAGATTAATTTTACAGAGTTCCGAATTGCCTGTGCCTCAAAGGTCGGATAATCCATGTGAGCACTATCATCTGCCTTGTCGGAGATTGCCCGAAGAATGACAAACGGTATGTGATTCAGATATGCAGCCTGAGCGATTGCAGCACCCTCCATCTCACAGCAGCATGCCTGAAAGCCTTCTGTGATCTGATCCTTCCGCTCCCGCTTCGCCACAAACTCATCACCACTGGCAACTCTGCCGGTAAAGACACCAAGCTCCGGCAATGCCTTCCGGCAGCCGGCTTCCGCAACCTCTATCAGCTTCTGATCCGCCGGAAATGACCAGGTATCCATCCGCGGAATCTGTCCAGGCTTATAGCCGAATGCTACTGCATCCATATCATGCTGCACCGCATCCGTGGAAATCACGATATCTCCGATATTGATCTCGGCCCGTAATGAACCGGCAATTCCAGTATTTATAATCCCATCTACCTGATAATCATCCGCCAGAATCTGTGTACAGATTGCAGCATTTACCTTTCCGATTCCGGACCGGACTACTACGACCTCTCTCCCTTTGAGCTTTCCGCGATAGAATTCCATGGATGCCTTTGCCTGCACCCGGACCTCCGTCATCTGCTCCTTTAACTTCTCCACTTCTTCTTCCATTGCGCCAATGATTCCAAGCATGTCATTTCCTCCTTCTGGTGTCTTATCCTTTGCATGGGGTCTCCGTCATCCGGAGACCCGCTTTCCTATATTATGATCTAACGCTGATTATCATAGTCCTTCACATTACTGCAATATTTCAGTGCCGTTGCACGGCTGATCCGGCCCTCACGTTCCAGCCGCTTCAGATCTGCATTCATGGTATGCATTCCGGTAGAACCGCTGCTGATAATGCTGGATGTGATCTGATGGGTCTTATTCTCACGGATCTGGTTGGCAATCGCATCGGTATTCAGCAGAACCTCTGTCGCAATCGTCATACCGCCATGAATATCTTCCTCCGGAACCAGCACCTGTGTCACAATACCCTTTAATACATTAGCCAGCTGCGTCCGGGCCTGTGCCTGTCCATGAGATGGGTACGCATCAATAATACGTTCAATCGTCTGTGCCGCACTGGAGGTATGCAGGGTAGACAGAACCAGATGTCCGGTCTCCGCTGCCGTAATCGCTGCACTGATCGTCTCATAATCCCGCATCTCACCTACGAGAATAATATCCGGATCCTCCCGGAGTGCGGAATGCAGTGCCTTCTCAAAGGTCGGTACATCTTTACCAATCTCCCGCTGATGGATCATGGACTTAGCATGATAATAAACGTATTCGATCGGATCTTCAATAGTTATTACATGTTTTGCCTGATTTTTATTCACATAATCGATCATGGATGCCAATGTGGTCGTCTTACCGCTTCCTGTCGGGCCTGTGATCAGGATCAGTCCGCGTGGCTCATTGACCAGCTTCCGCACTGCCTGTGGAATCTCCAGCTCATCAAAGGTCGGGATCTTATCATTTAAGATTCGATAGGTTGCCGCCAGATTATTCCTCTGATGATAAATATTCGCTCTGACACGCACACCGCCCGGCAGCATGATCGCCATATCCAGATCCTCTCCCGCCAGCACCCGGCTGCGCTCCTGCTCTGTCAAGCATTCCAGAATCATACTCGTCGATTCCTCTGCGGTCGGAATCTCCTCCAGCATCTTAAGCTTGCCGAACTGGCGGATCGCCAGCGAGGTTCCGACTGTAATATGTACGTCTGAGCACTGCTCCCGTTTTGCAAATTCAATTAAATCATAAAAATTCATTCCCATTTCTTGTCCTCCTCTTACCGGATCTCTTCGCCCGGTTTCTTCTTTCTCTTCTTATCCTCATACATCAACTGATCTGCTGTTTTCATAAGCTCCGGCAGGTTATACTCTTTCTTACCGTAGGCAACTCCCACTGCGATCACACAATGAATACCATCCTCCGGTGTGTTTAACCGGTCTAACTCCTTCTCCCAACGTTCTAACAGCGTCTGTGTCTCCTCTGTGCTCACATTACAGGCCACCATCAGGAACTCATCGCCACCCATCCGGTATCCATGTACCCGGTTACTGGTCACCTTTCGGATACTGTTTGCCGCTTTGATCAACAGCTTATCTCCGGCCTCATGTCCGTAGGTATCATTCATCACCTTCAGATTATTCACATCAAAATTAAAGATCGCTATCGAATCCTGATTTAAGTAGGTATCTTCGATCATAGACAGATATTTACCCTTGTTATAAAGACCTGTCAGATGATCATGCTCGCTATCATAGATCAGCTTCTCCCGCATAATACCGTTTTCCAAATACAGCCGGATCACACTTAACAGCGTACTTTCTTTCATAGACTCCTGATCGGTATTCGGCCACAGAGATAGGTATACCGCATATTTCTGCCCGGATACGCTGCCTTTGCAAAGCATCCGGAACCGGCTATCCTCGTTACTGCCTCCCAGTCTGAAGACCTCTCGGATTTCCTCCGCAAACTGATCCAGTGACAGTGTTTCATCTATATGATCTCCCAGTATCTCTCCTACCCGTGCATTCATGGAAATCCGGTCATTGCTGTATACATTCCCCACCTTATTGTAGGTAATGATATCCAGATTGCCTTCCCGCTGAATGACAAAATATACTTTATTTGTCACAAAATAATCGGACAGCATCGGAAGCAGCTCATAATAGGTACTGGACAGCTTCTCAAGGACCGCAGCCTGAAAGCCCGCCAGCTTCTTGAAGAATGCCATGTACTTCGTAATGTCCCGGTTCAGTCCCATATATTCCGTGATATCCACCATCTGATGAATCTGATACTGCTTCTCTTCTTTCTCAAATCTTCCGGATATGATCTTATAGTACTTCCGTGTGTCGGTATCGATGCTCTCCCATTCTACCGTACTTCCGTCATCCGGGATTCCCGGACAATCCGATAACCACAGATATACATCCTCTCCAAACATCCCTGTTACATCATTCCCATATTTATTCTGATAGAATCCATCTGCATAAACGATCTCTCCGGAGCCTTCCGCCAGAATCGTAACACCACCGATCTGCCCCGATATAAACCTTACGATCTCTTCCTGAAATTCCATAGTAAATCCTCCTGTTTTCTCATATTTTATTGCATACCCTAACTGTAACTTCCTCTCACATGATTGTAAGAATATCCGCAAAACCGGTCATTTCAAACACTTCCATTACATTGCTGATCACATTTTTTACAACCATATTTCCCTGCAGGCTGTTCATCTTCTTCTGTGCTACCAGTATCGCCCGGAGACCGGAGCTGGCTACATAATCACACCCCTCCATATCCAGAACAAATGAAGTTACACCATCTACCAGAGTTGCTTCGATTTCTTTGATCAAATCCGGTGCCGCATTCGTATCTAACCGGCCTGAAAGCTGCATTACTACTTCATTTCCATTTGTTGTCTTTTTGATTTCCATAATTTCTCCTCCATTATCTTTATTGTATAAATAACCTTTATTTCTACCAGCTCTTTACCATTGTCAAATGGTTCTCTGCGTCTTTATATTCATAAACCACAGAATCCATGATTTCTTTCACCATATAGATTCCAAGACCTCCGATCTGCCGTTCATCTGCAGATAACGTAATATCCGGATTCTCTTTCAACAGAGGATTAAACGCTTTCCCTGAATCTATAAATGTGATAACCGCATCTCCCCTTCCTTCATCCAGCTGCGCCGTTTCCACTGCGATCCGGCACATTCCGATTTCCGGGGCATACGCATAATCCACAACATTGACAAACGCTTCCTCGACCGCCAATATGATCTGCATAGCCAGCTTAGGTGGACATCCCATCTGCAGAACCTGCTCCTCTACAAATCCGGTTACCTGGTCCAGATTCCCGGAGACCGCCTCCACTTCTATCACTTCTTTTCTTCGTTCCATAGTTCACCTTCCTCCCCTTCCGGCTTTCTCTCACGGTCAACTCCTATTACCGAATATACAAATACTCCCTTAGATTTTCCTTTTAACGGAATCTCTCCGATCGGCTCTACCTGAATCCGATCCTTTACACGTTCATAAATGGTGTCACTGATCAGCACCTGACCCTTTTTCGCATTGGCTTCCAGTCTGGCCGCAGTATTTACGGTATCACCGATGGCAGTAAAATCCATCCGGAACTCACAACCGACATTTCCTACGACTGCCGGACCGCAGTTGACACCCACACCGAATCCGACGCTTCTTCCGAACTCCTTTAACAACTCCTCTTCCAGCGCCGCGCCTCCCGCCACAATATCCATTGCCGCACAGACTGCCCGGAACTCATAATCCTCCAGATCAAACGGAGAATTAAAGACTGCCATTGTCGCATCTCCGACAAACTTATCCAGCGTGCCTTTATTCTTAAAGATCGCATTCGTTGTCAGATTCAGATACCGGTTCAGGATCTCAACCACCTGCTCCGGCTCCAGGATCTCCGACATTGTAGTAAACCCACGGATATCCACAAACAAAACTGCAATATCCCGGTTTTCACCACCAAGCTTAATCTTGAAATCACCCTTTTTCGCAATCTCATCTACGATCTCGGGTGCCACATATTTCTTAAACGCTGTCAGAACTTTCTTCCGCTTCCGCCTCTCTTTGATATATCCCAATGCCAGGGAATAGATATAGGACACGATCAGAACCAGTGGCACATAGATCAGACTGCCCGCGATTCCATGGTTATTCAGAAGCACGCCCGCCATCAGCTCAAGTGCAGTCGCCATCACCAATACAATAGCCGACAGCCATATCTTTTTCTTCCGGAACAGCCAGTGCAGTAACGCACATAGGAGTCCGTAGACGGCTCCGAACAGATACGGACTTCCATTAATAGAAAACCGGTTCTGCATAAATGCCTGGAGGATATTCGCATGGATCTCCACTCCGAACATCTGAGAGCTTCTTCCGTTCGGAACATTGAAATTGTCCTGCATGCCGGGTGCATAGGCACCGACCAGAACGATACTGTCCTTAAAGGTCCGGCTGTCAATCTTTCCATCCAGTACATCTATAAAAGAAATAGCCTCATAATCTCCCGGTCTTCCGGAATAATTGATCAGCGTCCTTTGGTATTTATCCGTTATGATCTCATTGGGTTCCGTCCCGGTTCTTTCACAATACAGGTCATAAACCACCTTCGGAAATGCGGCATACGTTGTTCCCTGCCAGGTCTCCTCCGGGATCACCCGACGGACCGTTCCGTCCGAATCCTGTGCCACATTGGAATATCCGACCTGAACCGCATCCCGCAATGCCTCGTATGGAAGCACCACATCCTTAACCGGATAATACCGCTTTCCGTCTGCATCCCGCTCCGGTTTCTCACTGTAGACAAACTGGGAAACTGCTACCACATTTCCACTCGCCGCTGCCGCCTGTGCAAATGCGTCATCTCCCTCCTGCTGTGCCTGTCCGGAGAAAACAATATCGAATCCGATCACAAGCGGCTTCGCCTCTTCTTCTGCATTTAACCGGGATAGCAGCTGCGCATAGACCTCTCGCGACCATGTGTTGATCGGCCCTAGGGCTTCCAGCGTCCGCTCATCGATCGCTACGATCTTGATCTGACCGGTCACGCCTCGCGGTGTCTGATACAGTGCATCCTTTAGAATATAATCCAATGGTGAAAATATATTCGATACGGTCAGAATGAATACTAACCCAAATACAATTACAGATTCTATTAACAGCCTTACATTCTGCTTCATAACTTCCCCCGTTTTTATCTCTCTGACTCCTTACGCGTCACGTACAACATGGTAATATCATCTGCCTGCGGCTCTCCGTCCGCAAATGCCTGAACCTCCCGATATATCGCCTGCACAAATGTCTCCGGCTCTCCTGCCTGCGCCCTGTGCCGGTTCAATATCTCATACAGCCTGTCATCTCCGAACAGCTCCTGCGCCGGATTCAGTGCTTCCGTTACACCATCTGTATATAAATAAATGCTGTCTCCCGGATTCAACGTCAGCGTCTGCTCCCTATATGGCACATCCTCCATTAAACCGAAGACAAGATTTGCCTTTGCCCGAAACATTTCAAATGCACCATCCTGTTTCTGAACAAACGGACAGTTATGGCCTGCATTCACGAACTGCACCTCGCCGCTTCTGACATCCAGCACACAGATAAATGCCGTCACAAACATTCCGGACTCATTCTTATAGCAGAGCTGATTATTCGCCCGGGCAGCCACCTCTGCCAGCGGTAATCCAACCGTTGCAAAGTTCTTAATATGTGTCTTCGCCATCGTCATAAACAATGCCGCCGGCACACCCTTTCCGGATACATCCGCGATCAGAAAGCATAAGTGATCCTGATCGATCATAAACACATCATAAAAATCTCCGCCAACTTCTTTCGCCGGCTTCATATGTGCAGTCAGGTTTACTGCCGTCAACCGGTTAAATGCCGTAAAATCATTTTCCAGACAATCTGCCTGAATCTTTGTCGCGATCGACAGCTCGGATTTGATCCGTTCCTGCTCTGTTACCAGCTTCGTCGTCTTTGTATAAAGCATATTCATAAAGGATCCGTAGATCTTCCGGTTTCTGCTGGCAATATCTTCAAATAACCGTTTCGAAATATTGGCACATCTCACATCTGAGGACGCACGCACCGTTGCCGCCCGGTTGTCATCATTGATCAAGCCCAGCTCACCGACAAAATCACCGGCTCCCAGCCGGTTGATCCGGGTTCCGTCACTGCTGAAAACATCTGCTTTTCCACTTAGGATAATATACATGCCATCCTCACTGCCGGCTCCGCAGGTCACGATATCCCGTCCCTTTGGAATCACAAGCTCTGTCATAGCCTCCAGTAACAGGCGGGTACCCTCACTCAGTTCCTTCTCTTCATCAATCTTAAAAAACTCCCGAATTGTAGATACCTGCTTTAATGCTTCTGCATCCATCCATTATCCCCCTATTTCCATTCAATCCTTGTATCCTTGTTGATCGGAGTTGAAAAATCAAAGTCCCATGCGCCACTCTGTGCCGGCATCAGTGACGGCTCCGTCGCATATGCGCCTTTTTTCACTTCCTGTGTTCCAAATACACTGTTCTGATACATAAACGTAACCGTAAACGGTCCCTGAAGATACTTCTCCAGATCCTCTGCCGGAATACCGATATCATATCCTGCATTTGCTTTTTCCAGCAGGAATGCGATTACACCCTGTGGCAATGCAGAGTAATCTATATCCGAAGGTTCCCCTACATAATCCGTACCGCTGTTATCATCATAAATCAGAACTTCTTTACCTTTCTCGACCAGCTTCTCCTGATCGGAAACCGAACCATCCGCATATATCAGCTTCGTGGCCACCGCCCCTTCGAATACAGAGACCTTCGTATAGCGGATGCCGTTTTCTTCATATACATCTACCATATAAATCGTTCCGCGAACAGACATGGTAGAGTTCGGCGTATTTACCTCATAGGAAGACTCATCACTTAATTTATTCTGGATCTCATTCGTAAGAACCCCCTCTTCTAACCGGATTCTGGTCTTACTGTTCTCGCTGGTTCCGGCAGCCTCCAGCTGAAACCGCGTCTTTTCCTCTGCGTAGACGTATTTATCCTCATCCATCTTAAGTGTCAGCGAACCGCTATCGACATATACCTGATCTCCGGATTCCAGAACCATATTATCATAGGCATCGAGATCTCCGATATCCTGTCTGGTCACGGTACTTTTGCCATCCAGCTCAAACACCTTGATGATCCGGTAGACCGCTTCCTTTCTGTTAAGCAGAAGAATGACAACGACTGCCAGGATCACCACTGCCACACCCGCGATCGCCCCGATCAGCGGTCCCTTCTTTACCGTTTTTTTTGACTCCTCCATCTCTAACTCCTTTCGCATCCGTCCTGCTTAATTCTTCTTTGTAAATGTATATTCTCCGTCCTTCTTAACGTAAAAGCTTCTGCCTCCGGCATAACTGGTGGTGTCTCCTTCTACCTGCCAGGTACCATCTCCGAAGGAATAGGCCCGGTCACTCTTTAACCGGATCAGCTCACCCGTCGGGATAATACCCTTCTTCATCCATGGAGCTGCAACCGTCAGAGATACCTTCGTTTCATTTCCTGCCACATCTCTTGCAATAATCTGATAGTCTTCAGAACCATGATTGGAAGAAAGGGTAAATGTCATCTCCGTTCCCTTTACAACTATATTATCATCATTGATCTGTATCCGGCTCAGATTCTTATCTGATATTACAACCTGAACGGAATCCTTATAATAGGTCTCTCCATCCTTAACTGCTGTGATTGCCGGTACCTTCTGATCGATCAGAACTGCCTCTCTGGCAATCCCATCCGTCTTCTCTCCGGTCGCCTGCTTTTTAAGATAAATCTGTCCCGCTTCCATATCCTGTGTCAGTATCAGATTCTCTGCATAATCACCATCCAGCGCATCTGCGATCAGATAGCCTTCTGCCGGTACTACCGTCACACTGGAGGTATAATATCCCTTCTCACCCTGCGTTCCGTTCAGGGAGTATGCCCGTTCCGGTGTCGGAAGATAGCGGATAGCAAACTCCGCCGCTGCAGTCACAGCCGCATAGCTCTCTGTTGCAGGGAAGGTGGCACGTATCATATACTCACCTACCTGCGTTGGAACCTTTGTCGTATAAGCGGTATCCGGTTCGGATGCCTTCTTATATTCCACAACCACTCCTGCTGTACCGTTTGTCTCAGACTTCAGCTCCGGCGCCGGCGCTGTTCCGCCGTAATAATAATCGGCCATGGTCACACTGCCTCTGCCGGGCTGTAACTCCGTTGTCGGTTCTTCTGTCTCCGGCTCCTCTTTCGTTGCCGCCTCCAGCGGGATTTCTACAACCGGTGCCGTCGGTATACCGGATACCTTAAGCTGTGTACTGCTTAATCTGGTCACCTGAATACCGGACTGCTCCTCGACCGCATAATCCTCCGGAATATAATAACCGTCCTCAACCGTATAAACAGCTTCAAACTTCTCCTGATATCCGGCCTTTGGATAACAGATTTGCTCCTCCTGATCTGTGGTCACAAGATGTGTACCCTCAGAATCAACCGCTACCCGGCTGATTCCCAGATCGATCTCCAGCGGCTTTGTTGCATGAGAAAGATAGATCTCAGCCAATGAATTCTTAAAATCCTTTTCTGCAAGGAGATATACATGATCCGTAGTTTCATAATCCGATGGAAGCCGGAATGCAATCGTTTCAGCATCTCCGCCCTCTATTTCTTTAATCCGGCCATACCATTTGATCTTTGCATTTGCTGCAGTATATGCCCGATCTGTAATCAGTACCGAATACTGGCACGGATTATCTGCCACTTCGAAATTCTCCGCCGTCACTGCCGAACTCCAGAAGACAGCCGGTGTCTTTGTCTGGTCCGTATCTCCCGCCGGATCTGCTTCAACACTCACTGTTACCTCTTCGTCCGCCAGCTCCAGCGTTCCTGCCGTTAACAGCGTTAATACCCATTTCTGATTTGTAACCTGCTCCGGCTGCTGTAACCCGGTTGCCTTTCCATCTGCAGTTGAAGTAAATAAAACACTTGAAATCGAAGAATCTATCTGAAATGCCGGACTGGCTGCATAGCTTCCCGATCTGGTCGTCATAATCTGACCATCTGCCGTCACATATGTATTCGCATCGGTCAGCTCCCTATTGCTGCCGGTCGAACGCAGCCAGTATGCGCCGCCCTTAGCCCGAGCGCTGTCGTCCGCATAATAGGTTTCCGCTTCCTCCGCACTCAGCATGAATACCTTATCCGTGCCTGCAGATGATGTATAAATCGTGCCATCCCCTGCCGTATAGTTCTCAGCCGGGTGTACGGTATTCAGGAGCTTTGATACTTCGTCATCTCTTAACTGCAGCTTGCTTCCGATATCACTGTTCATATCCTCTTTCGGCACACTGCTTTCCCATGCTCCAAATTCCGAATAATCACTTAAATGATTCTCATACTTATATGTCTGTGCACAGTCCAGCAGCATGGAGCTTCCGTTATTTTTTAATACCCGGTAAGACATACCGCCGCTGTTCGCAACCGCTGCTCCCCGTCCATAATAAACCGTATCTCCCTCTGCTTCCGACCATTGATATCCGTCCCCCGTCTGCAACACGCCTGTACCCAGATTAATATTATATGCCGATGTGGCCGCAAACGCCTGTGTTATCTCATTTCCGATACCGCTTCCATCCCCTGCCGGGAACTGAAAAATCATAAATACAGCTAATAAAGCTGCCACAAATCTTCTGAACCTATCTCTCATACTTACACCCCTCTTCTATGATTTTAATTGCGGTTACATTTTAGTAACCTTTTAAGCATATCATATGTTTCTTTTAATTCGCAATAAAATTTCTACTTTTCTTAGTTATTTAAATATTGTCTCAACTTCTGCACTTGAGCCACCCGAACATTCATGTTACACTAGGAGCTGAATATTTACATGGGAGGGGGATTATATGAAGGCTGACAAGCAACCACATCATTTTCGCGTCAATAAACAACAACTACGTTTTACAGCAATAGCAGCTCTATTGTTTACTCTGCTTATTGTGGCTCAGTTCGGATGTCTGATCGCCGCCGCATGTATTCCGCGTACCGATATTCAACACAATCTGGAGGAATCCTCCGCCCTTCTGAACAGACATGAGGTATTCTTTTATGCCTCCGCATCCAATCCGGCTTCCCGGATCGATCGGTATGCCGATTCCATTTTGATGAACATTATTTATTACTATGACTCGGAACATCCGGTTACCTCGGTTCTCCGCTCTTCGTATTATCATACGGATTCTGAAAATGAGAATGTGAACCTGAAGTATGCTTTAGCCAATGCTCCGGCACCAACACTGGAATACAGCCGCTACTGGCATGGCTCGATTGCACTTCTCCGGCCTCTGCTGCTGATTCTTAATCTGAAACAGATCTATATCCTGCTCGGATCCACCCTGCTGCTTCTGACAGCTCTGCTGATCCTATGCATGATCCGATACCGTTACGGCCGCAGTACGATCCTTTGCTTCCTGACCGGATTGATCATGATCTCCATCTGGTATGTTCCGTTCAGCCTTGAATATATTTGGACTTTTCTGCTCATGAACCTCGCCTGTATTCTGGTGACTGTCTTATATGAAAGGGGACAGGATGCGTTATGGCTGCTTCTGATGTGCATTGGCAGTCTGACCGCTTATTTTGACTTTCTGACAACAGAGACTCTGACACTGCTGGTGCCTCTGGCACTGATTCTGATCAAAGCATATCAGCCATCTGCCGACCGGTGGTCGGATACTACTTTTCATCTGACTTCCTTTTCCGATGGTGTTCGTTTCTCTCTGCCGGCCTGCCTGTTATGGTTATTGGCCTATGCCGGTACCTGGAGTTTAAAATGGGGGATCGGCAGTCTGATCCTGCATGAGAATCTATTTCAATCTGCACTCTCGCAGGCATCCTTCCGGCTGAGTGGTGCTATTGACATTACGGATCAAGGCATCGTTGATGAGACCACTATGCTGCTACAGGCGATTCCCCGTAATTTATATTACCTGTTTCCATTTTCCTATCTGGGACAGCACGCAGTTCCGGTCATCTTCCTTACTTTATTTGGAATTGCTTTTTTCTATTATATGACCCGGCGCGGAAGTCATATTAATCCACTGCCACTGTTACTCGGAATACTGGCATGTGTACCCCTGCTCCGCTACCTGGTCCTGTCAAATCACTCATACATTCACTGCTTCTTCACCTACCGGGCTTTATTTGCAACGATCTTTTGTATCGGCACAGCGGTTTGTCAGGGTGTTGATGCCGACTGGTTAAAAAAGAAATGGAGGAAGCTATGGAACCCATCCAAATCCAGAACAGCCCGGAAGCGCCGGAGCTGACGATTCTCATGCCCTGTCTGAATGAAGAAGCCAATCTGCCGGATGCTATCCGTTCAGCCCGGAAATTTTTGACAGATAATCAGGTACTCGGGGAAATCCTGATTGTTGATAACGGCAGTACAGATCGATCTGCCGAGATTGCCCGGAGCCTGGACGCCCGTGTGATTTCCGTCCCGGAACGGGGATACGGAAATGCCCTTCGTGCAGGGATCAGACAGGCACGGGGAATCTATACCATCATGGGAGATTGTGATACCACCTATGACTTCGAACACCTGCTGCCATTTCTTGCAGAACTGCGTTCCGGCACCCGGTTTGTGATTGGAGACCGGTTTGCCGGCGGCATTGCTCCCGGTGCCATGCCTTTCTCTCACCGTTATATCGGAGTTCCGATCCTTTCCTTTATCGGGCGCATCCGCTATCACCTGGACATCCGCGATTTTCACTGTGGACTGCGCGGCTTCCATACGGCAGTTGCACAGCAGCTGCCCCTTCATACCAGTGGTATGGAGTTTGCAACGGAATTGATTGCCTGCTTTGCAGCACATGGTGCTTCCATAGCCCAGGTTCCCACTACCCTTTCCGTCAGCAGCCATCCCCGCAAATCCCACCTGCACTCTATCCGCGACGGACTGCGGCATCTGCGTTTTATGTTTCAGTCATGATCTTTAACAGACCTCCGGATTTAAACGGGCATGAAAAAAACAGCCTCAAAGTGTGCTGATCCTTTGAGGCTGTTTTTTATGAATCCCCGTTCGCTCCCTCGTATATTTACTGTCCTCAGTAAAACTCCCGAACTACAATCTTATTTGCAGTCCTTTTCCATCTTGTCCTTCAGTGCTGCAGGCACCTTTGGCTCATAGAAATAGTATGGAATACTCTTTCCAACAGAATCATATGCCAGATGCTCCCCCATCTTAGCAACTGTTGCCTTCACTCCACTCATTTTCTTCATGTCGCGTTTCCTCCTTTTTAACTAATAATAATATGCTAAGGCTTTCGATAAATAATGAAGCCGTTATCATATCCAGAATCTCCATTCTGCCGAACCCAAAGCCAATCACAGCTCCGGCTCCCAGCAGAACACCGGTTGAAATAATTGCACCTCTCCGCTTTGCCTTACGGATATCTTCTTTCCGGATCGGATTGTTCCGTGTTGTTTTCGGTGCATATTTCACGATCACTCCTATTATAATCAGCATCATAAACAGAACTACCGGCAGACTGATGCCGACTTGCCCCATCACCAGACCTATTGCCCAGACTAGAACCATACAGGCTGTACACCCCAGACCGCTCTTGCAATGCACGCCCCCGGCAAAGCTTCTCACAAGCACAAAGCTTCCGATAATAATAACCGTCCGGATCAATGTGTGTGTCAGAATTGCTATAGTAAGTAATACCAGAGTCTTATATGCATTTTCCAGAAACAGGACATATCCATAGGAAAGAACCTCCAGCTGTTCTTCATAATGCTCCTGATCTTTCGGCAGACTCCATACCGCGATTCGATTGGCGAATTTTTCCGTTAAACTCATTCTTTACCTTTTCTTCCCTTGCTGATTATGGTAGAATTGTAGCATATAAATTTCTATCGTTTCCGTTTTTGTCATAAACGTTGGATTTTAAAGCATGTATGCAAAAAAATACAAGGCAGGTGACAAGATTTGACATTTTACGAATTTTCATATTACATATTTGGTGTTGTTGATTTATATATTGTTCTACTTATCCCTATTTTGGGCTTGTTAAACACGCGTAATAAAATAATTTTGCATCTCCTGTTTTTTATTACATCTCCCACCTGTATTGTTTTTCTATCTGATTTTTCGCCATACATTGAACTATGCCTGATTTTTATTTATATCTATATCTTAACCAAACGCAATATTCTGGCCGTTTGTCTATCCTTGTTTAACTATCTACTATCCATTGTTTTAAACTATGGTCTGCTAGCCTTTCAACACTTGACACATGGCATATCGGAACTGGATGCTATTACCAATTATCCTATTGTTTACTATACCCTTTTTACGGTGCTCTTACTATTTGTTTCCTTTGGTCTGCGCTGGCTATACCAGCATTTTATCGGTAATAAATTAAACCTGTCCTTTCCATTCACCACATTATTTCTGGTTTATCTTGGGCTATGTGCCATGATCTTTGTCTATAATTATACCTATGAAGAAACTCAGAACTTCCCACAGGAGCTGGTGTATGTAAATACGCTCCTGTTTATCGTATTCTTTATGATCACCTGTCTGTTTATCATTCTCCTGATCCATATGTTCAAGCGGGATGTGAAGCTGCAGACCCAGAATGTCCAATATAAGAGCCTGCAGAACTATACGGCTCAGGTTGAAGAGCTTTATCAGAATCTCCGTGGCTTCAAACATGACTACTTAAACCTGCTGACCACCATGGATTATTACGTTGCCAATAAAGACTGGGCTGCGTTGACAGACTTCTACGAAACCAAGATTTCACCGACCCGCACCATGTTTCAGAACAGTTATCAGGATCTCGGACAATTACAGAATCTTGAGATTGCAGAAATCAAGAGTATTTTATACAATAAATTTGTAAAGGCTGTGGAAATGAATATTTCTGTTACTCTGGAAATCCGGGAACCGATCCGCCGGCTGGATGCAGATCCGATAGATATTGCCCGTGTGCTGGGGATTTATCTGGACAATGCTATTGATGCCTTGAACGCTCCGGAGCTTTCCGCCGATCAACGACAGCTCCATGTTGCCGTCCTTACAGACTCAGATGCCGTTGTTTTCATTATACGGAATACCTGTCAGGAATTTCCGCTCCAGCTCCAGAAATTAGGCACCTTGAATTATTCTACCAAGGGTGAACATCGCGGAATGGGACTCTATCTGGCCAGACAGACATTAAAAAACTATCGCAATATTCAATCTACACCATCCTATGAGAACCATGCATTTACACAGACTTTAACAATCTATCCTAAGAGGTGATCACGATGCTGCCGGTTTTTATTTGCGAGGACAATCCGGTTCTTTTGCAGCAATACAGACAAACAATTGAAAACCTGATCCTGATCGAAGAATATGATGTTGAGCTACTTACAGCCGTAACCACACCGGAAGAGCTGCTCCATGCTGCCAAACAGCATTATTTAAAAAACGCTCATGCGGGCTTCTATCTATTAGATATCGATCTGCATGCATCCATGGACGGCTTTGAGCTGGCACAGCAGATCCGTGAATTTGATTCCCGCGGCTTTATTGTCTTTATTACCACCCATTCTGAAATGGCAATGCTTACATTTAAATATAAAGTAGAAGCTATGGATTTCATTCTGAAGGACGACGGCTGGGATATTACCTCCCGCATTCATGATTGTCTGAATCAGGCAGTTGCCCGCTATCTAACGCCGGGAAAATCCGAAGATACCATTGCCTTTAAAATCGGACACCAGACTGTTCAGTTCCGTTCCAATGATATCCTTTATATTACCGCCTCCCCGGTTCCTCACAAGATACTGGTGGTTATGGAACATCGGACCGCAGAATTCTACGGTACCCTGGCGAAGATCAGCAGCGAGCTTCCATCCTATTTTATCCGTTCTCACAAAGGATGTCTGGTCAATCTGAACCATGTCCTGCGTGTCGATCGTGAAACACAGTCCATCTATCTGACCAACGGCACTACCTGTCTGGCATCCACACGTGGGATCAACCATGTTTCACAGGCACTGCAGAGTGAAAACAGATTGCAAAAATAACCGTAGACTGCTATAATTCTTCTTACATTTAGGGATAATGATAGTATCCCGTATTTCACAAAAGGAGTGATTCAGTATGGTATATAAAACACACGGAACCTGTTCTTCACAGATTTCCTTTGATGTCATTGACAACAAGGTGCGCAATGTTAAATTTACCGGCGGATGCAACGGCAACACACAGGGTGTCGCTGCCTTAGTCGAAGGTATGGATGTCAATGAAGCGATCAGCCGTATGGAGGGTATCCGTTGCGGTTTCCGTCCTACTTCCTGTCCGGACCAGCTGGCAACCGCATTAAAGGAAGCCATTGCCAATAAATAAGGAGGGCATATGAAACGAATTATTTTAACCGGCGGCGGAACAGCCGGACACGTCACCCCCAACATTGCTTTGATCCCAAAGCTGAAGGAAGAGGGTTATGACATTCATTATATCGGTTCCTATAACGGAATCGAGAAGAAGCTGATAGAAGATATGCGCATTCCGTATCACGGGATTTCATCCGGAAAGCTGCGCCGCTACTTTGATGTAAAGAATTTCTCAGATCCGTTCCGGGTTATTAAAGGGTACGGAGAGGCTTCCCGTCTGATGAAGAGTCTAAAACCGGATGTCGTATTCAGTAAAGGCGGATTCGTATCCGTTCCGGTTGTTATAGCTGCCAAGAATCATCGGATCCCGGCGATCATCCATGAATCTGATATGACTCCGGGTCTGGCAAACAAGCTCTGTATTCCAAGTGCAGCCAAGATCTGCTGTAACTTTCCGGAAGCTATGGAGCATCTCCCGAAGGGAAAAGCCGTGCTGACCGGAACTCCGATCCGTCAGGAATTATTTCACGGTAATCCGCTGGATGCCATTCAGTTCACCGGTCTTCAGGCAAATAAGCCGACCATCCTTGTAATCGGTGGCAGCACCGGAAGTGTGAGAGTGAATGAGGCCGTTCGGGAATGTCTGGACGAGCTTTTAAAGACCTATCAGATCATTCATTTATGCGGAAAAGGAAAGCTGGACATTGCTTATGAGCATCGTGACGGCTATGTCCAGTATGAATACATCAAGAAGGAATTAAGCTCTCTGCTCGCTCTTGCTGATATTGTGATCTCCAGAGCCGGAGCCAATGCGATCTGCGAGCTTCAGGCACTTGCCAAGCCAAATCTTCTGATTCCGTTAGGTGCCAAGGCCAGCCGCGGTGACCAGATCCTGAATGCAGAATCATTTAAAAAACAGGGCTTCAGTTATGTTCTTCCGGAGGAAGATCTCACAAAGGAAACCCTGTTAAATGCTGTTGATCAGGTATATACTCACCGGGCAGACTACCAGGCGGCCATGAAAAACAGCCGGATGACAAATTCCATTGATCTGATCGTGGATCTGATCAATGATGCCTGTCAAAAGAATCTGTCCCAGTAATCAAATAGAAATTCTGTTCCTGCTAACCCCATGGAAAAGAATACGATCAGGAAGCAAAGTGCGATTGCCCAACCGTCGTACTTTGCTTTTTCTGCATAAAAGGTACTGATCAATACCTCAATCCCAAGCGAAATCAAAGTACATGGCCAAAACTGCCAGACTGTGAAATATGTGATTTCCGGATTTATAATATGCAGTAAGAATCCAACTCCAAACCCAACCAGCATCAGTCCGAACGTGATCGTTCCGATCCGGTGCGTCCGTTTCGTCCGGTGTGTCCATACCGGTTCTGTTTCCTGTTCCTGTCTGATTTCCTGCAGTGGCTGTATGCCCTGCAGGCCCTGTACTTCCTGTAAATCACTCATGATCTGCGCCTCCTTCCGATGTAGCGGCCTGTCCTGTTGCCTGCTCCGCTATCTGTCCGGCCTCATTACCTGTTTCATGACCGGCCTCATACTTCACTGCTTCGTTTTTTGCGGCCTGTTCTCCGGCAACCTCATTCCATGCAGTCTGATTCTTCACGGCCTGCTCATTGGACGCCTCACTCCATGCTGTCTCATTCTTAATGATCTGACGTATCGGCGGCTGTTCCGATGTCTTCTGACTGTCTGCCTCTTCCTGATCCAGAGCCTCCTTCTTGCCCTGAATCATCACGATTCCCAGTAGGATCAGGCCAACTGCAACCAAAACCTTCGGAACATACTCTACTCCCGGCAGATAAAGGATACTGCCAAGCATCTTAATACCCATGTTCCACAGCATAAATGCCCCCAGAACAATCAGCACAATAGAGCAGAATCTCCGCATCATCTTAGACTGCCGTCCCGGATTTGACTCATACAACGGGATCAGATATTTATCCTCCAGCCGGCTGAACTCCTCATCAGAGGCTCCGGCAATGCTGTGTACATGGAAGAATGCATAAAACCACAGGATAATATCGATCAGCAGCAGCTGACTTACCTCCGTAACCGTTGCCAGGAATATAATCCCGAAAAATTCTGCCATCAGGGACACTCCCATTTTCATGAATCCCATATACATCTCTCCGGCTCCCGGAAGCAGGGAGAATATAAATGTCAAAAACTTACTTTTCTTTCTACGCATATCTCATCAATCCTTTCTTTTCTTACTCTTCTTATATCTCTTATTCATTCTGTCCCGGCTCTGTCTCTTCGGTTGACTCTGCCGATTTATCCAGCCACGGATTTAACATCCGGTCACTGGCCTCGCTGATCCCTTCTACCATCCGGTCGGAAATCTGCCTGCATACATGGAAGAATTCCTGCGTCTTTACTTCAATGACGGTCGGCTCTTTCCCCGCAGTCTCTCCGGCCTGCTCGCCCTGTGCCGTAATCGGCAAAAGGAATAACATCAGCATAGCCGCTGCCAGTCCGCCGGCAATCTTCATCTCAAATATGACTAATTTCTTCCGCTGTTTCTTCGTTCTGATGCATGACTTATCCGCATCCAATGTTTCCAGCACCTGTTGCTTTAGATTCGCCGGTGCCTGCAACATCTTATTATCTTCAACATCTTTGATCAGTCTCTTCAGCTCTTCGTCCGACAAATATCCCTGATTCATAGGAACTCCTCCTTTCGATATAGCTTCTGTAACATACTTCGTGCCCGATAAATCTGTGTCTGTACGGTCTTTCGGTTCCGATTTAACTTCCCGGCAATTGCCTCCGGTGATTCCTCCCGGTAGAAATATAACTCTGCAATCTGATCATATGGCGGCTTTAACTGCCGGCATCGCTGTAACAATTGCTCCCGCACCAGTGCCTCATAGGTCTCCTGCTCCGGTCCGGTATCCTCTGCCGGAAGATCCTGCATCTCATCCCAGTCCACCGGTTCCGACCTCCGCTTCGCCGATTTCAGGTAATCGGTGCATTTATTTGCCGCAATCCTGCACAGCCATGCCTTCTCATAGCTGCCGTCAAACTGCTCCAGATTCCGATAAGCAGATACGAACGTGTCCTGCGTCAGATCTTCTGCCGCAAAATAATCGCCGGTCATCTGATAACAAATGGAAAATATTAAGTTTTGATATCGATCCATCAGCGCTGATATATTGATATCCACGATCCTATCTACCTCCTTCCCTCTCTGTTTAATAGAACGAGACAGGCATCCGTTTGTCTTCAACTTTCTGCATTTTTTTCTTTAAAACATAAAAAGAGCGAACCTTCAAACTGTTCGCTCCTCATTTCCCCAGATTTCTAACTAACCTTCAGCTTAAACTTCATAATATCCTTCTCGGTCTCCACGATCTCGATCTTGCCGCCCAGAGCCCGTAATTTCTCTTCAAACCGCTCATAACCGCGCTGGATATACTTGATGTCTTCCACAACGGTAAAGCCTTCCGCTGCCAGCCCTGCGATTACCAGTGCCGCACCTGCCCGGAGATCCGGTGCCACCACGGAAGCTCCGCTGTAATGGTCCACGCCGGTAATAATTGCCATATTACCCTCTACCTTAATATTCGCACCCATGCGCATTAACTCATCCACATATTTAAAACGATTTTCAAAAATATTCTCGGTAATCACACTGGTTCCTTCCGAAAGTCCAAGTGTAATCGCCATCTGCGGCTGCATATCAGTCGGAAAGCCCGGATATGGCTGTGTCTTGATCTGTGTTGCACCCAGCCGTTTCTCCCTATCTCCGATCACGCGTACCGCATCATCGTATTCCTCTACGGTTGCTCCGATCTCTGTCAGCTTGGAACTGATCGCCTCCAGATGCTTCGGAATGACATTCTTGATCAGGATGTTGCCACCGGTCGCGGCGGCCGCCATCATAAATGTACCTGCCTCAATCTGATCCGGAATGATCGAATACTCGGTGCCGCTTAATTCCTTTACGCCACGGATCCGGATCTCATTCGTACCGGCACCCTTGATATTCGCACCCATACTGTTTAAGAAGTTCGCTACATCAACGATGTGCGGCTCCTTCGCTGCATTCTCGATCGTAGTCTTACCTTCTGCCAGAACCGCTGCCATCATGATATTAATGGTTGCACCGACACTGACGGTATCCAGATAAATATGCTTTCCGATCAGCTGATCTGCACTGACGGTGATCATTCCGCCATCGATCACGACCTCGGCACCTAATGCCCTAAAACCCTTGACATGCAGGTCGATCGGTCTGCTTCCGATCTCACAGCCACCCGGAAGGGCAACCTGAGAACGTCGGTATTTTCCAAGTAAGGCACCCAAAAGATAGTAAGATGCTCGAATCTTACGAATAAACTCATCATCTACACATAACGAATCAATATTCGTGATCGTTCCGCCACAAATGCTGACCGTATGCTCATCAATATATCGTACCGTTGCTCCAATCTCCCGGATAGCCTGCAATAATACCTTGGTATCCCGGACATTCGGTACATTCTCAATAATACACTCTTTATCTGTCATAACCGCAGCTGCCAGAATCCCAAGGGCTGCGTTCTTTGCTCCTGCTATTGTTACTTCACCAACTAAAGGGGTTCCGCCCTTTATTACATACTGCTCCATAATGCACCTCTTACATTATTTTATATATCAATTAATTATTTTTATCAGATTACACTCTACGCCCATTATTTAAGCATAACTAGGCTAATTATAACACAACTTTCCTGTTTGTAAACCTTTTTTCTCAAGAGGTGTCCCGGTCTTAGCTCATTGTCTGCCGTTCTTCTTCGCAATAGATGCAACGGTATGTACGTTTCTCGCGATTTACCAGCTTAAATATATGATCAATCCCCTGCTCGGTTGTAGTGATACAACGTGGATTCTTACAGAATATTATATTCACCAGCTTCTCCGGCAGTTCAACTTTTTTCTTTTCTACGGTCTTTCCGTCCTTGATAATGCTCACGGTAATATCCGGATCAATGTATCCAAGCACATCCAGATTGATAGAATAATCCTGATCGATCTTGATGATATCCTTGCGCCCCAGCTTATTACTCTTTACATTTTTAATGATCGCCACGCTGCAGTCCAGCTTATCCAGCTCCAGATCCTGGTAGATCTGCATACTCTTTCCTGCTTTAATATGATCTAATACGATTCCGTTTGTAATACTGTCAATGTTCATATCCCTGCCTCCTTTGCTTTACAGATTCTCCGGTGCAAGACCGAGAAGTGTCATAATCAATGCCATACGCACATGCTTTCCGTTCATTACCTGCTTGAAATAACATGCCCGTGGATCATCATCTACCTCTGTCGAAATCTCATTCACTCTTGGCAATGGATGCAGGATTGACATATCCGGCTTCGCCTTCTTCAGCTTCTCTGTATCCAGAATGTAGGTATCCCGTAACCGGATATAATCTGCCTCATTGAAGAACCGCTCCTTCTGAACACGGGTCATGTATAAAATATCCAGATCTCCGATCACATCCTCCATACTCTCTACCTGCTCATATGGGATATTGTTTTCCTCAAATACTTCCTCCCGGATATAATCCGGTACCTGCAGCTCCTGCGGAGAGATCAGAATGTAACGGATATTCTGATACCGGGACAATGCCTTGATCAGGGAGTGTACGGTTCTGCCGAATTTCAGATCGCCGCAGAAACCAATCGTGAAGTTCTCCAGTCTTCCCTTCTCCCGCTGAATCGTTAACAGATCCGTCAGAGTCTGTGTCGGATGTGCATGTCCGCCGTCTCCTGCATTAATGATCGGCACCGGTGACTTTAAGGATGCGAGCAGCGGTGCTCCCTCCTTCGGATGCCGCATTGCAATAATATCCGCATAGCAGCCTACGACCTGAACCGTATCATGAACGCTTTCTCCCTTCGTTGCCGAAGACGAATCGGCCGAAGAAAAACCAAGTACATTGCCACCTAACTCTATCATAGCCGCTTCAAAGCTCAACCGGGTTCTTGTACTTGGTTCAAAAAATAAGGTTGCAAGCTTCTTGCCCTTACATACCTCACTATATTTTTCTTTATGTTCGATAATGTCATTGGCCAGTGCCAACAGCTTCTCAATTTCCTGTACGCTTAAATCCATTGGATCAATCAAATGTCGCATAATGCACCTCCGTACTTTCATCTGTTTTTATCCTTCAACAGTATAAACTTCCACCCTTCCTGTGTCAATTATTTCCCGGAATCTCTTTTAACTTTTTGCGGACCAGATTCTCCACTTCTTCCTGCCGGTCCTTCTCGCATTCAATAATGTACTGACGCTTATTGGCGCGCAGCTTCACCTTTATTGTATTTATGTTGTCATTTACGAATTTATAACCTTCAATATGCTCCCAGTCAATAAAAGTTAATCCCACAAACATGCCTTCTTCGGAAAGTCCACTGCGGATTCGAGTCGTTATGACAATAAAGAAGATATACATCAGGAGCGGCGGCACAAATATGTAATACCGGAACCAGACAGACATGGCGATTCCCACCAGTGCCACATTGACATTGATGATCTCCGATACACTGCTGGATTGTCCCAGCCGGCTTTCCACCAGAATGCCCTTCTGCCGGTGCAAAACCACACAACTGATGATCCCGATCGTCACAAATCCCAGCGTAAGTGCTGCGGATAATACATATTGTAAATACTGCCACATAACCTTTATCTCCTGCTTTTCTACCGGTTTTATAAATGACCGCACACCATTCCTGATATGCGGTCATTCCATTCTTCAAATTCTGTTAACGGATCTCTGCTCCGTGCGGCATCTCCTTCTCGGATGTCAGCAGAGAAAGATTTCCGTTCTCATCCTCTGCACACAGAAGCATGCCCTCTGATTTTACTCCTGCCAGTGTTGCCGGCTTTAAGTTCGTTACTACAACGACCTTCTTACCTACCATCTCTTCCGGTGAGTACTGTGACTTGATACCGGATACGATCTGACGGATCTCGCTGCCGATCTTAACCTGTGAGCATAACAGCTTCTTGGACTTCTTTACCTCTTCACAGGCAATGATCTGTCCCATCCGTAACTGTACCTTGTCAAACAGATCAATGTCGATCTCTTCCTTCTGCTCAACATCAATGCCTGGACCGTACTGATTTAATTTCGCTTCTTCCTTCCGGCGCTCCAGCTCCTCCAGAACCTCATTCACATCCAAACGGGCAAATAAAATCTCCGGATTCTCGGTTACCTTATTGTTATTCGGATACATACCAAAGCTTCCCAGCTGATCGCACTCACGATCGGTTGTATTTAACTGCTTTAAGATCTTCTCTGCAGTCTCCGGCATGAAGGACTTTAACAATACAGCACCAATGGTGATACTCTCAACCAGATTGTAAAGAACGGTCTCCAGTCTGCCACGGGATGCCTCATCCTTTGCCAGTACCCAAGGCATGGTCTCATCAATGTATTTGTTACATCTCTTAAAGAGTGTGAATATCTCTGTAATCGCATCTGCAACCCGAAGCTTCTCCATTGCCTTTGTTACCTTTAACGGGGTCTCCAGTGCCAGCTTCTTCAGCTCCTCGTCTACCGGTTCTGAAACCTCTGAATTGTAAACGATACCGCCGAAGTATTTATTGGACATGGAAATGGTCCGGTTCACCAGATTTCCTAACGTATTGGCCAGATCGGAGTTCATACGCTCTACGATCAGCTCCCATGAGATCACACCATCATTCTCAAACGGCATCTCATGAAGCAGGAAATAACGGACTGCATCAACCCCAAACATATCTACCAGATCATCTGCATAGATCACATTTCCCTTGGACTTGCTCATCTTTCCGTCACTCTGGATCAGCCATGGATGACCGAATACCTGCTTCGGAAGCGGAAGGTCTAATGCCATCAGCATGATCGGCCAGTAAATGGTATGGAATCGTAAAATATCCTTTCCGATCAGATGCAGATCTGCCGGCCAGTACTTCTTAAATAACGGATCACTGTTGCCGTCTACATCATAGCCAAGGCCGGTAATGTAGTTCGTTAATGCATCGATCCATACATAAATGACATGCTTGTCATCAAAATCAACCGGGATACCCCACTTAAAGGAGGTTCTGGATACACACAGATCCTGCAGTCCCGGAAGCAGGAAGTTATTCATCATCTCGTTCTTTCTTGCCTCCGGCTGAATGAACTCCGGATGAGCGTTAATGTGCTGGATCAGCTTGTCGGTGTATTTGCTGAGTTTAAAGAAGTATGCCTCTTCCTTCGCCGGCTGGCACTCTCTGCCACAGTCCGGACACTTGCCGTCGATCAGCTGGGAGCTGGTAAAGAAAGACTCACAAGGTGTACAATACATACCCTCATACTCACCTTTATAAATATCACCTTTTTCATACAATTTCTTAAAAATCTTCTGAACCTGCTTCTCATGATCCTCATCGGTAGTACGAATGAACTTATCATAGGAAGTATTCATCAGATCCCAGATTCTCTTGATCTCACCGGCAGTCTTGTCTACGAACTCCTTCGGGGTAACGCCTGCTTCTGCTGCCTTCAGCTCGATCTTCTGACCATGCTCATCGGTACCGGTCTGGAACCGTACATCATAGCCTAAAAATCTCTTGTACCGCGCAATACTGTCTGCCAGTACGACTTCATACGTGTTTCCAATGTGCGGCTTGCCTGATGTATAGGCAATCGCAGTTGTGATGTAATAAGGTTTCTTTGCCATTTCTGCTCCTCCTGCATTCTATTTCTCTTCCAATCAGAAAACCCGCCCTTAAGATTCCTGTCCGGCGTTTCGGCCTTCTGCTCAAGTCATCTTAAAGACGGATATAAATCACTCCAAGACCATCTTCCATAAGGACTCCACTCTCTGTTCACAGCTACTCAGAGCCTCTGTCAGTGTCCTTCTCATGTACTCTTCTTTTTCTCGCGTATAACCTAACAAAACTATCTTTAAGTATACCTATCCGCCTCTCAACTGTCAAGCATTCTACTAGAAATTATCTTCCATGCTGTGAATCAGCCGGACAATCATGGCATGTCCCGGAACCGGCACTCCATACTCCTTTGCCAGGTCCACAATACAACCATTTAACGTATCGATTTCCGTCTTCTGCTTCTTCTCGATATCCTGCAGTGTGGATGCCCGGTGATAATAGGTATCCGGTATCAGCTTCTCATAAAATACCTGCTTATATTCTCCGGCCGTTGCCCAATTGGTCGTGTAGCCTGCTGCATCCATAACCGCATAGGTCTCATCGATCAGCTGGTCCATAATGGCTCTGGAGGATTCCGACTCCATCAGCTTTCCGTAGTTCACTCCAAGAATCGCTCCCAGCGGATTCAGAGTCGTGTTGTAAAGCATCTTTGCCCACAGGAACTTACCGACATCCTCTGTTACCTGCGTCGGCATCCCTGCCGTGTCCAATGCATGTGCCAGTGGCTCCATACAGCTGTTATCACATCCGTGCAGGGAACCCAGCAGGATCGGTGCCGTATGCACCGTGATGTGACTGATATTCGGCTCCGGTCTTAAAAATCCGGTAATCACTCTGGCATTATATACCTGCTCCTTCGGGAAATATTCCAGATACGGAACATCATTCCCCCAGCCGTTCTGCATGATCACAAGCCTGCCGTTCTCCTTCAGACACTCCCGGTGAGCCCACAGCTCTTTACTCACTTCCGGATTGGCCATCGTCTTTGTACTGATGATCACATAATCATATGCATCGGAAGGAAGTTCTTCATAAAACTCATACGCTCCGACATCTCCCGCCGGACAGCTGTACTCGCCAAACAGTCCATTCCTGCCGATCCCGTTCTCACGAATCGCCTGCAGGGTCTTTCCCCGCGCCAGAATGTCTACCTGCACATCCTGACTTCTTAAAAATGTTGCGATCGCAATTCCAATTGCTCCCGCACCTACTACTAATGTCATCATGGTCTCTGTCCTAAGCCGCCTTCCAGTGTAATTGTCTCACCCGTCATATACTTGAAATCCGGGGATGCCAGCTGTACACAGACTCTTCCGATCTCCAGTTCAGCATCTCCGAAATGTCCCATCGGAGGCGTGTGTACGTTCTTCTCAAACGCATCCGGATATGCATTCCGGAACTGCTCCAGCTGCGAGGTCCATGCCAGCGGGCAGATAATATTTACATTGACTCCGTCCTTGGCCCACTCGGTTGCCGCTACTCTGGTCAGACCACGAATGCCTTCCTTCGCTGCTGCATATGCACATTGTCCGAAATTACCGAACAGACCGGCACCGGATGCGAAATTGATCACCGAGCCCTTCTGCTCCTTTAAATATGGATAGCATGCCTTCATGTAATAAAAAGCTGCATATAAGCCGGAGTACATTGCCAGATTAAACTGGTCGGTCGTATGCTCTGCCAGCGGTACACCGGATGCAGATGCCTGTGCATTATTGATCAGCACATCGATTCTTCCGAATGTATCCACGGTCTGTTTTACCACATTGGCAACCACTGCTTCATTGTCCGCACCTGCCTCAATGTCTGCCTGCACTGCCAGCACCTTGATTCCGTACAGACGCTCCAGTTCTTCCTTTGCATCCTCGAGCTTCTTCACATTCCGTCCTGTGATAACAAGGTTCGCACCTTCTTTCGCATATGCCGTCGCGATTCCGTAGCCGATCGAACCGCATCCACCGTCACTTAAAACTGCACGTCCGCCACCGGTAATGATTGCTGTTTTGCCTGTTAAAAATCCCATACCTTAACATCCTCCTTACTTCTTATACCTGCATATGCGGATATTCCATACACATATGCTCCTTTCTGCTACTTGTCAGTATACCAAAATCCAAGTGAAAATTCCACCGATTCCGCTACTTCTTCTCTATTTTCTTCTCTATTTTTAGTTGTTTTTTCCCAATGCTATGCGTATAATTAAGATAGGTTATTTTATGTAAAACACAAGCATAGAAGGAGTTTATATGAATCTACATACTATTTCGAAACGAATTACAGCCGTTGCCTTAAGTGCAGTGCTGCTGTTTACCACTTCCGGATGTACCGATTCCTCGGTTGCCACAGCACCCGATGCCGAGTTTGATGCATTTCTGGAGGATTTATTTACAGAGGAAGTCACCTCAAATACCCTGAATCTCCATTTCACCTTAAAGGATCCGGAGGGGTATGGCATCGAGGATCCGGAGCCAACGCTCGGCGATCTGGATGACCGCGACTTTGCAAACATGGATTCCGACTGGGATGATCTGGATGGCACCTTTCAGGAATTAAAGTCCTATAATTATAAGAAGCTGGATGCCAAGCAGCAGCTGACCTATGATGTCCTGTATCATTATATGGAACAGGAATTATCCGTACGGGACTGCAAGTACGAGGGAACGATTTTCGGTCAGGTCACCGGCGTACAGAGCAATATGCCGCTTAATATGTCCCTGTATGAATTCTACTCCAAAGAAGATGTGGACGATTACCTGGCCCTGATGGAGCTTCTGGATGATTATTTTGAGTACTGTGTGGACTATGAAAAGTACCGTACCAATAACGGATACGGTATGTCCGACGGTGCCATTGATGATGCGGTCGAGCAGTGTAATGAGTTCTTGACACATCGCGAGGACAATTATCTGATCACCACCTTTGATAACCGGATCGATGAGCTGGATTTCTTAACCGAAACCGAAAAAAGCTCCTATAAGGACCAAAACAAAAACTCCGTTCTGAATACTGTGATTCCCGCCTATGAGAGCATGATCGATGAGCTGAACGGTCTGAAGGGCAAGGGCAAGGATCTGGGCGGTATCTGCAATTATGAAGGTGGAAAAGAATATTATGAGTATATTCTGGCGCATAAGACCGGTTCTTCCAAATCCGTTAAGGAAATGGTAACGGTTCTGAATCAGGTGCTGGATGACTCCACCACGATGCTTTATGATGTATATGTGAATGCGCCGGATGTATATATGGAATATTTCGGAGATGAGAACTTCGTAGTAGAGGGATTATCCGATCCGCATAGCTTCTTAGAGTATTACAAGCAGGAAATGGACGGTTCTTATCCGACTCCACCGGAGGTCAACTATAAGATCAGTGATATCGATCCATCCATTGCAGATATCTTATCTCCCGCATTCTGTGTAACCCCTTGCATTGATGATTATACCGACAATGTGATCCAGGTAAACCGAAGCAAGGACAATGGCGGTGCCGGCGGCTTATCTGCCACCTATGCACATGAGGGATATCCGGGACATCTTTACCAGATGACGTATTTCCTGTCCACGGATCCTTATCCGGTCCGGGATGCCCTAAGCTTCCTCGGCTATGATGAGGGCTGGGCCATGTATGTCGAGATGCGTTCCTACAATCTGATCACCTATGAGAATTATGACAGTGAGTATGTACGCGAAATGTATATCGCAGGCACTCTGCAGAACATTGCATTCTCCTGTCTGGCGGACATCTATGTAAACTATTACGGTTATACTGTAGATGAGCTGGCAAGCTATATGGATGATAACGGATTTAACGGTGATGCCGCACAGGGCTTATATGATATGATGATCGAAGAGCCGGGATATTATCCTCAGTACTTCATCGGTTATCTGGAATTCGTTGAACTGCGGGACTATGCCGAAGAGAAGCTCGGTGCGGATTTCGACGAGGTAGCCTACCATAAGGTCATTCTGGAAACCGGTCCGTGTGATTTCGATACCTTGCGGACACAGGTTGATCGATATATAGAGACCGTTAAATAGTGGATTATAAATTCATTTAGAAAAGGAGCAGTTGCATGAATGCCTGCTCCTTTAATTTATCCGTTACAATTATCATTTCATGCTTCTCGCGGAAATGAGCCTACCAGTGTCGGCTTCATCCCATATACCTCTGAAAACCGATAAATATAAGTATTAACCACGGATGCGGAATATACCTGCTGCTCCAGACAACATTTCACAATCTGATCATTCAAACAGGCATCCTCAAAATGATAGCCTGCCAGATATAATAAATCTTCCGCTTCCTCTTCTGTCAAGCCCAGCGCAATACAATATGCCAGTGCGATTGCCTTGGTCGGTCGATATCGGTCTCCGACCTTTTTCAGCTTACTATGTACCCGCCGGTCAATATTTCCGCGTTTATAAATATTATAGGGGTGTTCAAACTCTCCGGACATAATCAAATCATTAATTCGATGTTCTACATATCGCTTAAAGCTTCTTTCCGGATTATTTACAAAATGCTCCTGTAAATATTCATCCATGATTAAATCCATCTCTGTCATCGCTTCTGCACTCTCCCACCTGTTCTCTTTTGATTCATATAGATTATAATATATTATTTTGAAAGATTTTAGGTCTATACAGAAGCGACAATTATAAAAAAATTAGCTATTCTGACCGATGTTTTTCAATAATTTCTTTAAATCTCTGATAAGAGGCATCGGTCTCCCGATCTGCCATCTGATCAATTTCTTCTTCGATTGCCTGTTCATCTAACTCGCTGAATAATCCTGCCAGATCATCCTCTGAAAAAAAGCTGCCGTCCATTTGTAACCTCCTCGTATCCGTAACAATATATATATTATCATAACAAATCCCTACGGGAATAACAAGGTACTTATTACCACACTCGCTACGATTCCGGCCAGAGTCGCGATCAGTCCGCCGACCAGCGTCCATCCGGTTTTCTTAATGCCGACTGCCAGAAAATATACCGACATAATATAGAAAATACTCTCCGTACAGCTCATGACTATGGATGCCAGCAGCCCAATCTGCGAATCGGTCCCAAACTCTTTAAACAGATCAAATACCAGTCCATTCGCCGCCGAGGTGGAAAACATCCGTACCAGAATCAGCGGCAGCACCTCCGCCGGAATCCGAAAAAACTCTCCCACCGGAGCAAGAAGCTTCGCCAGCATATTCAATGCACCGGATGTCCGTATGATTCCGACCGCAACCATCAGTCCCACCAGTGTCGGAGCAATATCCACCACAATCCGGAACCCATCCTTCACACCCCGGATAAATATGTCATATACCTTCTCACGATTCAGAATCCCATAACCGACAATATAGAAAATCACCAGCGGTATCAGGAAGTTGGAAACCATGGAAATGATACCCATCAGACTCATTTCCTGCCTCCTCTCCTGCAGCGCCAGAGACCATACAACACACCTGCCAGTGTTGAGACAAACGTTGCGATCATGCCCGGCAGAATAATGGCTCCCGGATGCACCGAACCGTATTGGGAGCGATATGCTATCATGTTGATCGGGATTAATTGAAGAGACGAGATATTGATCACCATAAAGAGACACATTTCATCGCTCGCTGCATTCGGATCTCCTCCTGTCACCCGGCAGGTCTCCCGATGAATCCGCTGCAGCTCCTTCATCGCCTGCAAGCCGGTCGGTGTAGCCGCCCAACCCAGTCCCAGAAGATTTGCGACCATATTGGCGGCAATGTATCCCATTGCTTTTTCATCCCCTGCGATACGCGGGAACAGTAATCGGAGTATCGGCATCAACAGCCGCGTCAGCTGCCTGACCAGACCGGTCGCCTCTGCAAGTTTCATGATCCCGGTCCACATACCAACGACACCAAGCATCACGATACATAACTGAATCGCCTCTCTGGAAGAGTCCAGAATACCGGTAGAAACATTCTCCATGGTACCGGTAAATGCCGCTACCATGATGCCGACCATAATCAGAATTGCCCAGATGTAATTTAACATATACGTATGTCCAGAAAGCTTTACTCCCTATAAATATATCTGTGGTGAGGGGAAAATATGCGTGGAGAAATTGCGGTTTGACATCAAACTACATTGTTAGCAGACAGTTGTCGCAAAATTTGCGATAACTGAAATTATCCAACTCTTCTTTTAATTTTATTTTCTTATCAGCGGTCTCAAACAAGATCAGCTCATTCTCCATGCTTAAATCTCCCTCATAAAAATGTCACTTCTCATCTAACCTCAGCATCAGCGCATCATAGATTTCCTCTGCCACCGTCAGCTTATATGCCAGTCTGGTCGGCTGTGGTGCTATCTCCCTATAATAAGACTCTGTATGTCCTTTTATCGTGATTGCAAAATATACCTGTCCCGGTACCGAACTGTCCGGATTCGCCGGATCCACATTCCCCATGGTTCCGGTGACACCCAGTCCAATATCCGCATCATATGTCCGGGCGCAGGCTTCCGCCATAGCTGCCGCTGTTTCTTCCGAATATACGGTATACTTGTCCAGGATCTCTGCAGGCACTCCCTGCATAATCTTCGCTTCATTACAATAGGTAATAAACGCGCCTTTCAGAACCGCCGATGAGCCCTCCGTATCCGTAATGAGTGACGCGATCTGTCCGGCAGTCGCACTCTCCATGGTTGTGATTGTCATATTATGTGCAATCAGAAATCTAGTAAGATTCCTGTAATTTTTTCTGATATCTGATTCTATATATTGCTTCATTCTGCTATGCTCCTTAAACTCCGCAAAATAAGAGGTTCTTTTATCATTCCATGCTTTTCTGCACTTCTATAACCTCATCTTCCTTACACTCCACAAGAGTCATAATATCCGCTATGGCATAATTATGCAACAACATGTTTCTTATTACCTGTTGCCTACCCTTCTGTTCTCCTTCCTGCTGTCCAAGCTCCCGCTCTTCCTTTCTCATATCTTCCAATGCTTTGCACATCGTTCCCGTTTCCTTGCCCTCTTCCACATTGTCTTCGTCACTTCCTACAACTTCCATGACTTCATCCAATGTATAACCATGTGCTAACATATTCTGTATTATTTGTGTCTTACCTTCCTGCTGCCCAAGCTCTCGCTCTTCCTTTCTCATATCCTGAATTGCTTTACACATATTTACGACCTCCTCGTCTTCATCCATTTCCATCTCGGCTCCGGTCACTAGATTTAACAACTGTACCGCCTCTCTTTCCATATGTTTAAACCGTTCTGCATCTGCCTGCATGATCTGTGCCAGCTTCCTCTTATCCTTTGAATATTTGATAAAATTCAAAACCTCACGCATACTGCTTTGAAATTTACGTAATTCATCCTCCGTCATATCCGCCGGAGCAATCACATGAATCTTATAATCCTGCACATATTTCAGAACTGCCGGATCTGTTGTATTCAGCATTTCATGAATAGATTTCGGTCCGTTCCATGTCTGATCCTGAAATAAGATAACAATTGTAATGATCGGCAATAGCTTGTCCTGTTCTGTCATCCCAGACAAAAACTCTGCATGTATCTGCCCCTCGATGGGAGTACGTTCCTGCATCTGATTCCCCTGCCTGCCTTGCTGAAACCGTTCCCTCCGAATCTGCTCCACCTGACGCATATACCGCATAGCATCATTCAGCATATTCCGAACCGGCATCGCATAATGTACCTCCGATTGATTCTCAAGACTAACCAGCATGTAAATAGCATCCTTATCCTGCCGGATCACTGCTTTCTTCATCACATCCCGATAACGCTGCTGCTTATCTTCTCCCTTCAGCATCAGTTCTTCGCTTCCTAATTCCATCAAATCTGCAGGATGTACTATCTCGGCCCCATCATACACCATGTAATTCACAATATCTGCAAATATCCGATTATTCTCTGTATATAACTTCTCTGCAATATCCTTCTTTCCCAATCTGTAACTCCTTCCTGTATCAGAATCCCTGGAGCTTATACCAGATATGGCGCCGCATGATACCAACTTCTGCCTAGTGTATCCATTCCCCAAAGATCCTGTCCTCTGTTCTCTTGAATTTCAGCAAGACCTTCTTTCCAGAATGGTAATGACTACCTGCGACTATAGAAAAAATAGATAATATATACTTGCTTGATACTAAGTATACATTACCTATTTCTGCTTGTCAATACATTTGTTCTTATTTTTTTACTGTTTTTACATTTTAATTTACATATAAATCTCTTCGTCTGTCGTTACACAGTAACAGCCGAGCACACCACCCTGCTCCCGGAAGCCGGAGCCGGAGTCAATATCCATGTAATACCGTGTTCGGTAAAACGTATTCGTCATAGTCTCATTGAGTCTGAACACAGGCACATGTCCAACGATCATATACGTATCGAGCTTTTTCTTCTCTGCCTCCGGTATCTGATGCAGATCCATTCCAATCATATACCGATACCGATTGCATGCAACAGCTCTTTCAATCGACTGTTTGACGTTGATCGTTCCATCCGGATTCCATACATAATGGTCACAGTCGATGCCTGTATGGGTAACGATCACCCTGCCTAAATAATCCGAATTAATCTCCTGATAATATGGAAGATTCTCCAGAAACTCCAGTAGCTCCGCCCGCTCATCCGTCGATAGTTTCTGAATATCCTGCAGTGTTTCACGACCACCGAAGTCGATCCATTTCCGCTCGCTCAACTCGGATTTCAGATACATTTGAGCAAACAGTTCATGATTGCCCATCAGTAGCTGCATCGAACCGTCCCGGATATAGGTGGCAATGTATTTCAGTAACGGGATACCGTCCGGCTCCCGATCGAGCAGATCCCCCAGGATGATCATATGATCTCTGTCTCCGGAGAAATCAATCTTGCATAGCAGCTCCTGAAAGTCTTTCAGATTGCCATGAATATCAGAAACTAAATACAGCATACCATCACCTCATATTTCAAGAACTTCTCATTCCCCTTTTACTCGCTTAGGCCTCTTCCAGATTTCTCCTGTAATCAGTCGCAGGTAAAGCATCAGAAAGATCGCAGAACTCTGTGGGATACCGCTCATTGGTGCATAAATTCCTACTTCATAATTACCTATCACACTTATGACCTGTAACAAATGGAAAAATAATATCAGAATTGTCAGCACGATAGCCACCAATCCCTGCTCAAAACCCAGACGGCCAATCCAAACCGTCAACCATACCAGAACTACGGCCAGTACCGGCTCTGCTGCCAGCAAGAGCCAGCCACATAAGGTCGGAGTCTGAACTGCTATCTGAAGTATATTCCACCTATGGATGGTCCCTGCACTGCCTCCTAATATATACAATCCGATATTTGTAATCAATATCGGTTCCATTGCAAATAAAACTGCCTCTCCGACTCTTCTTCTGATTGAAACATCAGAACCCACTCTGTAGAAAAGCTGAATAACCGCAAGACTTATTGCAACAATTCCTTCAAATGCAACCTGTTCCTGTGCATTTCCTATTACCATCGAAAGCGTAATGACTACCCAGACTGCAGCTATTATAATAAAATTATAGAATAATTGCCAGCCGACATTGTTTATACACGCAGTCACCACCATACTCCCAAAGACCACGATGAGAATCGCAATAAACAATGGGATATCCCATTTATTCCCTGTCTCAAAATAACTTATCAAATATAGCAACACACCATATAGAGTCATCCCTCCACCTATCACACAGAATTCTTTCAGACTAAACTCCTCACTGCGGATATGATTGTGAAATATCTTCTTTAACCAGTTATAAATCCTATGATACGGCACCAAGAACGTAACAATAGCTATCCCACCTGCTATAAGCCAGGAACGCCACCAGAACCTGCCACCTTCCAGATATCCCTGTGCAATCAGGTATTCCATCTCTACCCTTTTATTCAGTATGTCAATTGCAATGGTAACTGCAAGTAACACACCCCAAGCAATTAATGCCCTGCGACGATTCTTCCTATATGCTCTTTCTTCCACCGACTGCTCATCCTGTATAACCTGATCCATTCTCCTCGCCTCCGTTTATTGATCATAAATGTTCTGTCTGTCACGATACTGCACAATTAAAGTGCCACAAATATATGTACAAAGCGGTATTCCAATTCTCGCATCCGGCCAGTAGATATACGGACACACGAATGCCCCTGCTTCTGTCAGCACCTGAAAAACCGACAGCACCGCATATATGCTGAATATGCCGAATACGATTGCAGCATCTTTCTTTAACCCATCATGGATCAATTGATAAATTGCCTTTACAGCTGCCACTGATAGAACCACAAGCAGCACGCCAAAGGCACTTATGCCCCATATGCCTAATTCCTCTCTTATCAACGTTAGCATATAATTTCCGTTCTCAAGTGATATCGGCATATCTCCGGTTGTTATGTATATATTCCACAATGTCTCCCCTGCTGCCGGCTGCAGATCCCACACCTTACTCCAATGTCCGGTTGTCCAGATTATAAGCAGGATCGCCACTATCGTACTAATGATTATTCTTAAAATGCACCGCCATGCCGGCCTCTCCGGATGCCTGAACCATACAGTACACAAACACCATGTCAGCCCTTCAGCCAAAGTAACAAGAATTGCAAGGGTACTTTTATCACTAAGTGCTTCTATCATGTATCCATTAATAAATAATACAGAAGCACCGAGTAGCCACTGAATACCATTACCCTTTATCTGATCTGTCGCATCTGTGAGCACCAGTAATGAACCTAGCACAAGCCCTAAAACGCCATAATCCGCAATCCGTCCATCATAATAACCCATCTGCATCCAAATGCAGCATACTATTACCCAGACAGAATATAATACCAGTTCAAGCCATACAATCTGCCCCGGTTTCCATACTTTAACCTTCTTTCTTACAAACTTTGTAAGCAAAACCAATGCACTCCCCACCAGGGCACCAACTAAAATCGGAAATATGTAACGGATCACAGAGATTTCCATATGAAATACTCTGTTTCTTGCTATGCGACAGAGCAAATACAGACTTACATAGCATCCGAGCAGCACTGTCCCTAACAAGCAGGCATTGGAATCTTGCTCTTTCTTACAGTTCGTTATAGCAGCTTTCATTGCTCCATCCTCCCTGTTTGTTTTTGCAGTAGCAGCTTCCTTACTCGCAATTCAAAATCAACAATTTTCATATTATCTCTGGCATATAATTCCCGCCATTCCGTTTTGGTAAAATGAAGCCCATATGCATTACAATACCTCCGTATCCGCGCCGGATTCATACGAATCTCTTCTATTTTTATTATTCTGCAACACAGATCTGAAAACATTTCTACCGCCCTTTTTTGGTTTGTCGTTAATATGACCTTCCTGTTTCTTCTCCCCTGGTTGCCATTTGATATCCAATGCCTTAAGACGGATTTTATATTCTCCTGTGTCAAATACCTTCCACTGATTTCCTCAACATTTTCTATGACCAATACATTTGTATCTGGAATCTTTTTAAGCATATCTTCTGCAATCCCTTCCCTGACTGCTTCGTACAGAAGTCCAACAAATATATCTGCTTCATAAAATATTGCATTTGAATCCGCCTTTAAAACAGTTCTTAAAAATGAAGTTTTCCCTGATGCCGTAGGTCCATATAACATATAACAACCTGCATTACCATCCTGCCTCAGAATCCTTCTCATTCTTTTAAGATTCCGATTCTCATAAGCATAAAAATACATACTTAGCACTCCTTTCAGATCTCAAGTACTAATGTTTCCTTTTCTCCTATTCCGTGTAGTTATTGGGCTTTGATTTGGCATGCAACCTTACCCTCATGCATAACCTCATATGAGATTTCTGTCCGTCAGACCGGAGATTTGCCCATAAGTTAGTATGTTCCTCACATCCAACTTCCTTCAGATTCCATCTCACGATGGACACCCTTGCTTTCGGCTATATCCTTCCCACTACCGGGCGGATTCGGGACTTTAACCCGTTAGAAACGTGCGCCGCTAGGCGCACATGCAAATATGGGCAGAATCCGGAAAATCGGCTCTGCCCATTTGTAACTATTCATAAATCCTATATCGGTTTTTAACGTTTACACAAAACTTGAAACAGTCTCTACTGCACAGTTTATGGCATTATCAAGATATTCTCTGAACCTTTCACCGGAAAAAATTCATCATGAGCTTCTACTTTCAAAGCAGATGAAGAAATCAAAAACCTTATTGCAATATTTAAGAATACTTACCTTACAAACGATTCATCTGAAACTGCATCTACACACATTCCAGTAAGCAGCATTTTTATTTGTTCACTTGGAATACTGTTAAAACAATACAATACATCCCACTTTTCACCTACTAAAACCTTTGCATCTAATATATTGGATTTTATAAATAGAATATCTTACGAGGGATTTTGAGCTTTGAACCTTTCTAAATTCATAACTGACTCATTATATAATTCTTCAATAATCTCAACTCCTATCACTCTGCAACCAATCTCATTATTCAAGTAAAACGCAACCCTGCCTTTTCCACTACCAACATCACGGACTATATTATCATGTTGCAACCATTTGAGTTTTACTATTTCATCCAAAATCTGATATGGTGTAAGCTCATATCTATATATATTTGTATCATACACTTGAATACCTTCCGTGTGTGTGTTCATTTCACTTTCTAGATTATTCTCATCAAAAATTTCTATCCAAATCAACTCCATGATCCAACAACATTAGTTTAATATTTTATGAACATAAACATAAATTAAAAACAATCCGGCCATGGTGGACAATAACTAAAAATAAAAGGACAATTTATAGAATAATTAATCTATAGTATAAATTGCCCCTCTATTTTTAAAAAAAATATGTTCTTTTAAACATAACGTAGCAGAGCAGAATTACTTGCATGAACCGTCATGATCATCAGAATCAGGTCCACAACTTCCGCCTCCTAAGTAGCAAGCTCCAACCTGCTCTTCTGAAGTAGTTCCTTTAATTACTACCATAACCTTATCCTCCTTTCACAATTATTCTACATTTCAACTATAGTGTATCTAAATAGTATTGTAGTTTCATCGTAACAAGTTCTTCTGAGTTCATACATCCTTTTTTCCCATTTATAAACTCATAAATACAACCTCCACCGCACAAAGGAAACACTTTACAATCTCTACACATCACATTTATCCTATTGTCTTTCCATTTGTCCAGTTCATCTTGATTTGTTTCACCATCTAAATAACCAACGATACTTTTACAATCTCTATCACATTTTATTATATATCCAGAAGGCAAATACAACTTACTATACTCCCCCCCTGCCAAACACGTATTAAAGTTGTTTTTTATAGAGCCCAATATATCTCCACAAAAACCACATTCAACCAGTTTTTTAAAGATAGTAAAATCATTTACCGCCGAAGATTCCTTACTATTATCAGTATCAGTTCTGAATATTTTATTTGCATAAACAACCACATCTTTTTTTTGTGGTAACACGTCACTAAGAACACCTATTAATTCTAGTATTTCGTTAACATTGTTATCATCATAATTGATTCTGATCTGTATCCTTATACCCGCCTTTATTATTGCTCTAATACGTTCAATCACTAAATCAAATCCATTATCAAAATTGTATCCTTTTATATTTTCATAAGTTGTTTTCAATCCATCAATTGTTATTTGAACTGCCTTTAAGTTCCATTCTGCAATAGCATGTTCAATCAATTTATCAGAAAACAGTACTCCATTAGTATAAATTGAACTTCTAAATTCAACATCAGAAGGAAGCGACTTTTTTAATTCTTTAGCTATAACATCAATTACATTTACATTCAAAAGTGGCTCACCGCCAAACCAGATTACATACAATTTTTTTGAATTTTCCTGCTTACCAAGAATATAATCAACGATTTTATTTGCTGTTTGCAAGGACATACTTTCCCGAACAAAACTATCTTCAAAACAATAGTGGCAATGTGCATTACAGTATGTTGTGGCATAAATTGTATGACTTCTTATTGTCTCTTTGTCCCAAGCAATATTTGCATTAATAATATCTACAGTCTCCTCATACTCATTATCAAAATCATTAACATAAATCCCTAAATCAGATAGTTCTTTTTCATAGTCTGCACTTATTCCCTCATACTTTGTCCATTCATCGTTGTCCAAAATTATACAATTTCGAGTTTTAGTATTAAATATTAAATTTTTATCTTTATGTTTAACTTCTATATTATACATGGACTTTTTCATAATCTTCTTCACCATTTAAGCATTTATTCAAATACGCAATTAATTTGTGTTTTATTAATTCTTCTGAAACAAAACAACCCTTTTTTTGATTATGTGTCTCATACTTGCACCCTCCTCCACATACTGGAAAAAGATTACATAACAAACACTCTTCATTCATCAATCCGCTACACCACTTTGATACTAACTTATTTTTAATTCCAAAAGATGCATTACCGACAATATCTCCTTTAGAAATTGCTTGTGCACATTTTCCAATATCACCATTTGGTAAATACATTTCATTATATAAATTCCCAGCTGTACATGAAATCATATTTGGCTTAATTGTTTCCAATATATTCTTTATAAAACCTTTCGAATACAATTTATCCCATATTTTTATGTCATTATCAACGCTTGCAGCTTTACTATTGTCATTATTATCATCTGAAAATATTTTATGAGCATATACAAACAACATCGTTTTATCTATAAACTCCTCAGAAATATAGTCAATAAGACCAAGTATCTCACCAACATTATCATCACTGTAATTTATGCGGATTCTAACTTTAATTCCTGCTTTCATTAGTGTATGAATGTTATTAATTATCCTTTCAAAAGAATCTTTAATACCAAATTTCTTAATCCTCTCATATGTTGCCTTTAATCCATCTATTGTAATCTGAACAGAATTCAAATTCCAAGTGTCGATTGCTCTACGAACTGTTGGCTCATCAAATAAAATCCCATTTGTTATCATAAAAGAATTATATTCCACATCATTTGGTAAATTTTTCTTTAATTTATAAGATATGTAATCCATAATGTCCTTATTAAGCAATGGTTCCCCACCAAACCATGTAATAGTAAGCTGTTTTGCATTTCCTTGTATATCAAGTATTCTTTCAACCACTTTATCTGCAACAGATTTATCCATTGCCTCACTTATGACATTCTTTTCAAAGCAATAGTAACATTTTGCATTACATTTAGTCGTTGTATAAATTCTATGTTTTCTACACTTTTGATTATATAAGTCAGTGTTCCTCTGATAATAATAAAAAGCCTCATTCAATTCATCATATTCATCTTCAACATACATACCTAATTCATTGAATATAATTAAATCATCACCTGTCGCAATATTTAAAAACCTATTATATTCATTTTCATCTAAGATAACACAAGTTGATTTTAGCAAATTATAAATCAACCATTTGCCTTTAGAACATACACATATATTATATTTCGACAATTTCATTTCTATCACCATCATTTAATACTAATAAATTATTTTTTTGTTTCATCACTTCACAGATTATTTCTTCAGTTTTAGTATTATTCTGAAAAAAAGCAATCAACGCCAAAATTGTTGTTATACTTGTTTCTTTTTTCCAGTCTCTATACTATTGTATGGCTGTCTTGAAATTCCTATTGCCTCAGCAACATCTTTCTGAGACAGTTTTGCCCTCGCACGCATCACTGGCAGCTCATCTATAAAAGCTTGTTTAATGTTATATCCATTATCAAATTTATACTTAATTTCCATGTGAAATCCTTCTCATACTTATACCACATCTACATTTACATTTTGTCGTGTACAACGACACAATGTAACATTATCTACACCTTCAAAAAAGTAAACCCTTATATTCATTATTCTAAGATTGTAGCGTTACAATTGATGTGACACCTTACTCCTATACAAAAAACGGTTAAGTACTTTAGAATTTTAATCGCCAAACCAAAATCCCACAGAAAAGGAGTACTTAACCGTCATGAATACAATAACATATTCACAACGATATTTGCCACATGAAATTTCAACTAAATATTATGCCGTTAAACTCTACCGTACCGGCGTTGGTGTTTCTTTCGTTTGTCGAAGATACCACATATCAAAGTCTTCCCTCATGCGTTAGAATAAAAAGTTTGATGGTTCAAAAGCTTCCCTGCTTGATAAATCCCATAGACCGCATTCTAAGCATCCCCATGCACACACAGATGAAGAACTGAAATGGATCCGGGATTACCACAGACGCAATCCTAAAATATCTGTCTGCGAATTGTATGGCAAGCTCCGCACTGCAAAAGGTTATTTCAAGCATCTCAGTTATCGAAAACTTAGTTACGCTCTTCCACAATGAACAAATGTAACCCCAAACCTTTTGCCACTTCTTTTTATATGTAATCTGTAATAGACCTTTTGAACCGTACCATCTCTAATCTTTTTCTACCTTTTTCCAAACAGCAGAAAGTAATCCCATTTTATATCAAGGGCATTAATACTCATATTAATTCCCCTTTTGATTATTATACTGTATCTTTATTTCATTTAGGTCTTTTCGCAAGCGACATTCCCGCCTTTTTTACTATTTTTTGACAGTAACCTCTTTAAATTCATTGGCTATTTTGTAAATTTATTATTGACATTCCATCCATTTTGTTATATTCTTGTATTAAATTATTTTACATTTGTACTATTGGTCTTATTACAATCTTTACATAGGAGGATTTTATGTCTTTTTCTTTTACTTCCTTGTCTTCTGACACTATCTTTTCAGAACAGCTTGAAGCCGCCACCGGACAGATTGATTACACATTATTAAATGATTATATGTTTCACATCGTACTGCAGAATAATGAACCAGTTTTACGCGGACTAGTCAGCTCTTTACTCCATCTACCACCCACTGAGATTCTCTCCATTCAGATTATGAATCCAATCCTACCGGGGGAAGCCATTTCAAACAGAGAGTTTGTACTAGATATTCAGATTTTTCTTAATAACAATACCTATCTGAACCTGGAACTGCAGGTTGAAAATGAGGGAAATTGGCCAGACCGCTCTCTCAGTTATCTCTGCCGAAGCTTTGATCAGCTTTATCGAGGACAAACATATGAGACCGCTCTGCCAACTATTCATATTGGTATTTTGGATTATGATCTGTTTCCGGAATCTCCTGCTTTTTATACTAAAAATATGATTATGAATACTATCACTCACAAAGTTTTTAATGACAAATTCATTCTGAGTGTGTTATGCTTAACTCAAAGAAACCTGGCAACTGAAGAAGATCGTCTCTGGCAGATTGATACCTGGGCGGAACTCTTCAAAGCAAAAACATGGGAGGATATCAAGATGATTGCACAGACAAACCATACTTTGACCAATGCGGCCGAATCCCTGTTTCAGTACAATGGGGATGACATGATACGTCAACGCTGTCTCGCCCGAGAAGACTACGAGCGCCATGAGCGTACTGTTAATAAAAAGATTCAGGATCTTACACAATCACTGACAGAATCCAAACAACGTATTGCCGAACTGGAAGCCGAGCTTCGCTCTCACAACATCCAGCCTTAGAGAATCTGAGGCCGCATTTTGCGACCTCAGACCATCTGCAATATGCAGTTTTCACATATCCCCTGCTTGATACCCTATCCTTACAGACCGAAGCTCTTTACGATCTTCCGGAACTCCGGGCAGCCGGCAAATGCTTCTAATACGCTCTTCCTGCTTTCGCCCCGGTTCAGACGACCTACCCAGTAGTTTAAGCCTCCCCGATCTGCTTCTCGTCCCATAAAGGTCCGATAAAGCACTTTTACATAAGCTGTGTTATTCAACTTCTTATTCGTGAACTCCGGCGCAAAGAAGAATTGTTCTGCCACCTGTACCGGCGTCTTACGTCTTGCATTGATCTCTGCAGTCCAGTATTTTAATCCTGCGATTTCCGGATTTCTTCCCAATGCCTTTGTATAAATTCGTGCTACATAGGCTTCGGTTTTCGTATAATTACGTACTGTGATCTTACAGGTTGCCTTCTTCCCGCTGCCATCCTTTGCCGTACAGGTAATCGTAACTGTTCCTACTGCTTTAGCTGTTACCTTTCCAGTACCGCTGACAGTTGCAATTCTGGTATTAGAGGACTTCCATGTAACTGCCCGATTGCTTGCATTTGTTGGTGTAACCGTTGCTTTTAGTGTCAATGCATCACCTTTGACCAGCGTTGCACCGGTTTTATTCAGTTTGATGCCAGTTACTTTCACAACTGTCGGTGCCGGATTCGTCACTGTCACCCTGCAGGTTGCCTTTTTGCCACTTCCATCCTTTGCAGTACAGGTAATGGTAGCTGTTCCTGCTGCCTTTGCGGTTACCTTACCACCGGATGTAACCGTTGCCACTGCTTTATTGGAAGATCTCCATGATACGGTTTTATTACTTGCATTTGTCGGAGATACTGTTGCAGATAACTGCAATGTCTTCCCTTTCACAAGACCGGCACTGGTCTTATTTAATGTTATTTTTGAGACCTTTACCACCGATGGTGCCGGTGGATTCGGTGCCGGTGCGTCCGGATTCGCTGTCTTTTCTATAGAGAATAACTGTGCCTTATTTCCGTTACTTCTACACATCTGAACATTGCTTCCTTCACCCTGCTCAGAGTTTGCAATATCAAGAATGCACTCCGAGCACTGTGACTGCAGCTGACAGGTACCGGTGTTTCCATATAGATACCAATGCTGAGCAGGATGCCCCCAATATCCATAAGTCTGTACATTAATTCCGGATACAGTTCCCGCGCCCTGCACATCCAGTACATTTCCATCCAAACAATTGTAAATAACATAGGCTCCATCACTTCGGCGAACAAAATGCCAGATCTGACGTCTGATATTATCACAGTTTCCTTTACTGCGGATAGATACATTGCTGGAGTCATTCGTCAAAACCTTACTTGCCAGATTGCTGTAAATATATGCATAGAAGTCATCTCCCATATTTGCTGGGTTATCCGGCAGGATTATGAATGCATTGACCTGATCTATACTGAATGACTGCGCCTGATAGCCGTTATACGCACACATCTGAATGTTTGTCCCATCCTCTTTTCCGGAGTTCGCCACATCCAGAACGCATTCCGTGCATTGTGCCCTCAACCGGTAGTTTCCATAACTACCATAAACGAACCATCGCTGTGCAGGGTGTCCCCAGTAACCTAATGTCTGTACATTCGCACCCGAACCGGTTCCTGCCCCTTCTACCTCTAACACATTTCCGTCCAGACAGCTGTAGATAATATAAGAGCCATCACTCTGACGAACGAAGTTCCAGATCTGACGTTTAATTGCCTCCCGGCTGTCACCATAACTGCGGATAGATACATTTCTGGAATCATTGGTCAATGGCTTCTCTGCCAGATTACTACGGATATAGGCGTAGAAGTTATCCCCCAGATAGACTGGGGTATCAGAGCTCACGCCACCGCGATTGATCAGGATGGTACACATTTTATTGGCGCTTCCTGCTCCATAGTTCCATACACGTTCATCAATATCCCTTGTATGACCAGTTACAATTGGAACACCATTGCTATTATATCCAATACAAATGGTTGCATGCCCCCAATAATTCTTTCCCTTCCACTCATAAATAACCGGATTGCCGGGATAGATTTGATCTGCAGTCGGATTTTCAATTACCTGATATCCCCTTGCCTGCATTGCTCTTACAAAACTGGGAACTCCTACCCAGGAACTGGTATATGGCTGCCAGTCACCACCAAGCTCAAGGCCACCGGCTCTCAAACATTGGGATACGAAATTCATACAGTCACCACCGGATCCTGTATAATCGTTATAAGCGGGATTTCTCCTTGATCCACCCCATTGTCTTGCATATGCAGCCGCACTTGCAGGATCATACCCACTTGCTGCTACCTTCGTCACAGGCGTCAGAATCCCTGTACTTGTCAGTACCACTGCAAGTGCTATCAGAATTCCAAGCCATCGTTTTCTGTTTCTTACTTTCTGCTTCATAATTTGTCTCCTCCTTTTCTATTTGTTTCCTCTATCCATCCTTTATTGTAATCATTTCTCCGGATTTTGGGTCTTTTCACACAAGACATTTCCGTCATTCTCTCGCAACAGACCCGACCAGTTCTGTCCTCTTCAGTCCGTATATTTCTGAGAAATAACAGATTTCATTATTTACCACGTCTGCAGAATAGATTCCCTTTTCCAGACAATATTTCACGATCTGATCCGTCAGGCTTCCTTCCTCAAAATGATATCCGGCCAGATAAAGCAGCTGTTCTGCCTCCCGAATGCTAAGTCCCAATGCCAGACAATATGCCATTGCGGTTGTCTTATATGGCTTATATTGATCGGTTGCATGTTTTAACTTATTGTGGACCCTGCGGTCAATACTGCCCCGTTGATAAATACTGCATTCCTTAAGGAACTGCTTTTTATCCAACATTTCCTGCATCCGTGTTAATACATATTTTCGGAAATTCATCTTCGGTTTCTGTACATAATGTTCATCCAGATATGCCTGTATTTCGCTTTCGATGTTTGTCACTCATTTTCATCCCCTTCCGCTTCCTCTATGCCCATTCGATGTTCACAATCTTCCGGCTGCATATATGGACTTTGCTGAGATTTCCCGGTTTCTCTCTTGTCAGGTATTGTAGAATATGCTAAACTTAATTTACTTTTGTCGTTGCAGACGCTACATGTGAACCGTTGATCTGTCTCTAAAATAGCCTTTGCGGCGACCGATAGCTAGATTACGAAGTATTACAGAACACTTAGTAATACGCGAATTGGGGGAATGTTTATGAATTTTCGCAACGCAGTATCTGATACTGTTCCATCGGTAGAAGCGATTTGTACGAATGTACTGAAGATGAATCCTTTTTCATATGATTTAGGGAAACCGTCAAACCGGACTATGGCATATTCATTATTCTTTTATGCAGAATGCCTGACACCGGATTCCTCGGAAGAGGAGATTCTTGCACAGTCCATATTTACAGATGATTTTATTCGCAGGCTATCTCATATTGATCTGACACATGACACACAATATGAGAATCCGCTGCTTTACTATATAATTCACCGTACGGAACCGTTTCCGACGAGCAGTAAATATAGCCAGTTTCTATCGAATTTATTTCAGAAAAATTATTCCGG
>ULWZ01012756.1_pt1 | contig 47724 bp, 26 predicted proteins | sample 1960811 | NCBI WGS metagenome assembly ULWZ01 (sample SAMEA4835825, study PRJEB28245) | human gut metagenome | biome: gut microbiome; material: fecal sample | place: Denmark | collected 2008 | reverse complement strand
AGCTGTAATTGACTACTCCTGCGGTAAACGAAGGAGGGTCATAGATATGACAGAAAAGAGAAAATATTATGGGTTAAAAAATGACTACATGTCTTGTCATGAGGAGGGATCCAGCGAAGCTGGGAGGAGTCCTGATGACCAATGCAGTTCTGCAAAAGAATGAAGATGTGTTACGAAATCTTCTGGCAACTCTCTTGGAGATGGATGAGGCGGATATTGTAAGCTGCTTCCAACGTATCATATTGGTATTTTAGATTTTTGACAAGAGATATCCCTTGTCTGACGATAAAACAACGAAGGAAGGCGAGCCGAATGGGAAATGCAAAACGACAAAGCCGAATGAATGACGCCATCGTGATACTGTTGGTTCTGATTGCGTATGTTTCACGCTTTTTTGCAATGCATTGTCAGGACCACGAACTTGGGCTTGCCTTGTCCCTTTTAAGAGCCTTTATTTATACAGGACTTTTTGCCGCTTGGAGTGTTTCAATTTACCACCGTATTCTGCAAAAACAGGTAAGGCAGTATATGATAGCGGTTGCTGTCCTTGCGGTATTTTGGATGGTTGTCCGCACTTTGAAATACCACTTTGTGACCGAGCCGAATGTGTTGCGATATTTATGGTATTCTTATTATATTCCGAATCTTCTCATTCCGCTGAACGCACTGTTTGTAGCTCTGTATGTGGGAAAGCCGGAAAACTACCGTATTTCAAGACGGGCGATGGCACTTCACATACCTGCTCTGGCGCTGATTCTGCTCGTGCTTACCAACGACCTGCACCAGCTTGTGTTCGCCTTCCCGTCAAATGCGGTTGTGTTTACCGATAAAGATTACGATTACAACATCGGTTTTGTACTTGTGTTTGTTTATCGGGTGGTTATTATTTTAGCGGCGCTTGGAATTCTCATCTACAAGCAGAGAAACAAAAATCTGCGGAAAATTCTCATCATCCCACTGATTCCCCTTGCGTTTAATGCAATCTACAGCCTGCTTTACGCTTTTGAGTTTCCCTGGCTGCGCACCGTTTTTGGTGATATGACCGTTATGGAGTGTGTGCTGAACATTCTCTTTTTAGAGTGTTGTATCCGCTGCGGACTGATTCGCTCCAACACCGGCTACGATAAGCTGTTCCGTTGTTCGGGACTTCGTGCGATTATTACAGATAAAAATTTCAACACGCTCCTTGCTTCCGATAACAGTTCCGTGCCTACTGCCGAGCAAATGCGGCAGACCGAAAAAGAGCCGGTTGCTTTGGAAGGCGGACTCCGACTTTCCGGTGCGCCTATCTCTACGGGATATGTGCTGTGGGAGGAAGATGTGTCGGAACTTAGCGAGGTTTTGGCAGAATTGGAAGCCGTGAGCGACTATCTTGCAGGTAAGCGAAAGGTGCAGGAGAAGGAACACGAAACAAACCTTGAGCGGCAAAAAGCAGTGGAAAGAAACCGCCTGTATAATAAGGTAATGACAAAGACCTATCCGCAGATACAGACCTATGCCGAGCTGACAGAGCAGCTTGACCAAACAGACGATCCGGAGGAAATCCGCCGCATTTCCGCACAAATTGCCGTAATCTGTGCCTATATTAAACGCCGTGACAATCTGATATTCCTTGATGAAAGCAAGGAACAGAACAGCCGCAGCGAAATGAAATTCGCATTGGAAGAAGTGATTAACGCCATCCGCTTGTGCGGTGTTACCTGCGAATGCTCCGTAGATATAACCAATGCGGTGAGCTTTGGTGAGGTTGCTTATCTCTTTGAAGCGTTTTATGCCGTTGTGACGACGTGCCTGGACTCCCTTTCTATGCTGCTTGTGTATGTGAATGAAGTAAACAGCTCGGCGGTTTTGACGCTGCGCCTTGTTACAAACCGTGATATTAGTGACCTTATGCCCGACTGTGCCGAAGCCTATTGGGACGAAGATTGCTGGGTGGTAACGGTGAAAAAGCAGATGGGAGGTGTTTCGAGGTGATAGAGAAAAGACTTCGCAGGCGTTCCGTAAAGGAAGCGTTTGATAATCTTCCGAGCGGTATCTGCTACTTTGACAAGAATGACATTCTCCGCCTTTGCAACCGACAGATGTATCGCATTGTGTTTGCACTTGCAGATTGTGAATTGCAGGACCGCAAAAATCTCGATTTAATTCTGAAAGAACCGCCTGCCAAAAGCGGCGTAATGTGTGACAAAAACAACTATCTCTTTCCTGACGGCAAGGTGTGGAAAATTACAAAGAAGTCCGTCACAGACGAAAATAAGGAAGAATACACCGAATACCTTGCCTTTGATGTAACCGAGCTGTACCGCCGCAAGCAGGAGCTTGAAATAAGCAATGCCGAGCAGCAAGAGGTAATGAATAGAATGGAAAATATCGCACGAAACATCGTGGCGATCACCCGTGAGGAAGAAATCCTTTCTATGAAAATGAAGATACATAATCAGCTCGGTTTTACCCTGCAATCCACCCGTAAGTTTATAGCGCAGGGGTGTCCTGCGGACAAAAAAGAGCAGTTAATTGCACAGCAGCGAAAGATGGCGAAAACATTGCTCGGCGAAACGGGCAACACCGATGAAGTTGACGCTTATGCCGAGATAAAGCATATTGCCGACCACTTGGGCATTCGTATTGTTACTACCGGCGAACTGCCGCAAAATGAGCAGCAACGCAATCTTGTGACAATGGCTGTCTGCGAATGCCTGACCAACACCGTGCGTCACGCAGGCGGCGACGAGGTGTATGTGAAGATAGATAAAGGCAGCGAAAACCTTGCCGTAACCGTTACCAACAACGGAACACCGCCGAAAAGTGAGATTACACCGGGCGGAGGGCTTATCTCCCTGCGGGATAAGATTGAACGCTTCGGCGGCACGATGCAGCTTGTAAGTTTACCTGAATTCAAACTGACCATAACACTGCCTGATAAGGAGGAAGCAAAATGACAAGTGTACTGATTGTAGAAGATGAACGCCTTGCAAGCGGTATGCTTGCGCAGATGGTAAATTCAGCGTCCGATCGGTATAATCTTGTGGATATGATAAAAGTTGCCGCAGGAGCCGAAATGTATTGCATCAAAGGCGGCGTGGATTTGATTCTGATGGATGTCTGCACCGCAGGAAACTCCAGCGGACTGGAAGCGGCGGCAAAAATCAAAAGCCGTTATCCGAAGGTGAAAATTATTATTACCACCTCTGCTCCCGAATACCGTTTTATTCAAATGGCGAAAGATGCAGGCGTGGAAAGCTTTTGGTATAAGGAATACAGCGATGAAGATTTGCTGGATATTATGGACCGAACGGTTGCAGGTGAATCGGTCTATCCGTCAGAACAGCTCGATATCCCCATAGGCTGTGCCTCAAGCTATGAGTTTACCCCAAAAGAACTGGAAACTCTTTACTGGCTGATCAAGCTCGGAAGCGTGAAGCTGATAGCCGAGAAAATGAATATTTCGGTAGCCGGCGTAGATAAGCATATCAGAGAACTGAAGGACAAAACTGGCTGCTCTACCACAACCGAGCTTGCCCTGCTTGCTCACAGTACAAAGTTGGTTTTGCCCGAATATTAAATAAGTTAGCAGTTGCACCCGATTGAGAACTCAATTCTGAGAACTCGGTCGGGTGTTTTTTTATTGAACGAAAAAATTTTTTCAAAAAGGTAAGGAAATCCTTACTGTGTTTTGTGAAAGTATCGGATATAATATGAAAAAATAACGGATAGCCGTTATCCGTTAAACCAAAATAGGAGGAATAAATTGTGCAGAGGGTGCTAATCAATATGCAGAACTATGTAATGGGCGAAGCTGTGGAGCAGACGCTGAAGAATGCCGGCGACTTTCAGATCGAGGTTGTAGAAAATCCGGAAGAAGTTGTAAAAAAGCAGTTCGGCTTTGCCGCCACCGTTGTGCTGATGGAGGTCACGGGCTACACGCCGTATAAGCTCTGCGAGCGTATGCTTATCCGTGACGAAATCAGGAAGCAGGACCCGCAGTGCAAAATCGTGCTGATGGTGGACGAAAACGCCGACAGGCAGCTTGCCACCGAGGTCAAGCAATTAAAGAAGGACGGTCTTATCGACCAATTCATTTACGGTTCAACCAGTGCGGCATTCCTTGCGGCGCTGATGGAAACGGTTTGAAAGGCGGTGGTTTGGGATTGGAAGTATGTAACGTCCCGCTTTTCCTGTCTGGAAGAAGTCGGGACCACTCGTGGGAACCTTCCCACAACAGCCTGCCGAAAGGCAGAACAAAAAATATTATCTAAAAGGAGGAAACTTTTATGAAAGAAAAATGGAAATCCAAGCGCTTGCTGAGTTTGTTGTTGGCACTGGTGATGGTCGTGGGGATGCTGCCATCTACGGTTGCTTTTGCAGCCACCGGCAGCGGAAACTCTGCAAGCGATCCGGTTGTGGTTTCTGACTTTGCTGAATTTAAGACAGCAATGGAAGACAGTACCATTCAATATGTGAAGCTGACAGGAACAAAAACCGAAGACCTTCCCGCTAATACAAGTCTAGAGGCTGCGATTACAGTTGTGGGAACAAAGTATCTCACAATAGAAGGAAATACTACTTTCGCCTCAAATGGCGGTCATGGTTATGACTGCCTGTTAGTGGTTATGGGAACAGCAAATCTGTATGTTTCAGGAACAGGAACGCTCCAGTTTTCTCCGCAATTAAGTGGCGGCACCAATGCGGTAATCCGTCAGGATGGCGGTAATGTTTCGGTAACTGGAAATGTCACTTTAAAAAGCCAGTCAGTTAACTACGCAACTTATGGTTATTCAATCAATCATCATTATGGCAAGCTTGACATCGCAAGCGGAAATCTAATCGGCTCTTCGGCAAAAGAAGGAGTTGATAATTCTGCAGTTGCTGTTAAATGTGATGATGCCTCCGATGTCACAATAACCGGTGGAAAATTTGAAGTTGTTTTGTATAATGGCGTAGTTAAGAAACAACCGGGATTGATAATTTCTGATAAATCTTCCACTAAGGGTGTTAAGCTTTCTGGCGGATCTTTTATCAATGGTATTGTAACTGGTTCTCGTACCACAACTTATCAAGACTATCTTGTTAAAGGATGTGAAGCTACAGAAGAAGCTGACGGTACAATTACAATTGATAATAGTGCGACAACGCCAGAAAAAATTTCAACTGTATCTGTCACGGTAGCTGCGCCAGTTGCAGGTGCAACTGCACCTAAGAATATCCCTGCCACCGTGCCAAGTGATGCAAATTATACGGCAGAACTGCTTTTCTGGGTTGACAAAGCCAGCGTACAAGATGTAGATACATTTGAAGCAGGACACAGCTACTATGCTCGTGTGGAAGTTACACCTAAAGCAGGATATGAACTTGCTGCCAATCCTGTTGTCACAATCAATGGAAAGGAAACACATGTTTCTCTTCCTGGATTCTTTGACTCTGCTGATTTCGCTGTCAGCGTTGAAGGCACCGACAATTATGTGACGGAGGCGGCGGTGCAGATCGAAGAGCCGGTGGCCGGAGTGAAGCCCCTGGGCACCGAGAGCATCACCGTGCTCAGCGACAATAAGGATAAGATCAAAAGGGCTGTTATGTGGTGGTACGGCATGCAGGACGGCGAAACGGCGTTTGTGATCGACCAGGAATATACGGCCGTCGTTCAGCTGACACCGCAGGAGGGGGTGACCTTCGCCCCCGATATGAAGCTGACTGTAAACGGCAAGGTCGCGGACATAATGCCGAAAGGTTCCAGCGGCACTGTCCAGTTCCATGTAAAGTTCACCGCAGTTGCCCCCCCTACAGACCCTAACTATGTGAGGGAGGCAGCGGTGCAGGTCGCAGCGCCGGTGGTCGGAGAGAAGCCGTCTTTCAATGGTATCACCGTGACCAGCAGCAATGCGGATAAGATTAAAGTGGCCTATGTATTATGGACCCAAACATCGTTTGTCGCCGGTCAGGAGTATGAGACCATTGTTTATCTGGAGCCGAAGGAGGGCGTGACCTTCGCCGACGATATGAAGCTGAATGTAAACGGCGAGGTCGTGGAACGGTCGCGGAGACTTAACAACGACGACCGCTCTGCCCAGTTCAAGATAAAGATGACCGCAGTTGACCCATCCACACCCGCACCCACCGAGTACACCATCACCTTTGACGGCAACGGCGGCAGCGGCAACATGGATTCCGTGAACGTCAAGGCAGAGACAGCTTACAGCCTGCCCGCTTGCGGCTTCACCGCTCCCGAAAAAAAGCAGTTCAAGGCATGGGAAATAGGCGGTACGGAGTATAAGGTGAACGCCTCTGTGACCGTCACCGCTGACATTACAGTCAAGGCGCTGTGGGAGGACGTGCCTCCCGCTCACGAACACAGCTACAGTTCCGATTGGAAGTACGATACCAATAATCACTGGAAAGAATGTTCCTGCGGTGAAAAGTCCGAAATGGAAGGACATACACCGGGAGCAGCGGCAACAGAAACCACTCCGCAGACCTGTACGAAATGCGGTTATGTAATCAAGGCTGCATCTGTTAAACCTACAGAGCCGACAGATCCGAACAAACCTGCGAAACCTACAGAGCCGACAAATCCGAACAAACCTGCGAAACCTACAGAGCCGACAAATCCGAGCGAGCCTGCTAATCCGACTGCGCCGAACGGAGCGAAAAAGGTAAACGGCGATTACGTAAACACAAAATACAAAAAGGCTTCAATTAAAAAGCTGAAAAAAGGCAAAAAGAAAATTACCGTTCAATGGAAAAAGGTAAGCGGTGTTAAGGGATATCAAATTCAATATTCCACATCAAAGAAATTTACCAAAAAGACCACAAAAAGCGCAACAATTTCAAAGCAGAAAACAACGTCAAAAACGCTCAAAAAGCTAAAATCGAAAAAGAAATATTATGTGCGCATAAGAACCTACAAAACCGTGAAATTCAACGGCAAAACGGTCAAGGTTTATTCCTCGTGGTCAAAGGTAAAATCCATTAAAACAAAATAGGCATAACAAAAGGCACCGAAATTCGGTGCCTTTTTATGGATAAAAAGTGGGAATCCTCGGTAATTCAATTGCCGCAGATGAAAGCGCGTAACCACAGGTTACATTGGAGACTTTAACGTCTCTTCTTTTTTGAATTTATAAACATATATTGCATATATGTTATCGTAATCCCTGCATTCTCCTCTTGACAATTCCGATCGCGTGGAATTATAATTCCACGTAGATAATGACTATGACGAAGACAGTAGATCATTTGTAAAAGGCAAAGCGAGTCGGTGATGGTGAAAGACCGGTGCGAGTAGCAGATGATTGAATATCACTTCTGAGTTGCAGGCTGAAAGATTGAAAATGAGTAGGTTCTGCCGTATCCGTCTCGTTACGACGGGCGCATATAAATCGAAAGTGAGTATGCAGTAACAGGTGGTTTCGGAGCTATTACCCCCGTCCTTTTACAGGACGGGGGTTTCTTGTAATAGGAAACTTCGTTTCTATTACACAAAAAAGCTCCGCGGGGATGTGCACTGCGGCCTACAATGTAGACGTCGCAAGCGACCGCCGCAGGCGCGAGAAATCCGGAAGCACGTTAGTGCGGCTGATGCGAAGCAGTAGGGATTTCGAGTGGGGAATAGGAACAAAATCCCCGATACCGCACATGCATACGAAGTGAAGAAACAGTAAACAGGAGGAAAACGAAGATGTATCAAAAAGTATCCACGAATCTGAATTTCGTAGACCGCGAAAAAGAAACAGAAAAATTCTGGCGCGAAAACGATATTTTCCAGAAGAGCATGAAAGCAAGAGAAGGCTGTCCGACTTATACCTTTTATGATGGCCCGCCAACTGCAAACGGCAAGCCGCATATCGGACATGTCCTGACTCGTGTTATTAAAGATATGATCCCGAGATACCGTACCATGAAGGGATACATGGTACCTCGTAAGGCAGGCTGGGATACCCACGGCTTACCGGTTGAACTGGAAGTTGAAAAGATGCTTGGTCTGAACGGAAAAGAGCAGATCGAGGAATACGGTATTGAGCCATTCATCGAAAAATGTAAAGAATCCGTATGGAAATACAAAGGAATGTGGGAAGATTTCTCAGGAACTGTCGGTTTCTGGGCTGATATGGATAACCCATACGTAACGTATGATGACAATTTTATCGAGTCTGAGTGGTGGGCACTGAACCAGATCTGGAACAAAGGCCTGCTTTACAAAGGCTTCAAGATCGTTCCGTATTGCCCACGCTGTGGTACCCCTTTATCGACAGCAGAGGTTTCACAGGGCTATAAAACAGTCAAAGAGCGTTCTGCCATCGTTCGTTTCAAGGTGACGGGAGAAGATGCGTATTTCCTGGCATGGACAACAACACCATGGACATTGCCAAGTAACGTGGCTCTCTGCGTAAACCCGGATGAGGAATATGTAAAAGTAAAAGCTGCTGACGGCTATACTTACTACATGGCAAAAGCACTTCTGGATACTGTTTTATCTTCCAGACTGGCGAACGAAGAAAATGGCAACAAGGCATATGAAATTCTGGAAACCTACAAAGGAAAAGATCTGGAATACAAAGAATATGAACCGTTATATGCCTGCGCAAAGGAAACGGCAGATAAACAGAACAAGAAGGGCTTCTTTGTGACATGTGACAGCTATGTAACCATGTCAGACGGTACAGGTATCGTACACATTGCACCTGCATTCGGTGAAGATGATGCGAATGTCGGACGTAACTATGATCTTCCGTTTGTACAGTTTGTAGACGGCAAAGGCCAGCTGACAGAAGAAACACCTTACGCCGGCAAATTTGTAAAGGATGCGGATAAAGACGTTCTGATCGATCTTGATAAAGAAGGAAAACTGTTTGACGCACCGAAATTCGAGCATGAATATCCACACTGCTGGAGATGTGATACACCACTGATCTATTATGCAAGAGAATCCTGGTACATCAAAGAAACAGCAGTCAGGGATGACCTGATCCGTAACAACAATACGGTAAACTGGATTCCGGAATCTATCGGAAAAGGCCGTTTCGGTAACTGGCTTGAAAATATCCAGGACTGGGCAATTTCCCGTAACCGTTATTGGGGTACTCCTCTGAACATCTGGGAATGCGAAGGATGCGGACATCTGGAATCGATCGGAAGCCGCGCTGAGCTCGCTGAGAGAAGCGGAAATCCTGATGATGCCAAGGTAGAGCTGCACCGTCCATATATCGATGCTGTTACATTTACCTGCCCGGACTGTGGCAAGACAATGAAGCGTGTTCCTGAAGTAATCGACTGCTGGTTCGATTCAGGTGCCATGCCATTTGCACAGCATCATTATCCGTTTGAAAATCAGGATCTGTTCAAGCAGCAGTTCCCGGCGCAGTTCATTTCAGAGGCTGTTGACCAGACACGTGGCTGGTTCCACTCCCTGATGGCAGAGTCTACTCTCCTGTTCAACAAAGCACCGTATGAAAACGTTATCGTGCTCGGACATGTACAGGATGAAAACGGACAGAAGATGAGTAAGTCAAAGGGCAATGCGGTTGATCCGTTTGATGCACTTGCTACTTACGGCGCAGATGCGATCCGCTGGTACTTCTACATCAACTCCGCACCATGGCTGCCTAACCGTTTCCATGGCAAGGCAGTACAGGAAGGACAGCGTAAGTTCCTCGGAACACTCTGGAACACCTATGCATTCTTTGTTTTATATGCCAATATTGACGGCTTTGATGCGTCTAAATATACACTGGAATATGACAAGCTCCCGGTTATGGATAAGTGGCTCTTATCCAAATTAAACTCTCTGATCACAGAGGTGGATACAGACCTTGAAAATTACAAAATCCCTGAGACTGCAAGAGCACTTGATGATTTTGTAGACCAGATGAGTAACTGGTATGTCCGCAGAAGCCGTGAACGTTTCTGGGCAAAGGGCATGGAGCAGGATAAGATCAACGCTTACATGACATTATATACAGCACTTGTTACCGTAGCGAAACTTGCAGCACCGATGATCCCGTTTATGACAGAGGACATTTACAGAAATCTGGTATGCGCAAATGATCCGTCAGCACCGGAATCCGTTCATCTGTGTGACTTCCCGGTTGCAAATCCTGCTTATGTGGATAAGCAGCTGGAAGAAGATATGGAAGAAGTACTGAAGATCGTTGTTATGGGACGTGCAGCCAGAAATACGGCCAACATCAAGAACAGACAGCCGATCGGTACGATGTTTGTAAAGGCTGAGAAAGCACTTTCCGACTTCTATCAGGAGATCATTGAAGAAGAGCTGAATGTCAAAGAAGTAAAATTCACAGACGATGTCAGAGAATTCACAACCTACACCTTCAAGCCACAGCTGAAGACGGTAGGCCCGAAATACGGCAAACAGCTTGGCGGTATCAAAGAATACCTTGCAAATGTAGACGGCAATGAAGCCATGGATAAATTAAATGCAGGCGAAAATCTTGTATTTGATGTAAACGGTACAGAAGTTTCCCTGTCTCTTGATGATGTGCTTGTGGAAATGAGCCAGAAGGAAGGCTATATGTCAGAGGCTGACAATACCGTGACAGTTGTACTTGACTGCAACTTATCAGAAGAACTGGTCGAAGAAGGCTTTGCGGCTGAGATCATTTCCAAGATCCAGACAATGCGTAAGGATTCCGGCTTTGAAGTGATGGATCACATCAAAGTAGGTATTGCAGGTAACGACAAGCTTGCGGCGATCGCAGCTAAGAATGAAAAAGCAATCGCAGATAAGGTTCTTGCGGATTCCATCGATAAAGATGCGGTTTATGCAAACAGCAAAGAGTGGAATGTTAACGGAGAGAAGGTAACGATTTCCGTAGAGAAACAGTAAAAATAAATTAACAGTTAAAAATGCCCGGAAAAATTCCGGGCATTTTTCGGTGTCGGCATGAAAAAGATTTTTTTGTAAAAAAATAGGATTTTTTAGCAAATTATGATAAAATTCATTATGCGATAGTAAAGGAGACACGACTAAGAGAAAGAATTCTATTAGAAAAAAAGTTGCTGTTTTTGGTATTCCGGCTGTCATTATTGCTTTTTTGCTCGTCTGCAGTGTGACATTCTTATCGACAAAAAATGCAACGCTGGAAAATTCCGAAAAACAGTTTTCCTTACATGTGGAAAAGCTGGATAATGAAGTTTCTAAAGAGATCAGGGAGACAGTCGGTATTATCGGTAATATCAAACAAACCGTCAACCGTACCTGCCAGAGTACGCAGGATATTCAGGAATACATATATCATATTGCGGATTCTTATCTGGATATCATTCCGACAGGTATTTACTGTGGGCTGACGGACGGTACTTATATTGATAAAATGTGGACACCGGATGCTGACTGGGTCATGAAAGAGCGTCCGTGGTATATACAGGGTATCGAGGCAGATGATGTTACTTTTGGTGATATGTATCTGGATGCGGATACAGGCTCCTATATTGTATCGGTATTTACCAATATTTCCGATCAGCAGGGCAATGTGATCGGTGTTATTTCCGCAGATGTGCAGCTGGATGCCATTGAACAGATACTGAGAGAGGAAAAGATTTTTAACAACGGCTATGCATATGCGGTTGATAAAGTGTCCGGACTGATCTTCGGAAATCATGTGGATGAAGACATGAACGGACAGGAAATCGGTGCTGTGAAGACTGCACAGGCAGAGACCATTGCGCAAAAGATACAAAAGGGTACCTATAACGAGCTCCTGGTTGTGGGAGACAGCTATCTGGAAATTCATCCGATCGAAGGAACGGAATTTGTCATTGTCTGTCAGGCTGCGAAAAAGGATGTGGAGAGCTCGCTTCTGCAGATCGAGAAGGTAACGAGGATCAGCTCCGCAGCAGGTATGATTCTTCTGAATATAGTGATAGCTGTTATTATGATAAGTATATTAAAGCCAATCCCGATCATCAATAAGAAGATTGAACAGCTCTCCGGTCTGGATATGACGAATGACATTACGATCAAAAACAGAGATGAGCTTGGGGTAATCGTTCATAATCTGAATACGATGTCAGGCCAGCTGAGACAAATGGTTATGACGATCAAAGATTCTGCCCTGAAAATGGAAGGGGCTTCTGATGATAATATGCAGACGGCAGATAATTTAAACGGATCTGCGGATGCACAGCTTGAGGCAGTCAGTGCACTGACTGGTTCTATCCACCAGCTGACGGATGCGATCAATCAGATCGCGGAATCAGCCCAGGTGCTGATACAGAGTGTTTCCGATACGGATGAAGCCTGCGGGTTAGTGGCGGGTAATGTAGATACCGCTATTGAACTGGTAGGAACCGGTGAGGAAGATATGAGAACACTGGAAAGCCAGATGAACCATGTTTCCGAGATCTCCGGTAATCTGGAGGAAGCGGTTGCTAACGTAGAAAAAGGACTGGCCGGAATTACCGAAATGGTAAATGTGATCCAGGAGATTGCGGAACAGACAAATCTGCTTTCTTTAAATGCAAGCATTGAAGCTGCCAGAGCCGGCGAATCCGGCCGTGGATTTGCGGTTGTGGCAGGCGAGATCCGGACACTTGCGGACAGCTGTGAGAATTCCGTAAAACAGATCGTGGAAACGACGGAGCATTTGTCTGAGCTTGTGACAATTGTTATCAACGAGACAAAAACAAGTCGTGATGCGATCAACAGCAGTGTGGAAGTCGTGAAAAAGACAGACAAAACCTTCGCTGCGATCAATAACACTGTAGGACAGATCCATGAGGCAATGGTTCATGTGAAGCATGCCATTTCCGATATTGAGGGAGTTGCAACAGACATGGCAGCAAGCACGGAGGAGCAGAGCGCAAGCACGATGGAAATGCAGGATACCTGTGAAAAAGTCATGGGACTTGCAAAGGATGTCAAGGCGGATGGAGAAAAGACCGCAGGAGCCGGACAGAAAATGTCAGAGCTCTCCGCAGATTTACTGGGCGAGGTTTCTAAGTTCAGGTTGTAAATATTGAAAAAGAGAGTTTCGCTGAAAAACCGGCATGTGTGAAATATGCCGGCTTTTTGCTGCTCTTTTTAGTAAAAATAACGAATGTATAGACATGAAATGAGTGCTATACTTAATCTGATATTTTAAAGTCGTGAAACGTGATATGATCACGGGGATTTTTGTGAGACATATGCTTTCACAGAAAATGAGGGAGGAAAAAGATGAGCAAAATGCGAAACAGATGGCTTGCGCTCGGACTGGCTGTTTTGATGGCACTTCCGACAAACAGTACAGTGGCATTTGCCGGGCAGCAGGCAGAAGTCGTGGCTGTAAGCGGAAATGAAGCAGATGCGCAGAAGCCGGGCACAGAGACAGAAGCCGGCACCGGGCTGGATGGGGATGAACAGACAGCAGACGGAGAACAAACAGATGCACAGGGAAACCTGCAGATGCAGGGAGAAGATCTGGATGCGGAGACTGCGAACCAGTTTCAATTGTTTGAGGAAGAGCTTCAGCTAAAAGAAGGAGATTCCTTCTATGCGGTTGCACCGTCCTATATTCAGGTTTTATATCAATCTGCAGATCAGCCGGCGCAAGGTGTTTTGATGAATAAATGCGGTATTGGAGAAACAGATGCGCAGGTATACTATCGCGTTTCTGAAGGGGATCAGCAGCTGTTACTGGACGGCAGCGACGTGGATATCACTAAAGCGGGAGCTTATAAGGCATATTTGAAAGATGGGGAAGAATCCACAGAGATAAAAATCCAGGTAGTGGAAAATGATGTAGAGAGTATCGCCATAGATCCTGAGAATAGCAGCTTTAAGAAAACATATATAGAGGGAACGAAGGAAATACTGGGGAGTACTTTTCCTTTTACGGTAACATACAAAAACGGAGAAACGGAAGATTTTGACTGGCCAACGGAGGAGGGCATAGCACGAAAGATCATATATAAGGATGCACAGGGAGCGAATTGCGTGACAGATTCTATAGAGAAATTGCCTGTAGGATCCTATACAGTCCACGTATATGCGTATGGCAGAGAAGCCTCTTATGCTATACAGGTTGTAGCAAACCCTGTTGAAAAGGTGGAAATCATCAAGGGTCAGACACAGACTACTTGCGAAGGAGCTACGAGCAGCGCACTGGTGCAGGAAATTGTGCTTTCTGTGACATACAGGGATGAAAAGATTGGGACAAAAGAAGTAACAATATCACCAGATACCTATACAGAGCTTGTCGATAAAGACTATTCGGAAGATACGATAGAGGTTGTATATGATGAACTGCAAAATAAAGAGGGAAAACAGCAGTTTACCTATACTTTGAATTATCTTTCAGAGGGTGAATATGATGGCTGTATCAACGTTTACGGATATAGCATTCCTTATCATGTTGTGGTAAAGGAATCTCCTATTAAAAGTATTACCGCGGTTGTACCGGAAAAATATTGTAGCTATGTAGAATGTGAAGAAACCTATATCAGCTCATGGAGTATGACGGATGCCAGACTGCTCATTCAATATAATACGGATGCAGCAGATAAGGTAATTTCATTCCAGAAGGCAACCGAAGGTTATTATGATACTGTAATGGGGCAGAAGGTCCGCCTTGAAGACTGGATGGAAAAGGATGGGGAAGTTGTTTTGAATACCAGACCAAAAGATCTGGGAATGGGCGAGTATGAGATGAAATTAAAGCTTGCTGGAAAAGTTACCTCCTTCACGATCTCAATTGTTGAAAATCCGGTGGAAAGCTTTACAGTAACTGTACCGAAAAGAAAGGCTGTGTTGCAGCAGAATACGTATTATAGCAGTGTTAATGGAGAAGGCTTTGTATTGAATGTTACATACAAGGACGGAACAACGGGACGGTTTACAGTAGAAAATGGAAATAAATGGACGGATAAAAGAGTTGGCACAGAAGAGCAGCGGCTGAAGCTCTATCTTGAGGGTGAAGAAGATTCTGGTGAAGATATCTGGATTGATGACTTAGAACCGGGAGATTACACTGTCATGGTAGAAGCCTATGGCCTGACCAGCAGCTTTACACTGACTGTGCAAAATAGTCCGATAGCCAAGATTGAGCCAATTCTGGAAGAAAACACAAGCTTTTATGAAGGCGAATCATACACTGCACTGATGGAACTTCTTAATGGTATTCGGATTTATTATACAAATGGGACTGTGCAGGATCGTGTTTTTACATCAGATGATGCACTGGCGGATGTCAGAGTCTTCTGGGAGGATGATGAAGAAGAGAGGCATTGGTATCTGGATAACATTACCGTGGGATCCCACACAGGTCATGTGACTTACATGGGTAAGGAGGCGACCTTCGATTTTTCAATAGAGGAGAGCCCGCTGGAAAGTATGAAGGTGTCTGTACAGGATGAAAATGCAAGCTATATCGTGAATTCGTGGGAATGGCTTACCACGGAAGGCATGACACTTGATTTGCAGTTCAAGGATAAAAAAATTGGTTCTAAGACGTTACAGTTAAGCGGAGAAACAGAATGGTATGATCCGGATATTCCTGATAAAAAGATAGAATTGAGGCAGAAGCTGCTGTATACAGCTGACTATGATGGGGAACTGATAGATACAGACCAGATCGAATCGGGTATCAAGATTGGTACATATGAGGTAACTGTTTACGCATATGGTAAACAGGCAACTTACCAGATCAAGGTAGAAAATCCACCGATTACAAAGCTGACACTGCAGGATGAAAACTGGCCGAAGGAATATATCGCAGAATCTGAGGAGGTTATTTATAACAATCCGGAAGATCTGCAGGTAACCTTTAAAAACGGTGAGACAAAAGGATATTTAGAGCTTGTTTCCGAGGGGCAGGAGTCTGCAAATATTTATGCGGATGCAATCAGAAAGAGATTTTTGGATGAAAACGGGGAAGAAGTGCCTGTTACTGAGGAGGATGAGGAAAAGGGAATCCCTCTCAGGCAGGTAAAGCCGGGAAAATATGCGGTAGAATACAGTCTGTACGGAAATAAGGTACTATACCAGTTTGAAGTGATACAGTCATCGGTTACTTCCCTGAAAATAGCAAAGGAGCCTGTATATAAGCAGTATTTTGAAGGAAATTCTGTCTGGGGCTACAAGCCCTATCTGGAAGGACTTGAGCTGACTGTCGGATATCAGAATGAAGACAGTAAAACAATTGCAGTAGAAGACTATATGGATGCATATGGTCACTGCATCGTGGATGGGCATGAAATATATTTTGATAAGGAGGAACAGGATGAAGCATGTAACCTGCGTATTACGTATAATGGTAAGGTTATCTTATATCCACTTTCAAGAAATGATTTCAGTGGAGAAAAGGTTGTCCCGACAAGTACGGACAGCATGAATAAAACAGTGATTTCCGATGCCGGGGATTATGTGATCTATAAGCTTACACCTGAGGAAACACATATTTATTATATCTATTCTAAATATAAGTCCTCATGTAATTATATATACGATGCAGAAGGCAGGATACTGGATGTCACCGGGCAGGATGAAAACGGAATAATAAGTGCTTATCTGCAGGAAGGCAGGACCTATTATCTGTTTACAACACTCGAGGATGACCAGACAGGAGAATATCTGACGATTATCAATGATGGCTCGGAACCGGATGCGGCAGCTAAGAAAAGCATCGATCAGGTTTCAATGCAGATCCCGCAGCCGGAGGATGGAAAAGAGCCTGCAAAATGGACGGATATTCAGACTGCTGCAGATGCAGGTTATCTGGTAGAAATACCAAAGTGGTATTTTGATGATATGCCAGTATGGGAGGATGACTGCTATACAGCAGGAACTGTTGCGACTGTAAAGCTGGAATTGACGCCGCTGGCTGCCTGTCAGTTTACAGAACAGACAAAGGTAACAATTAATGGTAAGAAAATTGAGGACAGTTATATAAGTGCAGATGGTAAGCTTAGCATAACCTATGCATTCCCGACAACTACCTTCCGGGTAATCTTACCGTCAGATTCAGATAAAGCATATACGGTTACACCTGATCAGCAGGATACGCTTGTACAGAGAGGTGACAGCTTCGGTTTTACTGTGAAACCGGCATCAGGTCAGAAGCTGACAGTAAAAGCCAATGGCACAATCCTGTACCCGGACAATACAGAAAAGACGCATTATACGGTATCGGATATAGAAAGCAATATAGCAATCGCAGTTGTAACGGAGGAACCAAAGGCAGACAGCAGGCATGCTATACTGCGTTATTATAACGGAGATGTGCTGTACGATCAGGTTGCAGTTATAAAAGGCCGGAATGTATATGAAGGAACAAGTGAAAAGGGAATCCCTACGCTGAAGAGCTATACAGATGACAAAAATCAGTTTTTCCTAGGCTGGTATCGTAACAATGGAACGCTCCGGCTGACAGAAAACACAAAGCTGCAGAGTGATATGTCCGTTTATGCAAAATGGACGGATGGTATTTTTACAAAGACAGTCGGAAATACTATCATCACTTACAAAATAGTAAGTGTGGCAGACAATGGAAAAATGACGCTTGAGATTATCGGCGCAAAAGCTGATGACAGTGCGCTGGAGAGTGATACGGCAGCAGTCTCAGATACTACAGATATTGACTGTGACGGAGCAGGAGAGATCAGAATCCCTTCCGGTATGGATGTGGAAGGTTTCCGTGCAGAAGTGGTGGCAATCAGCAGCGGCGCATTTCAGAATAATGAACAGCTTACGAATGTACAACTGCCGGATACTGTAAAGTCTATCGGTGAAAACGCATTTGCAGGCTGCAACGGTCTGACATCTGTAACAGTACCTGACAGTGTACAGACAATCGGTAAAAATGCATTTGCTGCGTCTGAAAGCAGTAAACAGGTCATGATACTCTGCAGTACTGAAAAGAGTGAAGAGATCGGGCAGGCTATTGAAGCAGCTGGTGCTAAGATCACGAAGCTGGATATGACGATTTTAGATGGAGCAAATCGTATCAGTATTCTGGTGGAAGAAAAAAGAACAGTATCTGCCAATGCGATATTAAATGAAGCAGAAGATGTAAGTAATGAGATCACATGGTCTGTAGCGGATGAAGATGCGGGCATACTCCGTCTGTCAGAAACGGCTGGAAAACAGGTAGAGGTTGAAGCAGTAGCACCTACAGTAGACAAGGATACGGCAACTCTGATCGCAACCTGCAGAGGCTTATCTAAAAAGATTATGGTTGTGCTGACAAAGCTGGATGCAAGGGCAGAGGATTTCTCGGTTGAGCTGAATAAAGAAAGCTGTGTTTATCGAGGGGAGAAAGTAAGACCTACCGTAGATTCCATTGTATATCAGGGAGAAAAGCTTGCAGAAGATGAATATAAGGTGACTTATCCGGAAGACGAAGAAAATTGTGTATATATCAGTCTTGCCAGATATGATCTGGGAGAAGTTGCTTATGTAAAACAACAGTATGATATTATCTATCCGGCAATAGAAGCACTGTCTTTCTCAGAGCCGGAGGTAACAGTGCAGGTTGGAGAACCGGTGAAGCTGTCAGCAACCTGTAGCCCGGCATATATTAAAAACCCAAAATTATACTGGAGCACAGGCGATAAGGAGGTTGTGTCACAGGTAAATCTGAATGGTATGTTTAAGGCGGAAAAGCCGGGACAGGCAACAGTGACCGTTAGCAGTGTGGAAAATGAGGCTGTAAAAGCAACCTGCAAGATAACAGTTGTAGAGAAGAAGGATGATCCGGGTAAAGATGATCCGGGTAAAGACGATCCGGGTAAAGATGACCCGGGCAAGGGCGATGAAAAGCATACCTGCACATTTGATGCCGGAAAGGTGACAAAGCAGCCAAGCTGCACACGGGCAGGTGAAAAGACATATACCTGTACAGTCTGTGGCAAGACAAAGGTCGAAGCAATTGCCATGACAGAGCATGTGTGGGATAATAAAACAGTTAAGGCATCGCCGCAGAAAAATGGTTATACGGCAAAAGTATGCAAAAACTGCAATAAGGAGACAGACAGGAAGGAAATTTCAGCTCCGGCAGCTGTAGAGCTTTCCAAAGAGCTGTATTCCTATAATGGAAAGGCATGCAAGCCATCTGTGAAAGTGAAGGATGCAGCAGGCGGAGAAGTAGCAGCGGCTAACTATGATGTAACATATACAAACAATAAAAACATCGGTGATGCAAAAGTAACCGTTGCCTTTAAGGGAGAGCATTACGAAGGAATCTTGACAAAGACCTTCACAATTGCATCCCCGCAGTCCAAGGTCTCCAAGGCAAAAGCAGCAAAGAAGAGCATTACTGTAACATGGAAAAAGCAGAAAAAGAATGTCAGCGGTTATCAGATCCAGTACAGTACTTCCAAGAAATTTGATAAGGCTGTTAAGACAAAAACTGTAAAGGGTACGAAAAAAACATCGCTTACAATCAATAAGTTGAAGGCAAAGAAAACTTATTATGTCAGAATCCGCACCTATAAGACTATAAAGGGCAAGAAATATTGTTCTGCGTGGTCAAAGGCAAAGAAAGTTAAAACAAAATAACAAGACCCGGATAAATATACCGGAACGTATGAGAAAATGGGCATTGGCAGGTGACTGTCAGTGCTCATTTCAGTCTGTATGAAACGATACAGTAAAAACTGTGGTTGCTTATGACTAACTAGATGTGCGAAATGCCGCAAAGATGTTCTATAATTGTAAATTTCAAGGGTAAATTGCAGTAATCTTTTAACTTTGTTAGATTTTACCAATACCAACAATCAGATCCGCTGCTATATTTTATTCATGTTGCACAAGCATTTCTTGACTGGATAGACCTTTAAACATTTTTCTAGGGTACTGGTTTATCCAGTCGTTTATTTTTCTGATATCCTGCTTTGTAAATTTTCCTATATCGTCTCCCTTTTTTATCCATCTTCTTACAAGCTTATTTTGGTTTTCATTACTGCCACGTTCCCCGGAGACAGCCAGAGCACTGGATGACTTTGTGGATGAGATGAGTAACTGGTATGTGCGCCGCTCTCGTGAGCGTTTCTGGGCAAAGGGCATGGAGCAGGATAAGATCAATGCTTACATGACATTATATACAGCACTTGTTACCGTAGCGAAACTTGCAGCACCGATGATCCCATTTATGACAGAGGACATTTACAGAAATCTGGTATGTGTAAATGATCCGTCAGCACCACAGTCTGTTCATCTGTGCGACTTCCCGGTTGCAAATCCTGCCTATGTGGATAAGCAGCTGGAAGAAGACATGGAAGAAGAGCTGAATGTCAAAGAAGTAAAATTCACAGACGATGTCAGAGAATTCACAACCTACACCTTCAAGCTACAGCTGAAGACGGTAGGACCGAAATACGGAAAACAGCTTGGCGGTATCAAAGAATACCTTGCAAATGTAGACGGCAATGAAGCCATGGATAAATTAAATGCAGGCGGAATTGTTTTTGCGGTAAAAAAGGGATGAAGGACGAGGCGGATTGTCCTGATTTTTCGGTACAATGGGAAAATATAGTGAAAAAATAAAGAGAAACGGAACAGGTTACAGGGGAACCGATGTACTTAGGCATCATGAAAAATATTGGAAAATGTTCACGAGCAGGAGTTCATATACAAAATGAACGAAGCAAAATCTGAAAAATAGCAATCTTACACAAAATTGGACGCATAGCAAAATCTGTTGATGGAAAAAGCAAGATTTGCAAAGCGAACCCTCCTTAAAAAAGCTACATTTAAAATACTTGTACAGGGATAGTTTGTGCTGTAAAACGTAATGTCTGATATGCAAAAAGCACATAAATATGCCTGTTACACAAAAAATGCCGAAAGGGCACAAGCGAATGGGGCATGTCCGGATCGGCAAATCTAAGAAAATGGAGGGTTATTATGAAGAACAAGAAAATTGTTCAAAAAGCAGGAAGTAGGTTTCTTGCGATGATGCTGAGTGTGGCAATGGTAGTTCCCGGAACAGCATTTAGTGGGACAGGACTATCTAATGCGATTGAAGTGTCAGCTGCTACAATCAACATCAAAGAAGATTTTAACGATGGTACCTATGAAGGTCATCTACGAACTGACAGTACGGAACAGCAGTTGTCAATTGTTGATGGTGGACGTTCAGGAAAAGCACTGCAGGTATCAAAACGTACGCAGAGCTGGCATACATATGCTTATAATGTATCTGCCTATGCCGGTGCAACCGCAAATATCAGTGTTTTTATGAAGACGGAAGATAAGCAGATTGTATGCGAATCGACTGATGGCAAGGTCTACCCTTGGCTGCTCAGCAAGAATGTAACGCCAGGAGAGTGGACTGAGCTTTCCGGTACCGTAACGATTCCGGAAGGAACAAAGGAGCTTTATTTCTCAACAGGAACAGATACAGGAGATTATTTGATCGACGATGTTAATATTGAAATCGTAGAAGCGGAAGCATCGGAGGGTGCTGTCTCAAAGGATTACACCTTTGATAAGCTAACGCTGGCAGCTGCGGATGATGAAGAAACGGGTGCAACAGCTGCAATAGGAGAAGACGGAAAATTATCAGTGACTATGACAAGGCAGTATGGGCAAGTATTTTTCCGCCTGCCGGAAGAACTTGCCGGAATGATCATTACGGGAATCAGGTTAAATGTAGCGGAGGGTTCTTCTCAAGCAGGGCTTTCTCCGAAGCTTCTTTCCGAGGCAGACTTTAATACCGACCAAAGAAACGGAGATGTCGGAGTGGCATATGGTAGCAATACATTAAATGCAACCAGTGATGATCTCGGCAAAACCGCTCGGTATGTCGGCATTATGACGACTTCGGACGCAACGCCTATCACCATGACGTTTGACAGCATTACGATCAATGCAAAGAGTGCAGAGCGTGTCATTGATGCAAAAAAAGATATCATGGCAGGCTTTAACGGAAACTTCGAAAATACAGGCTACTGGAATGACGGAGAGTGGAGAGATGAGACAAAAGAGGATTCTCTGATCGCGTACTGTTCTTATTCAGAGAAAGATCCGGCACCGAAAAAGACGCTGGGCAGTAAATACATGCGTGCCTCTTCCGTCAGTGCCAATACAGTCAGCCCCAACGAGCTGGAAGGCGAAGCTGTCGTGCCGACAGTTCAGATGAACTATAAGACCGGAATTACAGCAGATAAGGCATATGAATTCTCTTATTGGGTAAGAATTAGTAATAAAGCGGAAGTTGCTGATCCGGCGGTTGATTTTAAGGTTACTGTTCATAATACTAAAGAAGATTATAGCTGGACAGATATTACGGATGCTGCGATTAAATATGACGATACTTATACGCTTTCTGATACATGGCAGAAGGTTTCTGGTACAATGGTAATTGCAGAAACACAAAATCCGACCACGCAGTCTGGTATTTCTTTCACAGGTACACCGGGCATCACATTTGACATCGACAATCTCCAGATTGCCGAAATGAGAATTCCGAAGGTGGATATGACAATACCGGATTTGCATGAAGAAGTGCAGAAAACCGGAAATGGTGTGGAGTATATGGGTGTAGCCCTTCCGGTGAGCAGTCTTGACAATGAGAACACCTTGAAGTTAGTTGAGAAGCACTTCAATAGTGTTACATGCGAGAATGAGATGAAACCGGAATCTATTCTCGGTTCCGGCGAACCGGGTGTCAGCAACCTGAAGGATCTGGAAAGCAAGCTGAATTTTGAGAGTGCAGATAAGGTTGCACAGCATTTTGCGGATTACAATAAAAACAATCCTTCTGAACCTATCAAGATGAGAGGTCATGTGTTTGTATGGCACAGCCAGACACCGACATGGTGGTTCAGAGAAGATTTTAAGTCAGACGGCGCGTATGTTTCCAAAGAAGAAATGAATAAGCGTATCGACTGGTATATCGAAAAGGTTGGCACACATTTTGATACAAAATTCCCGGGACTTATCTATGCGTGGGATGTTGTAAATGAACAGGCAAGTGATGCGGGCGGAATCAGAATGGGAACTGACTGGGCAGCTATTTACGGCGGTTCTACAGAGTATATCCTGCAGGCATTCAAGTCTGCAGATCAGTATCTGGCAAAAGACACCATTCTTTTCTATAATGATTACAACGACTGTGATCCTGTAAAGGCTGAGACAATTCGCGGCTTCCTGAAAGAAATCCGTGGAGTCCTCAAGGAGGGACGAAAGCTCGGTGCCGGTATGCAGGGGCATCACGACATGCTCACACCGACCTACGAGACGATTGAGACAGCGACACGTAAGTACGCAGAGATTGCAGATGTGGTTCATATCACAGAGCTTGATATCAAATCCAGTGTCGGATTTGACGGAAAAGATTTGGAAACAGAGTTTACCAAGGAAGGTCACAGATACAAAGATATCTACGAAATTGTCCGTAAGATCAATGCGGAGCATATAAAAGGTTCCCTGAAGGGATATGTACAGAACATCACAATCTGGGGTACGCATGACCCAGTTTCCTGGTTAAAGACCTCGAACAGTGTCGGTGGCTCTGCAGACGGCAAGACACCGCAGTATCCGCTCTTGTTTGATGATTATTATGGTGCAAAACCGGCATATTGGGCATTTGTAAATGCATCACAGCTCGAGCCGCTTGTGCGCGATGTCAATGCAATGCAGACTGACAAGTTTGAGTATGCAAATGCGATCAGATTTGCTGCAGGAACAGATGATGTCATCATAAGACCAATCTGGAACGCAAATCAATTGAAGGTTCAGGTTGTCGTAAAGTCTGAGAAGACAGTAGACAGCGAAATTATCCTGTATGTTGATCCTGCAAATTCAAAAGGAGATAAGACAAAAGATTTTGTCAGGGAAAATGCAACAGGCGAGGAACTGAAGAATGTTGACGGTGGATATAAGGCTGAATTTGAGGTCCCGATGACCATGAACCCGCTTGATAAAGTATCATTTGACGTTGTAGTGAAAAAGGATGGAAACACCTATTCTTACAATGATACGACAAACAATCAGGAGAACAGCAGCAAATATTATGCCGTATTGTCTATGAAGCCGTTTATGGCAATCACAAAGGGTTCTGCAATCATTGATGGTGACATTGCAGAGTGGAAAGATATCCCTGCATCCAAGTTAGAGGTAAAATCCGGCAGTGCATTGACAACAACAGCTGAAACAAAGGTTTCCTGGGATGCGGATAATCTCTATGTTATGGTAGATGTAACGGATGATGCACTGGATGACACAGCAAGTGATGCTTATCAGCAGGATTCAACGGAAATCTTTATTGATGAGCTGAATGAGAAATCCGGTAGCTTTGATGACAATGATAAGCAGTATCGCGTAAGCTACAAGAATCTTCAGACATTCAATGGAACCTCTTGTAAGGCAGAAAATATCGTATCTGCTACAAAAGAGAAGGAAGATGGAAAAGGCTACTACATTGAGACTGCAATCAAATGGACTGCGCTTTCACCGGAGGCAGGAAAACTGATTGGTCTGGATGTACAGATTAATGATGCTAAGGATGGCAGCCGTCGTGGTACACTGAACTGGTATGATGCCAGCGGAAACGGATATCAGAATCCAAGTGTATACGGCACTGCAGTATTGGCAGACGGTGATATCAAAAATCAGGATGCTGTCGATGCAGTAAATGATCTTATCAAGGCTTTGGGTGCTGATTATACAGCAAAAAACAAGGAATTATTAAAAGAGATTGACCAAAAATATGCCGCACTTTCCTTTGCAGACAGAGCAGGCGTTTCAGGCTATCTGGCAGCAAAGAAGGCATTTGCAGCAGCAGAGGCAGGAGCCAATAATAAGGCTGCTTCCGATGTAAAGGAGCTGATTAATGCGATCGGTAAGGTTGAACTCGCAGAAAACAGCAAGGCACTGATCGATGCAGCAAGAAAGGCATATGATGCACTTACAGAAGATCAGAAGAAGCTGATCTTGGCAGAGGAGCTGAAGGTTCTGACAGATGCAGAGGAAGCTTACGATGCACTTGATGCTGCAGCTAAGGCTGAGGCAGAAAAGAAAGCGAAGGAGGATGCAGCGAAGGCTGATGCCGTTAAGAAAGCAATTGCAGCCATCGGTAAGGTAGATGCATCAGAGGACAGCAAGGCTAAGGTTGAGGCTGCCAGAAAAGCATATGCCGCACTGACAGAGGATCAGAAGAAGCTGGTTGAGGCTAGTCAGTTAAAGCTACTTACAGAGGCAGAAGCTGCATATCAGCAGGCTGTCGAAGAGAGCAAGAAGCTAACCGGAGAGACAAAGCCGGAAGATGCAACGAAGTATGTTGCCAAATTCTCTGCGAAGTCTACTTCCATCCAGAAACGCAAATCATCTACTAACTTAGCTAAGGATATTGCGATTACTGCAGGCGACAAGATTGTGAAGTGGGAAACATCAAACAAGAAGGTCGTTACTGTAACAAATAAGGGCAAGATCACAGGTAAGAAGGTCGGTAAGGCGACGATCACTGTCACGACAGACAAGGGCGCAAAGGCTTCTATCACAGTATACGTTAAAGCAAAGAAGGTTGCGACCAAAAAGGTAACAGTGAAGAATGCCAAGACAGATCGTGTAGTTAAGAAGGTTACCCTGAAGAAGGGCAAAAAGCTCACACTCAAAGTTGTGACGAATCCGATCACAACACCTGATAAGGTAACATTCAAGTCAAGCAAGAAGAGCGTTGCTGCCGTTACTAACAAGGGTGTTATCAAAGCTAAGAAGAAAGGGAAAGCAACAATTACTGTAAAATCAGGAAAGAAAACTGTAAAGGTTCAAATAACCGTCAAATAGAGTTTGTAAGGACGAAATGATTTTTGAATCCAAGGGGACCGCTAAGTATTTAGCGGTCCTCTTTCGATGTGCACTTGTAAAGCAAACCGTAAAGCGATAAAAAAGCCGGTCAAATCATTTGGAAAAAGAAGTGGAACAATGTTAGCCATAAACAACTGGCAAAGGAAATATATGGACATGCTTTTGTGTTTTACCGCCTGCAGTTTCTGTCAAAATGTCCGTGTTTCGACAAAATGATTTACAGACATACGACGGATGGGATTGATATGGAAAACAAGGTGGATCGCTATCAGGTAATTTGGGAAATATTGTGGGAAATTGATGATTTTGGTGTTTTTTCTTCCTTTTTCTTACATTTTATTGTATAATTAAGTAAGTATGAAAACGATTAAGTAAAGTTCGCAATCGAATATTATATTTCTAGGAGGCAGAAATGGCTAAGAAGACAACAGTACCTGTTTCATCTACGTTTGATAAGGAACTCTTCAAGCGCAGCGTGCTCTACAATGTAAGAACTCTTTATCGTAAGACGATGGAGGAAGCAACTGACCAGCAGATTTTTCAGGCAGTATCTTATGCAGTCAAGGATCAGATCGTGGAAAACTGGATGGAAACACAGAAAGAATACGAAAAAAAGGATCCGAAGACAGTTTACTATCTGTCCATGGAATTCTTAATGGGCCGTGCACTTGGTAATAACATGATCAACCTGCAGGCTTATGATCAGGCAAAGGAAGCACTGGAAGAGCTTGGTGTTGATATCAACGTGATCGAAGATCAGGAGCCGGATGCAGCACTCGGTAATGGTGGTCTGGGAAGACTTGCAGCATGTTTCATGGATTCTCTTGCAACTCTTGGTTATTCTGCTTACGGCTGTGGTATCCGTTACCGTTACGGTATGTTCAAGCAGGAGATCCGCGACGGCTATCAGGTGGAAGTACCGGATAACTGGTTAGCAGATGGCAATCCGTTTGAGCTCCGTCGTCCCGAATACTCCAAAGAAGTTAAATTCGGTGGTTATGTATCCGTATATCAGGATAAAAACGGCCGCAACAACTTCAAGCAGGAAGGTTATCAGTCAGTAACCGCTGTACCGTATGATCTGCCGGTTGTAGGTTATGGCAATGGTATTGTAAATACACTTCGTATCTGGGATGCACAGCCTGTAGAGTGCTTCCAGCTCGATTCTTTTGATAAAGGTGATTACCGCAAGGCTGTAGAACAGGAAAACCTTGCAAGAAACATTGTAGAAGTCCTGTATCCGAATGACAATCATTATGCAGGTAAAGAGCTTCGTCTGAAACAGCAGTACTTCTTTATTTCCGCATCCGTACAGGAAGCAGTTGAGAAGTATATGCGTTCCCATGATGATATCCGTAAATTCTATGAGAAGGTTACCTTCCAGCTGAATGATACCCATCCGACCGTTGCAGTTGCAGAACTGATGCGTATCCTGATGGATGAATATTATTTAACATGGGATGAAGCATGGGATGTCACAACAAAGACATGTGCTTATACAAACCATACTATCATGGCAGAAGCACTGGAGAAATGGCCGATCGAGCTGTTCAGCCGTCTGCTTCCGCGTATTTATCAGATCGTAGAAGAGATCAACCGTCGTTTTGTGATGGAGATCGAAGCAAAATATCCCGGTAATCAGGAAAAGATCCGCAAGATGGCGATCATCTATGACGGTCAGGTCAAGATGGCACATCTGGCAATCGCAGCAGGCTACAGCGTAAACGGTGTTGCAAGACTGCATACAGAGATCTTAAAGAACCAGGAGCTGAAAGACTTCTATGAAATGATGCCTGAGAAGTTCAACAACAAGACAAACGGTATCACACAGCGTCGTTTCCTGCTCCATGCAAATCCGCTTCTTGCAGAGTGGGTAACAGAACATGTAGGTGCAGACTGGATCACGGATCTGCCAAAGATCAAGAAGCTTGCTGTTTATGCGGATGATGAAAAAGCACAGCAGGAATTCATGAACATCAAGTATCAGAACAAGGTAAGACTTGCAAAATATATCTTAGAGCACAACGGTGTTGAGGTAGATCCGCGTTCTATCTTCGATGTACAGGTAAAACGTCTGCATGAGTACAAACGTCAGCTTCTGAATATCCTGCACGTTATGTACTTATACAATGAGATCAAAGAGCATCCGGATATGGAATTTTTCCCTAGAACATTCATCTTCGGTGCAAAGGCAGCAGCTGGTTATAAGAATGCCAAGCTGACGATCAAGCTGATCAACTCCGTAGCTGATGTGATCAATAACGATGCATCTATCAATGGTAAGATCAAGGTTGTATTTATTGAGAATTATCGTGTATCCAATGCAGAGCTGATCTTTGCGGCAGCAGATGTTTCCGAGCAGATCTCTACAGCTTCCAAGGAAGCATCCGGTACAGGTAACATGAAGTTTATGTTAAACGGTGCGCTGACGATCGGAACAATGGATGGTGCCAACGTAGAGATCGTAGAAGAAGTCGGAGCAGAAAATGCTTTTATCTTCGGTCTTTCTTCCGATGAAGTGATCCACTATGAGAACTGCGGCGGATATGATCCGATGGAGATCTTCAACAATGATGCAGATATCCGTAAAGTGCTGATGCAGCTGATCAACGGTACTTATTCGCCACAGGATCCTGAGCTGTTCAGAGATCTTTACAATTCGCTGCTGAATACACAGTGTACAGCAAAGGCAGATACTTACTTCATCCTGAAGGATTTCAAGTCTTACGCTGAAGCACAGAAGAAAGTAGAAGCAGCTTATAAAGATGAAAAGGGCTGGGCAAAGAGTGCAATCTTAAACACAGCATGCTCCGGCAAGTTTACATCTGACAGAACCATTCAGGAATATGTAGATGATATCTGGAAGCTTGACAAGGTTGTTCTGCCGAAGAAAAAAGAAGTGAAAAAGACAGTTACAGCAGAAGAAAAATAAAATAAGGGTATTTTGGGTTATAGTTACTATAGAAAGAGCCGGCTTTAAGGGGTTAAAGCCGGCTCGCTTTTTTGTTATGACGACCGCTGATCAGAGAGAAACTTCGTTTCTGTTACAGGGGGATGCACACACTTTATTTTGTATCGGGAAATTATATATCGGCAGAAATCAGTCCGATAACTGCCCAGTCAGATGGGCGATACTTTTCCGGAAAAGTTCGGTTGTTTCCTCAACTGTGTAGATCAGCTTATAATAGGATGTATGCATAAGGAAATCTTTAAAAGCCTGAATGATATGCGGTTCTTTCATGATGCAGATCTGCGCAGGCGCATCATCCGGTGTATGCGTAAACAAAATGGCACTGTCATAGATGTAAAATTCCATCTGGGGACGAAAAGCCTCCCCTCTGGCAAGGATAAAACGTTTTTTTCCGGCTTGATTGGCATGGATCAGGCGCTGCAGGAGCACGATCCGGTCTTCAGTCGAAAAAGGATGATAGTAACCGGAAGGAACCTGATAAATGACACCGTTTTCCACAAAATCATCATATCCTTTTCTGGAAAAGATCGACAGAAAATCAGGTGTGCGCTGCAGATTCCTGCAGTGTCCTAACAGTGTCTGGGACAAAAGCTGTATCTGCATGGGATCAAGAGCAGGATTGATGCATCTTGCTATCATATCCTCATCCAAAAAGGCTGCGATGCAGGGCTGGGTTTCCAGTGTATAAATATACCGTGCACTGCTGGAAAGAGAAATGCAGGCAGACAGGAAAGAAGCAGTATCAATATCATCCAGAAGAGGCATAGATGCCTGCAGCATGCCATCAAAGTGCTGCTGATAAAACGGAACGCATTCTTTCGGTAAAATGAGCGCATTCTGGCAATCACCGGATAAAAGAACAACATTCTGGGGAAGTACCAGATAATAAGGATACGGTATACCGGAGAGCTTCTGCGCTGCGACCTCCTCGTAACAATAATAAAGGCTGCAGTCCCGTGGTGTCGACATGGCAAACGGAAATAAAGTAGAAAGTGTTTTGAGGTTTGACAGGGATGCTTCGTCATGATTGCCAGATACTTTGGAGAAGGTCACGATATGTTTGACCTGGAGCATATTGAGGTTGGCTGCCTGTAACTGTATGTATAAATTACAGAAGAACTGATTGTGAAAGTCGGAAATGGTATATAAGTAAGCTCCGGCTCCTTCGGATGTTTCTGCAGCCAGCAGATTACAGATCGTTGTGATGATTGGATAGCCTCCGCTTACAGGACAGGCTTGCTGCAGCTGCAGACCGGGTAGGACGGTTGTGCCCTGCTTTGGTGCAGGCAGATCAGAGACCGGAAGATTGACGCCCTCCAGCAGATTCTTCAGATACATATGTTTCTGGTAAGTTATTTCGCCGATCTGCGAAATCAGAAACGCCTGATCCAGCTCCCTTTTTTCTGCGACGGAAAGTGCGAGAAAAGGAAGAATCTTCTGTAAATTTTCAAGACTGATGGGACGTTCACCAGATAATGCCTTTTGGAGTGTGGTACGATTGATGCCGCTGTCTATTGCCAGCTGATATATGGTGTAATTGCTCTTTGCTATGTATTCTTTTAACAGTGTATGAAGTGATTTCATATGTGTGCTCCCCTCTCTTATATGAACCCCTGCGATATGTACGAAAATAATAACTGCATTTATTATAACCGGTTTTCAGAAAAAATCCAAGTAGAACCGATGTGTACAGAAAAAGATTGTCACAATTTTTGTCACATCTTTAGAAGAAGTAATAAGTATGCTATCCTAAAGATCAGAAACATTGTCGACATATCTGGTCAGATCCTTGATCAGCTTCAGAATCAGCTGTTTTCCTGTTCATTCCGGTTGATCACCTGCGCAAGTATCTGCGCTGTACAAGGATCATAACCATAGTTTAGTTTATTGACATGGAAAGTTCAAATTGCTGTAGTTATTATGTGCATAAATAATTATAGTTTATACACTTTCGATGGGAGAAGGAGGGATACGATGCAATGTAGCAGACAAGTCAGGAATCGCTGTACCTGCAAAAGGGAGAATATACAGGGAGAGGACATGTTCTAACGGATTATGAGGAGATATGCTGCATAGGAGCTTTTGCGATATGGCAGTATGAAAGGGAGAAAACAGGAGCCGTAGCTTATGGATAGATAAGTTACGGCTCCTGTTTTTCATGTAATAGGAAACTTTATTCTTATTACATAAAAATGCTCCGCGACGATGTGCACTGCGCGTATTTCGTCTCTGTAATTATGAAAAAAGTAAATTTATTTACTAATTTGTACGTTCCTGACCCCAGAAGAAAAGGGCAACAGTACCAGGGCCTGTGTGACTGCCGATCGTTGTACCGATAGAGTTGATCTCCACCTTGCCGTTCAGATGCGGGAATGCAGCTTCTACGAGATCTGCAACCGCTCTGGCGTCTTCATAGCAGGCTGACTGGGAAATGTAGCATTTGCCGTTGTAATCGGTTCCGTTTTCAGCGAGCTCTTTCATCTTTTCTGCGATAGCAGCAATGACTTTTTTCTTGGTGCGGATCTTCTGTCTGGGGATCAGACGTCCTTCCAGATCTACATTTAACAGTGGACAGATATTCAGCATGCCACCAATTGCGCCTGCAGCTTTGGAAATACGTCCGCCCTTCACATAAAAGGTGAGGTCGGTGGAAAAGAACCAGTGGTTCAATTTCAGGCGGTTATCTTCAGCCCATTTTGCGAGCGTATCAATGTCCATTCCTTCGTCACGCAGATCGGCCAGCTTGTCCATCAGAAGTCCGTAACCGGAAGATGCGGCAAGGGAATCAATGATATAGATCTTGCGGTCAGGATACTTTTCGGCAAGCTCCTCTTTTGCGAGCATGGCTGAATTGTATACACCGGAAATACCGGAAGAAAGTGTCAGATGGATGATATCCTTCCCTTCCTGTAAAAACGGCTCAAAATACTCCACAAATTCTTCCATATTGATCTGGGATGTCTTGGTATCCGCACCGTTAGCCATTGCTTCATAAAATTTGTCAAATGGCATGGACTGACCAAGATCATCGGCATAAGGCTTGCCGTCCAGAAAATAGTGGAAGCAGATATAATGGATATTTCTATTTGTAAAATGTTCTTTGGAAAGATCTGCTGTGGAGCAGCAGCTGATAATATATTCGCTCATTGTGATACCTCCTTGATTCTTCTACATATTACGATAGAATTTTATCCCAGTCAATGCATTGGTGGCTCCGGCTCCAAAATCCCGGACAAGACAATGTACCTGATTATCCCGTATTTACAAAACAATACATAGCTGTAGTTGCAGACAGAAAAAAAGCATGATAAACTGTAAATGATTTGGGGTTTTGACGGATCAAACTGACTAACAGGAGGATAACACATGATCAAATTGCATGATGGCGGTGCTTATCTGGTAAACGGAACAGAAATCATACCGGATAATGCAGAGGCACAGGCGGCGGTAACAGCCAAAACAGGAAAAACAGTCACAAAGCAGGAAGCTGCACAGCAGACGATCGCATATGGTATTTTGAAGGATCATAATACATCGGGAAATATGGATAAGCTGAAGATCAAGTTCGATAAGCTGACAAGCCATGACATTACATTTGTCGGCATTATCCAGACAGCGAGAGCTTCAGGACTGGAAAAGTTCCCGATCCCATATGTCCTGACAAACTGCCATAACTCTCTTTGTGCGGTAGGCGGAACGATCAATGAAGATGACCACATGTTTGGCCTGACCTGCGCAAAAAAATACGGCGGTGTTTATGTACCACCGCATCAGGCAGTCATCCATCAGTTTGCAAGAGAAATGCTTGCAGGCGGCGGCAGAATGATCCTGGGATCCGATTCTCATACAAGATATGGTGCGCTTGGAACGATGGCAATGGGCGAAGGCGGTCCTGAGCTTGTAAAGCAGCTCCTCTGTCAGACATATGATATCAATATGCCGGGTGTTGTCGGCGTTTATTTAAAGGGTGCACCGGTCAAAGGCGTCGGTCCGCAGGACGTAGCGCTTGCGATCATCGGTGCGGTATTTGCCAATGGCTATGTGAAGAATAAAGTCATGGAATTTGTCGGACCGGGTGTTTCTGCTCTTTCCGCTGATTTCAGAATTGGAATTGATGTCATGACAACAGAAACAACATGTCTGTCCTCTATCTGGCGTACAGATGAGCAGATCAAAGAGTTTTATGAGATCCATGGCAGAAGTGAAGAGTTTAAAGAACTGAATCCGGGTCAGGTAACCTACTATGACGGAATGATCGAGGTTGATCTTTCTGCGATCAAGCCAATGATCGCCATGCCATTCCATCCGAGCAATACATATACGATTGAGGAAGTCAATGCGAACCTTGCTGATGTGCTCCATGATGTAGAGGAAAGAGCCAAGGTTTCATTAGACGGTCAGGTACCGTATTCTTTGGCGGATAAAGTTGTAAACGGCAAATTTATGGTAGATCAGGGAATCATCGCAGGCTGCGCGGGCGGCGGATTTGAAAATATCTGTGCGGCGGCTGATATCTTAAAGGGCAGATATATTGGATCCGATGAATTTACATTAAGTGTATACCCGGCTTCTATGCCTGTTTATATGGAACTGATCAAGAATGGTTGTGCAGCGACAATTCTTGAAACAGGAGCTGTTATGAAGACTGCATTCTGCGGTCCTTGCTTCGGTGCAGGTGATACGCCGGCTAACAATGCATTCTCAATCCGTCATTCTACAAGAAACTTCCCGAACCGTGAGGGCTCCAAGCTGCAGAATGGTCAGATTTCTTCCGTTGCACTGATGGATGCACGTTCCATTGCAGCAACTGCGGCAAATAAGGGTGTTCTGACACCTGCAACAGAATTTGACGGTGAATTTGGCAAATACAAATATCACTTTGATGCAAATATTTATAAGAACCGTGTCTTTGATTCCAAGGGCGTGGCAGATCCTTCGGTTGAGATCCATTTCGGGCCGAACATTAAAGACTGGCCGAAGATGGTGGCACTGACCGACAATCTGGTGCTGAAGGTTGTTTCTGAGATCCATGATCCGGTTACAACAACAGATGAGCTGATCCCATCCGGTGAGACTTCTTCTTATCGTTCCAATCCGCTCGGACTTGCCGAATTTGCACTTTCCCGTAAGGATCCGGCTTATGTCGGCCGTGCAAAGGAAGTACAGAAAGCAGAAAAGGCAAGAGAAGCACTGATCAGCGGAGAAAGTGATGTACATCCATGTGCAGAGCTTCCGGAGATCAAGGCTGTCATGAGTGTGATCAAAACACAGTTCTCGGATCTGACGCATGAAACATTTGGTATCGGCTCTACGATCTTTGCCGTAAAACCGGGTGATGGCTCTGCGAGAGAGCAGGCAGCAAGCTGCCAGAAGGTACTTGGCGGCTGGGCAAACATTGCCAACGAATATGCGACCAAGAGATACCGCTCCAACCTGATCAACTGGGGTATGCTTCCATTCCTGATCGAGGAAGGCGAGCTTCCGTTCCGGAATTTAGATTATCTTTTCATCCCGGATATCAAAAAGGCAGTAGAGGAGAAATGGGATGAGATCACAGCCTATGTGGTAAAGGATACGCTTGTACCGTTTACTCTCCGGCTTGGGGAATTGACCGACGAGGAAAGAGAGATCATCTTAAAGGGCTGCCTCATCAACTATAACAGAGTATAACTTGTAAGATAGCTGTTAAGTAAATCAAATTCTGACCGATAATCATTATGTAAGTTTAATGATAAAAGTCAGCCACGGAAGGTGTATGTTCTGCATTTGCAGACATACACCTTTTGGTATATGTCCTGCATCTATGATGCAGGACGTAGCCCCGAGCCTTGCGGAGCAAATCTCATGCGAGGGGTATCCAGCATATGTCCTGCATCTATGATGCAGGACGTAGCCCCGAGCTTTGCGGAGCAAATCTTATGCGAGGGGTATCCAGCATATGTCCTGCACCATAGGTGCAGGACGCAGCCCCGAGCTTTGCGAAGCAAATCTCATGCGAGGGGTATCCACAAGTGGCGGCAAAAAAAGGAGGGACTATTTGAAAATTGATTCCAGCTACATAGGAATGGAATCCGCCAGAAGGTATACTTCTGTAGAGCGAAAATCGATCAGCATGACAGTAGTCAATGCAGTGGCGATGCAGGGAGGCGAAATGGGAAACAGGTCTTTTGCAGATCTGTTTCAGACAGAAACAGGGGAAGAGGACACAGAACCGTACATGGACGGTCTCACAAAGGTGACCGGTCTGATGCAGACCGGCAGTGCAAGAAGCATCTCCTCTTTAGAGGAAAAGAGGGCTATGCAGTCGATCAGACAGCAGTGTCTGCAATATCTGATCCGGCTTTTGTACGGCGACAAGTGGAAAGATGTGCAGGTAGATGATACTTATCTGCAGCCGGTTACCACAGGACAACAGGCTGCTATAAGACGGGTAAATCTGACCGCTTCTTATTATCATGAGGAAGCGGAAGATACTGCTTTCCGTACGAGCGGAACAGTCCGCACGGCAGATGGCAGGGAGATCAGTTTCGGGCTGGAGCTTGGCATGAGCAGAAGATTCCGGGAAGAAACGAAGATCGAAAACATTACCGAGATCGTTGACCTGACAGATCCGCTTGTTATCAATCTCGATGGTAATATTGCAGGGCTTTCCGACCAGAAATTCATGTTTGATATTGATGCGGACGGTGAGGAGGAAAGCATTTCCTATCTGCAGGGAGGAAGCGGTTATCTGGCACTGGATAAAAACGGCGACGGTGTGATCAATGACGGCTCAGAGCTGTTCGGTACAAAGAGCGGTGACGGCTTTGCAGATCTCGCGGAATATGATGCAGACGGAAACGGCTGGATCGATGAAAATGATCCGATCTTTGATAAGCTTTTAATCTGGGCAAAGGATGAGAACGGAAAAGATGAGCTGTATACACTCAAAGAGGCGGGCGTAGGCGCGATCTGCCTGCAAAGAGCAGCAACAGACTTTTCACTGAATTCCCAGAAGGACAATACGCAGAACGGACAGATCCGCAGTACCGGTATTTTCCTGTATGAAAACGGAAATGCAGGAACGATGCAGCAGCTGGATCTGGCACAGTAAGCTAAGTATAGACAGTTTGGATATACGAATATCGGGTAGAATTGTGGGAGTGCATAGCACGGAACAATTCGTAGGCATCAAATTCGGGGCTTTTGACCCTGGCATCAGAAAATCCCATCAGCACAGATTAAGTGCGGTGGGATTTTCTGTTATGGCGACAAGGAACAGGTCGTATTCTTTATTTCGCATTTGCTGCATATACTGCTCAGAGGTGTATGCATATGAAACAGACCATGAAGGATGCTCTCGCAGTTGTCTTATTCTTACTTTTATTTCCCTACTTTGCAATGTCATTCTGGCAGCAGAAGCATGAAGAAGCGTCGTCAGAAAATGACAGCCTGCAGCAGGAAGCGTTGGAGCTGACTGCACAGCTTTCAGAGGGATCCTATTTTGTCTACTGGGAAAAAGAACAGAAAAAGATCCCGTCAGAGCTTTTTCTGGTGGGCGCGCTGGCAGGCAGTATTGACAGCAGCTGCGAAACGGAGGCGTTGAAAGCGCAGGCAGTGATGCTCAGAAGCAGCCTTTACCGCAAAATGCAGCAGGAAGATACAAAACTTGCAGAGCTGACGACAGCAGACAGCAGCTATCTTTCCGTGGCGGAGCAGAAGAATAAATGGGGAGACAGCTATGAAGAAACAGAGAAAAAGCTGTTAGAAGCCGTCAGTCAGACAAAAGGCGTTGTTGCGGTGTATGAGGGAATGCCTGTCATGGGCTGCTACCATGGCATGAGTGCGGGAATGACAAGGGACGGAGCGGAGCTTTCCGATGCATATGGCTATCTGAAGCAGGCAGACTGCAGTAAAAATCTTTCAGCAGCATCTTATATCCAGACAACAAAGCGGAGAAAAGAACAGACGGGAGAACTGGACGCGGCGTCGGTCAAAAAGGATCAACAGGGCTATGTGATCGAGCTTTTGCGGAATGGGGAAAAGATAAGCGGTGAGTCACTGCGGGAAGAACTGCAGTTACCTTCTTCTAATTTTACATGGGAAGAGAAGAACGGAAACTATATCTTTACGACAAAAGGGATCGGACATGGCTTTGGATATGATCAGTATTACGGAAATTTATTGGCAGAGCAGGGACAGGATTATCAGGAAATACTGCATTATTTTTATCAGAATATCACATTTGATCGTATGGAATGACAGCATGAAATCAGAAGATCCGTTTTACACATAGAACATTGCATAGTTTGAGATAGAAGTGGAAACACTGAAACTGAGGTGATGAAATATGCGTAAAAATGATAAAAAACAAAGGAGAAGCCTTCTGTTTTCCACTGCTGTTGTGGTAACAGGCTGTCTGCTGACCGCCTTTTATGTGAATCAGGAAATGCCAAAGAGTGAGTATGAAGTGGATCTTTCACAGCTGTCGGCAGAACAGAAGCAGGAAGATCTGGCAGGAGACATGCGTACGGGAGATGCAGGGGTTGCAAAGGTAACGGGAAATGATGTGCAAAATCCCGTAATTGCGGCTGAAACGGATGCTGAAAAGAATACGGCAAAAGATGGTAAGCAGGAGATAACCAAACCACAGGACGGGGGAAAGCAGCAGACGTCATCAGGCGAAGATCAGGCAGAGCAGCAGACTTCTCAGTCCGGAGATCAGATGCAGCAGACAGATACAGAGGAAAAGAAGAAACAGCAGGATAATGAAGAGGATAAGCTGCAGCCGCAAAGTGATGCAGATGAGCAGCAGGAAGACACAAGCGGGCAGCAGAGCAGTATGGCAGAAGAAAGTACAGAAACGGCTGCTGCGGTTCTGACATTTTCACCGGAGGATGGCATGACATGGCCGGTCAGCGGTGATGTGATCTTAAATTACAGCATGGATGCAGCTGTTTATTTCCAGACACTTGAGCAGTATAAATACAATCCGGCGATTTATATCAGTGCTGTGGAGGGAACTCCGGTCAGTGCCTGTGCCAAAGGCGTGGTAAAGGAGATCGGAACCGATGCACAGCTTGGACAGTATGTGGTAACGACACTCGGAAGCGGTTATGAAGTTGTCTATGGACAACTTACAGATCTGCAGGTGGAGGAAGGCGCAACGGTTGCCAGAGGTCAGGTGATCGGTAATGTGGCAAAAACAACCAAATATTTCTCTGTAGAAGGAGATCATGTCTATCTGGAGATCTTAAAAGACGGAACGCCGGTCGATCCATTGCAGCTTCTGCAATAGGCGTGCGTAAATCAGAAATGCTCGTAATTGTTCAGAACCCCATTCGCCACATAAATTCGTAAAAATCTGCCCATAAATGGTCAGTTTATTACGGATTTGCATGACTCTGAATCGTTACAAATTCTCTTTACCTGTCAGGAAGCATGCGTTATAATAAATGTCGTGATTCGGAGGTAAGTTTTTTGACAAAGGATAAAAGGGAATTTAGAAAACGTATAACAGCGTTTTTTTCTGTCTTCCTCTGCCTGCTGCTGGTAGGTTGTCAGACGAGTGCAGCCGGGCAGAAGGAGCAGATCACGACAGAAAGAGAAGAAAATAAAGAGCTTTCGGATGAAGTGGGAAAAATGCAGACGGAAGATATAGTAATCGGAATTGACCGGCCGACGGTCAGTTCCAATATTGCGATTGATTTACAGGGATATGCACCGGATGATCTCAAATATGCGTATTTTACAGGAGCAGATCTGCAGGATACTTTTTCTGTGTACCGGCAGAAGGATAAGCAGGTTGTTTATCAGGGAAGTATACAACAGACCGGTGAAGCGGGAAAAGCCTGGGGAGATTTTTCGGGACTGACAGAACCGGGAAGCTATTACATACAGACAGCGGTGATCGGCAGATCGTATACATTTCAGATTTATGAGGACAGATATCGGATGCAGTTTGAGACAGACCGGAAAAGCTGGAGAGATACTGCGCCGGAGGGCTATTATACAGCAGAGGCAACGACTGATTATCAGGCTCTTATGATCCTTGCCGTGCTGCAGGAATTTTATACAGAGCCGGAAGAGGAAGATCTGAAGAAGCTGCAGAAGGATGCAGACTATCTGATCCGGTATCACACGGAGCAGGCAAAGAGCAGTGTTTCCGGATCGGACGTGGATATGGCAGGTGTCAGGGCAGAGTACAGCTATGCAGCGGCAATGGCACAGTGCTATCATGTCCTGAAAAATGAAGTGGGAGCAGCAGTTTATCTGAAGCAGGCACAGACTGCCTACCAGACAGCGGTCAGAAGCAGAAGCCGGACGGACATGGCGGTATCGCCGGAACAGTATATGGCAGCAACGGCGCTTTTTAATGTGACAGGATCATATAGTTATCACCAGGTAATTAAGCAGTATGAGGCAGCAGAAGATACAGCAGAAGGCTTCTGGGGAGATTTGCTTTATCTGACGAGTCTGCAGCGTGTGGATACAAAGCTTTGTGAACAGCAGATGAACAGGCTTCTGAAAGAATGCGGGGAGCTGTCTGACAACGTGTTTTCACAGCATGCGATCGAAAGCAGGGCTGACAGCCTGACAGCCATGCTGAAGCTGGCGGTTGCGGACAATACGCTGGTGAGTTTAGAGTACAGAAATGCATGTAAGATACTGCTTCATGCATGTTACAGCAATATGGAAGAAATGGACTGCGTACAGCGGTCGGCATTGCTCTTTATAGAGAGAGAGCTTGCGAAAATGGGCAAGGAAAGTGAGGATAAAGAATGAAAATAGCAGTACTGGCAGGCGGAACAAGTACAGAAAGAGATGTTTCATTGATCACAGGAAAGATGGTATATAAAGCACTGAAGGAGAATGGACATCAGGTTGTACTTGTGGACGTATTTATGGGATATCCGGGAGAAGATTACAAGACACTGTTTACATCGGATATTGATTTCAGTGAGCAGATCCGGGGCATTACGGAGAAGGATCCGGATATTGAAGCGGTCAAGAAGAAAAGAGGCGGCGAAGGATTCTTTGGACCGCATGTACTGGATATCTGCCATCAGGCGGATCTTGTATTTATGGGGTTGCACGGTGCTAACGGCGAAGATGGTAAGGTGCAGGCAGCACTGGATCTGGAGGGCATCCGTTATACAGGAACCGGACCACTCGGTGCAGCAGTCAGTATGGATAAGGCACTTTCCAAGCAGTTGTTCCGTGAGGGTGGTGTTCCGACCCCATACGGCATCAGCTTAAAGAAAGGGCAGCTTCTTCCGCAGGATGTCAGTTACCCGGCGGTTGTAAAAGCATGTAACGGCGGTTCCAGCGTCGGCGTTTATATGGTAAATGACCGGGCGGAGTGCGAAAAAGCACTGGCACAGGCATATGCTTATGATGATGCGGTTATCATAGAGCAATATATTAAGGGAAGAGAATTTTCCGTAGGCGTGATCGAGGGAAAAGCACTTCCGATCATCGAGATCGCACCGATCGAAGGCTTTTATGATTACAAAAACAAATACCAGGCAGGCAGTACCGTAGAGACTTGTCCCGCAGTTTTAGACGAAGCACTGACAAAAGAAATGCAGCACTATGCGGAGCTGGCGTATGAAGTATTACATATCACGTCATATGCACGTATGGATTTTATGATGAATGAGAAAAACGAGATGTTCTGTCTGGAAGCCAATACACTGCCGGGCATGACACCGACATCTCTGCTTCCGCAGGAAGCGGCAGTTATGGGCTATAACTTTAATCAGCTTTGTGAATGGCTGATCGAAGTATCCCTGCGCAAGTAAAAAGAAAATATTTCCTATCAGGAAGAAGGCAAAATCATGAAAAATATGACACTGGAAAATATCGCCACGGTCTGCGGCGTTTACCATGGAGATTCTGCAAAAAGTAAGCAAGAGGTAACTAATATAGTGATCGATTCCCGTAAGATAGAGCCGGGTGGACTGTTTATTGCAACAAAGGGGGAACGGGTAGACGGGCATTCCTTTATCGGGCAGGTAATGGAAAAAGGTGCGCTTGCAGTTGTATCGGAGCAGGAACTGCCGGATGCGGATTTCCCTTATATTCTGGTAAAGGACAGCTTTACTGCGCTGAAACAGATCGCGGCCTTTTATCGCGAGCAGCTTTCCGTACATGTTGTGGGCATTACCGGAAGCGTGGGAAAGACGAGTACAAAAGAAATGATCGCAGGTGTGCTTTCTGCTAAATACCATGTGATGAAGACAGAGGGTAATTTTAATAATGAGATCGGGCTTCCGCTCACGATCCTGCGGATCCGGGAGGAAGATGAGGTGGCGGTTCTCGAAATGGGAATCAGCGATTTCGGGGAAATGAGCCGTCTGACACAAATGGCAAAGCCGGATATCAGTGTCATAACCAACATCGGACAGTGCCATCTGGAAAATCTGAAGACAAGGGACGGTATCCTGAAAGCTAAAACAGAGATCTTTGAGGGCATGAATGAGCATGGCAAGGCTGTATTAAACGGCGGAGACGATAAGCTGCGGACAGTCAAGCTGGTGAAAGGACACAGACCATATTATTTCAACGATCCAAGCTGCTATGCAGATCATATCGTCAGCCATGGCATCTTCGGTACGAGTTGTGAGATCCATATGGACGGCGAGCTCATCCGGGCAGAGATCAAAGTGCCGGGTCAGCATCAGGTAACTAATACACTGGCAGCGGTCAGAGTGGCAAAGCTGCTGGGTCTTGACATGGAGCAGATGACAAGAGGAATTGCAAGCGTTGTACCGATCGCGGGCAGGAACCGTATCATACAGGAGGGCAACTTTACACTCATTGATGACTGCTATAATGCCAATCCGGTCTCCATGAAAGCGGCGCTGGATCTACTTTCTCTCGCTGATACGAGAAAGGTTGCCATTCTGGGCGATATGTTTGAACTGGGAGAAAATTCGGATATGCTGCACAGCGGTGTTGGCTGCTATGCAAAAGGAAAAACAGATCTGCTGATCTGCATCGGCGAGAATGCAAAGCATATTTACGAAGGGGCAAAAGAAGCCGGTGTAGTGCATATTTATCATTTTACAGACAAAGAAAGCTTTTTGCGGGAAAAAGAAAATCTTCTGCAGGCAGGAGATACGATCTTGTTAAAAGCCTCTCACGGAATGGCGTTTGAAACATTGATCTCACAGCTGCTGCAGTAACAGCTGGTGTATACAAAAAAATAAAGAGCCGGTTTTCAGACCAGCTCTTTATTTTTTTCATAATGTGTCACAATAATATCTGCAACCTGTTTGCCGATGAACCTCTTTTCCTCTTTGGAAAGGTCTTCCATATAGATCGGATCACAGTATTCGATCACAACATGGGATTTGACGATCTTCGGCAGATGATCTTCAAAGATCGCACCGGAGTTGTTGATCGCCATAGGAACGATCGGACAGCCCGATTTTTCAGCCATTTTCAAGCTGCCATCGTGGAATTCCAGCAAAGACGCGGATGTTCTGTTTCTGGTGCCCTCCGGGAAAACGCAGACGGAAATGCCGTTTTTTAACAGGGCGATATTGTCCAGGATCGTTTTCATACCTTTTTTTACATCCTTACGGTCAAGGAAGGTGCAGCGGATATTACGCATCCAGTTGCGCAGCAGCGGATAGCGGAGCATTTCTATTTTGGCAACATAGCCTGTCGGACGTGGGGCGCGCACGCTGGTGAGCAGAATATCAAAATAGCTTCTGTGGTTTCCGACGTAGAGCACGGCTCTGTCGGTCGGTACCTTTTCCTGTCCGATCACGGTGACGGAAGTGCCTGCCAGAAACAGGCAGACGCGGAATGCCCAGTTGACGATCTTCTGGGAGCTTCTGTCCTTCAGATCCATGTTAAACTTCCCGATGATCCATTCGATCAGCAGAAGCGGAATACTCAGGATCAGAAATAAAATGACAAATGTTGCAACAAGTATGAAGCGTATCATAATGTACCTCTCTTTATATTTGAAAATCACGACATCATTATACATGATGTCAGGGGGAAAAGTCAAAAATCACGATATGCCTGTGCAAAATTGGCGAAAATACATTGTAAGAGCGGGAGTGATTGCGCTATAATGGAGCGCGAAAGTATATGACAAGATCAGAAATGACAGAACAGAGGAGTACTTATGAAAAAGAAACAGATCAGAAATTCGCTTCTGCTGGTGCTTACAGCACTTGTCTGGGGCATAGCATTTGTGGCACAGAGCACGGGAGGAGATGCGATCGGGCCTTACAGCTTTAACAGCATCCGTTCGATCATTGGCAGTCTGGTGCTGATCCCCGTCATCTTTTTACTGGACCGGATCAATCCGTCGGGAAAAAGACCAAAAACAAATGAAGAAAAAAGGACGCTGTTTCTGGGCGGATTCTGCTGCGGAACTGTTTTGTTTCTGGCGTCTACTGCGCAGCAGCTTGGCATTTATTACGGAACCTCTGCAGGAAAGGCGGGCTTTCTGACAGCCTGCTATATTTTGCTTGTTCCGGTTTTTGGTCTGTTTTTAAAGAAAAAATGTGGCATCAATATTTGGATCGGTATTGTGATCGCGATCGCAGGGCTTTATCTGCTTTGCATGAAAGATTCCATTTCCTTCCAGACAAGCGATCTGATGGTGCTGCTTTGTGCGGTTTTATTTGCGCTGCACATTTTGGTGGTCGATCATTTTTCACCGCTGGTGGACGGCGTCAGGATGTCCTGTATCCAGTTTCTGGTATGCGGGGTCTGGGGCTGTTTCCCAATGGTATTTTCCGATATGAGACAGCAGACACTTTCCGGGTGGCTGTCTGCACTTGGCAGTCTGGATGCATGGATTCCTATTTTATATGCCGGTATTTTCTCCTGCGGTGTCGGTTATACGCTGCAGATCGTCGGGCAGAACGGACTCAATCCGACGGTGGCATCCATGATCATGAGTCTGGAATCCGTATTTTCCGTGCTGGCAGGCTGGGTGATATTGCATGAAGTACTCAGCACAAGACAACTGGCAGGCTGCGGGCTGATCTTTGCTGCGATCATACTGGCACAGTTTCCGGCAAAGAAAAAACAGATAGCATCTGATGCAGTAAAGGAAAGCAATTGATAGAAAGAAAGCCGGTAGACAAATGAACATCAAAGTAAGAGGCTATGAAGAAAAAGATCTTCCTGCCATGATCCGTATCTGGAATGAAGTAGTGGAGGATGGAGTGGCATTCCCGCAGGAAGAAGCACTGACTACAGAAACAGGCAGAGAATTTTTTACATCACAGACATACAGTGCGGTAGCAGAAGATACGGAGTCAGGAGAAATTTACGGACTTTATATCCTGCATCCGAACAATGTCGGACGATGCGGTCATATCTGTAATGCAAGCTATGCAGTTTCGAAGGACAGCAGAGGGCTTCATATCGGAGAAAAATTAGTATCAGATTGTCTCCTGGAAGGAAAAAAGCATGGCTTCGGGGTGCTGCAGTTTAATGCGGTCGTAGCCTCCAATGTACATGCCAGACATTTGTATGAAAGACTCGGATTTATACAACTTGGCACGATTCCGGGCGGCTTCCGTATGAAGGATGGCAGCTACGAGGATATCTGCCCGTATTATCATGTGCTTTAGGCAGCCTGTGAGATCTGACTGGCTCCGCATTCATTCCGTAAGAAAGGAAAAACTGTCCGGAACAGTATTTTGAAAGAGAGGATTGAATAGTTACCCTATTATACACATATACTCCATATATAACGTATAAATGGAGTGAACTATGAAAAAGATCAGGAACGGAATCGTTATGATACTACTTCTGTGTCTGCTTTGCGGATGCAGCTTTGCTGCGGAGAAAGAGGAAGACCGCAGGGATCTGGCGTATACGGTTGTCAGCGATGATGAACTGACCGCAGAATTGAAGGATCTGATCGAAACCAAAAAGGCAGAGCCATTTAAAATGACGTATGAGGATCAAGGCTATCTGTACATCGTACAGGGTTTTGGACAGAAGCCGACGGGCGGTTTCAGTATTCAGCTGCAGGAGCTGTATGAAACGGGAAATGCCATTTACTTTTCTGCGCTTCTGATCGGACCCGAGGAGCAAAATGCACCTGCGGATTCGTTTCCGTATATTGTCGTAAAGACGGAGTATCAGGAGAAGACGGTTGTTTTCAATTCTTAGAAATGATAAAATAATGCCAGACACGGAGCAACCGTGGGCAGCAGATAACAGACAAAATTCAAGTGAGGTACCGGTATGCTTTTGATCACAAACGGAACCATTGTGGATCCTGTGCAGGGAATCTACAAAGGGGATATTCTGATCCGCGACGGAAAGATCGCAAAGATCGCAGATAAAATAGAACAGACAGAATTAAAAGAAGAAACAGAATCATTGCGGATCATAGACGCAGCAGGCAAAAAGATAGGACCTGGTCTTGTGGATGTACATGTGCATTTCAGAGATCCGGGCTTTACGCATAAAGAGGATATTGAAACAGGTGCGCGTGCAGCAGCGGCCGGTGGTTTTACCACGGTTGTGCTGATGGCAAATACAAAGCCTGCGGTCGATACGAAGGAAACACTGTCCTATGTGCTGGAAAAAGGCAGAAAGACAGGAATCCATGTGGAAAGTTGTGCCTGCATCACAAAAGGGCTGGCAGGAAAAGAACTGACCGATATGAAGACGCTTAGGGAAGCAGGGGCAGCAGGCTTTACCGATGATGGTATCCCGATCCTGGATGAGGCTCTTGTAAAAGCCGCCATGGTGCAGGCAAAGGAGCTGGATGTACCGCTCAGCTTCCACGAAGAGGATCCGGCTTATATCGAAAACAATGGGATCAATCACGGAAAAGCATCTGCCTATTATCAGATCGGTGGCAGCGACCGTATGGCAGAGATCTCTCTGGTCAGGCGGGATCTGGAGCTTGCACTTTCAACAGGAGCAGCCTTCGATGTGCAGCATATCAGCGCAAAAGAAAGTGTGGCACTTGTCAGGGAGGCTAAAAAGAGAGCAAAGGAAATGGGCATGGACAATATCCATGCAGAGGCAACGCCGCATCATTTCAGCCTGACAGAGGAAGCTGCAATTCAGTATGGAACGCTTGCCAAGATGAATCCGCCGCTGCGGGAGGAAGCAGACCGCATGGCGGTCATAGAAGGACTTGCAGACGGAACGATCGATCTGATCGCGACCGATCATGCGCCACACAGCGCAGAAGAAAAAGCAAAGCCGCTGACAGAAGCACCGTCCGGTATTATCGGACTGGAAACCGCATTTTCACTTGCCATTACGAATCTGGTCAGACCGGGTTATCTCGATCTGCCTACGCTGTTTGAACGAATGAGTCTGGCACCTGCGAAGCTGTATCATCTGCCTGCAGGGCAGATCAAAGAAGACATGCCGGCGGATCTGATTGTATTCGATGATGCGGCGGAAGTTGTTTATGAGAAATTTGCCTCCAAAAGCAGTAACTCGCCGTTTACGGGACAAAAGCTTTATGGCAGGATAGAAATGACAATCTGTGAGGGAAAGGAAATACAAAAATGATCAAAACAAAAGTAATTGGAAGGGTATTCCGTCAGGATGAGATCGCGGATCAGATCTATGATATGTGGATCGAGACAGAGCTGGCACAGGGCGCAAGACCGGGACAGTTTGTCTGCGTCTATACCAAAAATGCAGCAGCACTTCTGCCGCGTCCTATCAGTATCTGTGAAGTAAACGAAGAAAAGACAATGCTCCGTCTTGTATACAGAACAGTCGGAACAGGCACAAATGAATTTGCAGACTATCATGCAGGCACAGAGATTTCTCTGCTCGGACCGCTCGGGAACGGCTTTCCGGTGGAAAAAGCAGCAGGGAAGCGTGTTTTCCTGATCGGCGGTGGAATCGGTATTCCGCCGATGCTGCAGCTTTCCAAAGAGATCAAAAAGGCTGGACAGGCTTACTGTGAACTCAGCGTGCTGGGCTATCGGAATGAACTGTTTTTAAATACGGATCTGGAGAAATACAGCCAGGTTTATGTGGCAACAGAGGACGGAAGCGCAGGGACTAAAGGAACGGTACTGGATGCCATAAAGGAAAAGGGCTTATCCGGGGATGTGATCTTTGCCTGTGGACCGATGCCGATGCTGCGTGCGATCAAGGAGTATGCTGCGGCTAACAATATGGAAGCCTATATTTCCCTGGAAGAGCATATGGCATGTGGTGTAGGTGCCTGCCTTGGCTGTGTCTGCAAGACAAAAAATGTGGATGCCCATTCGCATGTACACAATTCACGGATCTGTACAGACGGACCGGTTTACAATGCAGAGGAGGTAGAGATCTGATGAATACAAAAGTAACAATCGCAGGTGTGGAATTTAAAAATCCTGTCATGACAGCCTCCGGTACATTCGGATCCGGTATGGAATACAGTGATTTTGTGGATCTGAACAAATTAGGCGCAGTGGTAACAAAGGGTGTTGCCAATGTTCCGTGGCCGGGAAATCCGACGCCACGCGTAGCAGAGACCTATGGTGGAATGCTCAATGCGATCGGACTGCAGAATCCGGGCGTTGATGTCTTTATAGAAAGAGATCTTGCCTTTTTAAAGAATTATGATACAAAGGTGATCGTCAATGTCTGTGGAAAAAGCGTTGAGGATTATATCGAAGTGGTGGAAAAGCTCGGTGATCAGGATAACGTGGCAATGCTGGAGATAAATGTATCCTGTCCGAATGTCAAAGAGGGTGCGATCGCCTTCGGTCAAAAGGCGGACGCCCTTATGCATATCACAAGTGAGATCAAGAAAAAGGCAAAACAGCCTGTTATCATGAAGCTGAGCCCGAATGTTACGGATATTACCGAAATGGCAAAGGCAGCAGAGGCAGCAGGTGCGGATGCGATCTCCCTGATCAATACGATCACAGGCATGAAGATCGATATCAACAGAAGAAAGTTTGCACTGGCTAACAAAACAGGCGGACTCAGCGGACCTGCCATCAAACCGGTTGCAGTGCGTATGGTATATCAGGCAGCTAACGCGGTAAAGATCCCGATCATCGGAATGGGTGGT